>Ga0247664_1000108_pt1 | contig 20387 bp, 18 predicted proteins | sample CNK05_metaG_FD_182715 | JGI IMG/M metagenome (GOLD analysis project Ga0247664, IMG submission 182715) | Soil microbial communities from Purdue University Martell Research Forest, Indiana, United States - CNK05 | ecosystem: Environmental > Terrestrial > Soil > Temperate forest > Bulk soil...
ACGCGGAAGAAGAGCGTGGCGACGTCGTATGCCTCGGTGGCGGCGCTGTTCACCGTCAGCGATTGGCTGTTATTGTTCGTGTTCGCCGCCGTCGCGGTGACCGTGATAGCGCTCCCACCAGTGACGATGGCCACGCCGCCGCCGGCCGCGGCCGTAAATAGGCCGCACGTCGCCGTGCTGATCGAGGCGCTCGCTTTGTTCAGGAGGACAGCAGACACCATGTAGCGGGTGATGCCCGTCGGGAGCGCGATGGCAATCGCGTTATCCGTGTTAGCAGAGTTGAAGTTCACGCCAGAAAGCTTGATCGCGATCGTACCGGTCGAGACATAGTCGGCGACCTGCTTTACGGTCGGCCCCACGGTCGAGCCGCCCTGGACCGCGGCAAACTTCTCTGCCCCTGTGAGGGCAGAAGCGGACGCCAACGCGGATATTTTGGTGTCTGACATTTGTTACCTTCCGCGCGGCTGAACTTGCGTCCCGGTCCGCGCGCGGAGTTGGCCGTCAAAACCGCCATTGGCCATGTGCTTGCCCACGGTAGAGATGATGACGTCTGTGATCTCGATGCCGCCCTGACGCCGCTTCGAAGTCTTCACAGAGGAATTGTCGGCCTGGTTGTAGACATTCACCTGCGTCGAGCCCCCGGCGCCCATTGCACCCATCGCCCGCATTTGCCCGGGCGTAAAAACGCCTTCGTCCCTGCGGATGATTGCCGGCATCTCGTCGGGGCCTATGCCAGAGTGGAAGCGCGGGGCGTTCATGAAGGCGGCCGGATGCACGGAACGGACTCCGCTCGGCTCGTCCATCATGCCGCCGCCGTGATATAGGCCGCTCGTGGAGTTGGGATTGTAGCCCGGCGCTGCGCCTCCGCCGCCAAACGCTCCCAGCGCCGCTGAAAGCGCCCTAGCGAGCAGCATCTTGACGATCATTTCCTCGAGGATCTTGATGACCGACTTGCCAAAGTCCTGAAACGCCTGGGTCGCCGTCTTGGTGCCGGTCGTGAAATCAACGATGCTCGTGGTCATCTGGTTGAGCGTGCTCACCGAGGCCGTGTCGATCTGTAGGCGGAAGTTGCCGGCGTCGATCTCCCACTTTTTCAATTGCTCCAACGGCGCGCGGGCGAGCTGGGCTTGCTCCGACATTTTCTCGAAGGACTTGCCGAGCACGACATTTGCCGCGGCGAGCTGAAGCGGGTCTTTCGGGTCATACAGGCCCTTTGATTCGTTCGCGCGCAGTTCATTGGCGAGTTGCGAACGTATCTGGGCTTCCGATGCGACGCCAATGTTGATCTTTTCCTGCAATCGCGCGCCTTCGGTCTGCGCCTGGGTGATAAGCTTGATCGCCGCAGCCTCGTCGCCAGTGATCTTCACACCCTTGGTGCGCGCCGCTGCAATCTGATTTTCCTTCTGGGCGACGATCTCAGATACAGGCGCCAGTTCGCCGAGCAGGGCGATCCGCTGGCCTTCCATGGCGATGAGATGATCGAGCTTGACGGCCGCAACGGCGCGGCCGTAATCGGTCGTCGAAAGCACGCCTTGATCCTGCTCGAATTTCAATTCCCTGAGTTTCAGGGCCAATTGCTCCGAGGCGGTAGCCGCGCTCCCCAGCGCCGCAATCCGCGCCTTTTCGACGTTGATCTGGAACTCGGGCCCAAGACCGGCGCTTGGACCTTGCTCCTGATCATACGACGCGGGCCGATAGACATTCCTCTGCCAAGACTGGCCATTATCTCCGGTCAGCTGGTTCGATAGTAGCCCAGTCGTGAGCCGTGATCTCGCCAGATCCATAGGGGTCGGAGGATTGGGCTGCCCGAAGGATGGGTTTTCCTGCGCCATCGCCATTGTTTCCAGCAAGCGCTGCCACCAGGTTCCTGATTCCTTGATGGTCTCTGTGATCTCTTTCTGCTTTAGCGCAAATTTCAGTTGGCTCTGTAACACCTCCTCGGCGTACATGCTGGCAAACATTTCCTTTGTGCTTTTGTTGGCCTCGTCCAACGCTACCTTCAGGTTTGCTACCCTTTGGACGGTGCTGTCGTCGAACAACTCTGCATGGCCCATTTTCTCCTGTAACCCGGCGATCCCTCCAGCTTCTGCCGTCGCAGTCAAAAGCCGTCCAGAGCCCGCGCCGCCGCGCCCGAACGCAGCATGAGCAATAAGCGCTTGCTGGCGCACGTCGGCCTCGGCGTAGGCCTTGGCTAGGATGTCCCAGGCAGTCGCCGCATCGCGCGTCCTGGCCATCTGGAGAGCGAGTTCCGGACTGACCTTGCGCAGTTCCGTAAAGAACGTGCCGGTGCCCTTCTGCAACTCGCTGAGCTGGACGGAAAAACGCTCGAACGAAGTCTGCATTTGGTCTGCGGCCAAACCGACCGCCGCGCCAGCATGCTGCAGGACTTGCATCTGTACGGCCGTGGCTCCCGCCGTCTCAGCAAAATCGTGGAGCTTTGCCGCTTTCTCGCCGAATTTTTCAGCCTCTTCCTTGAGATAGCGTATTGCCTCGGTCGCTGCGCCGAACCCCACCGCCGCTGCCAGCCCAATCGGACCAAAGGCGGCCAGTGCGACGCCGACAGGGCCGGCGCCTTCACTCAGGGCGATTAGCTGGGCGGATATGCCCGAAAATATTTCCTTGAGTGGCCCCGCCTTGTGGCCGGTGTCCTCGAAGCGCTGGCCGGCGAGCGCCATCAGCTCGTTGTAGCGCTCAACCGAGATGACACCGCGTTCCAGCGCGCCCTGCAGCGTCGTCTGCGCCTGCGTGAGCCGGACCTGGGAGGCGTAGGCCGGATCGAGGCTGCGTTGCAGCCGCTCGAAGCGCGACGACGCATTGCTCAGAGCGTCACCGGTGCGGCTGAGATAATTGATCTGGTTGCCTTGGGCGTCGGTGAACTTGCCGACGCTCTCGGTGGCCTTGTCGCTCGATGTTGCGACGTCGTTCATCGACTTGACGTAGCTGGAGCTATCGCCCTCGGTGACGACGCGCAGGGATGAAAGAGCGACAGTCATGCTGACCTAATCCTCACGAAAAATGCCGCAATTGGATGCGCCCTTGTCGTGTGCAAAATGGGGGACGCAATGAAAGGGATGACGACGATTGGAGCGATTACAGCTGCCGCGCTAGCCGGATGCGCGGGTGGCGCAGACATGCACGGGGCTGCGGCGCTGAGCACGCCAACGATTAAGCAGGATCTTATTTCTCATCGGAATGAGGTGTGGAAAGATTCCTCATCCATTCGAGGAGCCCGCATCGGGCAGGCATACTCTTGCCAACAGCGTGGTGACTTTTCAGGTACTCCAATGACCTGCATATGTATCGAGTCAAACGCCAAGAACTCATTTGGCGGCTATACCGGAATGCAGAAGCGCGTCGCCGTGTACCGCGGGTCGACGATGGTTTCATATCAGGACTGGGATTTTGGCGATCTCTGCGATGGCATGGAGCCATTCCCAGAACTAAATGGCGACTATGTCGCTGCAGTCGCGCGGCCAAAGCCATCCGCCCGGCAATAATCGTTCACGAGCTCTTCGCCGGCTTCGTCCTCTCAAGGTGCGCCAGATATTCCACATCTAGCGCACCGATCAGGCGTAGGAACACGTCGAACGCATCACCTACGATTCCAAAGTCCCGCGCATAGGCGCTGACCGCCACATAGCTTATCGGAGCGGCCCCGCCGAAGGCACCGTATTGACGGTCGTGCATCAGCCGGTTGAATGCGATTAGATAGACCAGATGATCCGGAGAAAGCTCCAGCGGCTCCGCAATACGATCCTCGATCCCCGCAGCGTCAGGTTCCTCGGTCAGGATATCCAGCAGGAATTCATCCGTGGCTTTGCGCTCCAGCTGATAGCGCAGAGCCGCCGCTAGTTTTTTGCTATGGCCTCGACATATTCGAGTTTCGCCGTGGCAACTGCCTTGGCGCATTCGAGCACGCCCGTGGTGAGTTCGCTGAAAGACGGATCAGACAGCAGTTCGGCGGCGCGCGCCTTGGTATAGGCCTCGTCGAAACCGCGCCAGTCGATAAGCAGATGCTCGGCAACGATCTGCCCAAGAACGGTCGATGCTACGTCTGGCGGGATGTAGTTTCCGTGTGATCTCCGAAGCCGCTGCATGTGATGCTCGCGCGCGATGGCGAATGCTGGATGATCCACCGGTCGCACTAGGAAGCTGACGCCGGGGATCGACGGGCAGTCCTCCCAGGTTCCGTCCGGATTGGGATTCACGGCGAGCGAGGAGAGCTTGACAGGCATGCGGCTTCCCTTGAAAAACAGGGTCTGAAAATATTTTGAAAATATTTTTACAGCCCCTATTGAAGTTTAGGGCACACTGCCCTATATTGAAACTACCAGAGTGGAGTTGGGAATGCCCGGTAGCGGCGGGCGCAGAGAGGAACCCCAAAGGTTTCGGTGACGGAGAGATCAGGCGGGCGGCCATCGCAGACTGCTAGAAACCGGTGCGCAGAAACGGACGAAAGTCGCACAGTATGCAAAGACCCGGTTGAATTCAGGAGCCACGGACCGCCCACCCGATCCCTCCAAACCAGAGGATAAGCTGAACCCCATGACTCCAGACCAAATCCAGTCCGCACTCAATGAGCTTGGCCTCACGCAGCAGCAGGCCGCCAAGCTATTCCGTCACAATGAGCGCACCATGCGCCGGTGGATCGCCGGCGATGTCAGCATTTCCCATGGAATCGCGATCCTCCTTCAGATGCTGGTCGACGGCACCATCACTGTTGCCGACGTGCAACGCACCGCGGAAAAATTATTTTCTTGACCTACTCGAAGTATTCCAATCGATCGCACAGCACCACGGCCGACGTGAGAGTATCGATAGACGCGGAAAAATCGAAATTTTGCATCACGTCCGTATTCTTAGCCGTCGCCTGGGGGTTGCCGCCGGCGTTCAGCGTGACCTGGGGAAACTGCCAGACCAGCGCCTGGCTGTTCTTGGCAACACGCGCGTTGAGCGCGGTCAGGGTTCCTGCGTAGAACTTCGCCAGCAGCGTATCGTCGCCGAAATAGCAGCTCAGCTTGCCGGTGACGGTGCATTCGCCGTCCCGGACCGCGACCGGCGACACCGAATCCACCGATTCGATCGTGCGCAGATTGTTGTTGATGGTGAAGTCGATGTTCTTCGCCCAGTTCGGCGAGGTCAGCCGCGATCCGTTCTCGGCGAGCCGCCCAACGTTGGCATTCGCCGCCATGACCGCGCCGCTGGTGACCGCGTCCGGGCTGCCGCTGAGCGCGGAGGTCGACTCCGAGCCGCCCATTCCGATGAAGGCCGCGGCGCAGGTGATCTTCGCCCGGCTATTGATCGTCGTCTGCAGCGTGTTCACGTTCATGCCGACGTTGACGATGTAGACCGGCGTGGTCTGGCCGAGGAAGCCGCGCTCGATCGTCATCGACGTCTGCGTGGTTCCGTTTTTAATCTGGTCTCCAAAATAGACGATGATGGTCTTGCCCGTGCCAGCGTCGGTCGTCCATCCCGTCGGGAGATTGTCGCAGGTAAGTGCGGTCGCCGCGATCGCCGTAATCCGGACCCAGTCATTAAGCGCAGCGGTCGCAAACCGATTGCCGGCCGCGGTGGCGCCGATCTTGATCCATTGCCCGACTGCCAGACCAAGCGTGGTGAAGTTGAGGGCGGTCGACCCTAGACCGGTCGAGGTCGCAGTGATGTCGGCCGAGGCCCCCTGGAACCCAATGACCTTGAGCTTGGCGGTCCCCGGAGGGGCGGTCTCCGCAGTCAGGGAGAGCGCCGTGCCGACGATGGTGGTGCCGGTCGAGCTCGCCGCCCGGAAGATCTGATTGTTGGCGGCATTGGTAAATCCGGTTGCGCGCACCAAGTGCCCGACGACCACGGCCGTGCCGCCGGACGTCACGGCATAGGTGTTCGCCACGGTGCCGGCGTCGGTGATGACGCTGTCCGCCGTGCCGTCGTTGAAAAACGTGGGCGTGTTCGTCCACGGGTTCTCGAAGGCGGACCTGAATATCTCCGACATCGGCGAGTTGTCGTCGGGATAGCTGAGCTCGAAATTGATCCCGCCAGCCGAGTCCTTCATCACTAGGATCGGCGCTACGTTCATGCGGTCGGGACGGATTTCATCCGAGGTCACATAGGTCGGATTGAAGGCGAGCGACTCTCCCGTCATCCGCATCTTGCGCATGCGCGGCGAGCCGGGCGTGGTGCCCATGGTGGTCTCGCGGACGAGGGCGAGCTGCGTGCGGTTCGATTGGGTCACTTGATTATCTCCTTAAAGGCCAGCACATCGGAAAATGTCAGCGCCACGGATCCTCATCTGAATTTTATAAATGTCACATAGACCGTGACCGATCCAGCCGACAAGTTACTCAGATTCGCATCAGCATTCATGGTTATCGTCACATTCTCTGCGCTTCCAGTTGTCCAGTTTGCTGGGGTGTAGCCAAGAGGAGCGGGCCTTGTTGCAGAAGCCAATTGCGCGCCAAGATCACCATTTGCCTGCCCCTTGGTTACAGCAGCAGTCTTTGCATCAAACGACAATATCAAACTGGTGGTCGTCGTAAGATTTGTCCCGCATTTCAGTGTAACGGAACTTATTGGAGCTCCTGAAAACGGAGTCGTAACATCAACAACCACACCAGTAATGGTCGTGTGTGGAGGAATCTGAAACAATGTCAGTATCAGACCTGCCGCACCTGTTTGAAACGCCGTAAACGGGATAGTGTATGATTGAACCGACTGCCCCATCAATCCGCTACTATTTGAAACGACCCCACTGCTGGTATTCTGTGAAGACAGGGATGTCGTAGCAGATGACAATTGACCAAACACATTGTCATATCTACCGGAGTCACCATAGTCGTTTATTTGTGCGACTCTCCATTCAGTAGACACTGGACCAGTACCGCGGTCGAATGGATTGTTGGAGCCATCGTAAAATACGGGAGTAGCTGGACCTCCAAACTCAAAATAGTTACCGATAGATGTCACGCCGCCAGGTAACAGCGTTGTCACAACAGACGATATACCGGGCACCTTGACACGCGGGGCAACGCCTGCGGTCGGACCTGTCTGAGATTGGCTGAAAAAGGTGTTATTTATAAGTGTCAGATTTCCGGCCCAATTGACGACATACAAATCATTCGGTAATCCCGACTGAAAAGAGCATTGTTCGAGCGTCGCCCCCTGGGGGTTAGCGCCACCCGTACCTAACAAAAAAGCCTGTCCAGTGCTTTCGGTCTCCGCTGACACGACGTGCAGATTTGCACATCCATTGGCAAGAATGTCGGTTATGTAAGAGCCGGCAAAAGTCGGATATAAAATCTCGACACTTCCAGACAACTGCTCCCCCGCAATGCCTATCTGACAATGCTGAAACACGCAATTATACATAAAATAGTTTTTGATGTTGCCACCGGTAATAGCCCTTACACCGGCATAGCTTTTCGCTACTCGAGTCACCGTAAGAGGTGATCCAGATGTATTTACGGCCGCTCCACCGGGGGTCAGTGAAATGTTATAACTATCAGCAGCGGGAGACTTAACGTAATAAGTCAGGGATCGATCTGCGCCAGTTGGTAAAGTAGATTGAAACTGAATTCCAGTTCCGTCTGGCAAGCCGTGCGCTATGTCTGTTACGACCGCCGGACTTGCCGCAGACATTGTGGCGGCTGTATTGGAATATGCACCACCTGTAAATATGCAGTCTCGCAATATTACCTGAGCAGCTTGAACCGTCACCGTAATCGGATTTCCAACAAGAATTCCGCAACCTTTATTATTACTGTTAAACGGAGGCGGCACCGAGAATGCACATCTCCTGAACATGATATTATTTGACGGAAGACCGCCGCCAACAAGTTCTCCCGGATTGTGCGAATTTACACACGTCGCCACAAACGATGTCCCGCCTCCGGGAAGAGAAGAAATGTAGACGATCTCAAAGTTTGCTGTCCCAGCACCGATTCCAAGAGAGACCCCGACTGACAAAGTCGCATTCGATGTGACATTGAAAGTCTGCGCAGTCCCCGCTGATGTTCCGGATGTCAAATGATCCAAATATGAATTATCTGCAGTTATATGTACGTCATTGGAAATTCCTGATGTTCCAGCAAAGGTCTGTCCATCAAAGTTGATCTCGTCGAACAAAGATGAATTTGCACCGTAAAGAATAAACATGGACGGATATGTCGACGTTCCTTTCCATGTAAACGATGTGCTGACTCCTACGCCTTCGGCTCCGTTCGATTGTCCTCTGATTGATAATGCTCTACCAAGACTTCCGGCATAAATGACCGGTCTAGTCAAAGCCATATTGGCTCCAGGCAGAACAATCCTACCAGTTACATTACCACCTCCGACGATCACATTTGAATTTTGAAACGGAAGCAGTGCATTCATCAAGTTTGACGAATCGTCGGTAGCGCCATTAGCGACTACTCCTGCAACTTTGGAGTTCCATCCATCTTGCTCTGGAATATACTGCCATTTTGCCCCATCGGCAGATGTAAATGCATACGTTGGATACGTTATCGACCCGACCCTAACATACACTGCACCACCGCCGTCTCCAGCAGTAGTGTACCCTCTTGTCTCAACGATGTTTACTGTAAATGGAATGGTAGCAGCGATTGCGAGTGTCCTGGTGCCAAATGTCGCCATTGCGCCTGCAACGATTGCCTCGGCCACAAACGCAGTCGATGCCGCATTAGTCGAATTGTCACCCGGCGACAGCGTCGGCACCAGCGCACCCGGCCCGCTGAAGTCCTGCACGTCGGTCCAGACGTTTCTCCTCCCCAGGAGCGGCAGCAGGTTATTCAACAGCGAGAGGCGGCGGCTTCGATATCCTGTCTTGCTCGTGGGGTCCGCCTGTGCCGACGGAATGTAGTCGGTCAAATCCGCGGTGGCCCCTAACGGAAGCTTGGAGATTTCCGTCATGGACCAGGTTCCACCGTGATCGGGTTTCCATCGTCTTCGCTGAGCAGATCATCGAAGGTCGTCACGCCGATGGCGGCGTCCCAATGACGCCATTCGATTGAGACGCTGACCCGCCAGTAGACGGCCATGTCGTCAGCAGGGGCGCCCTCGCCTATCGCCGCCGCCAGGAATTCCAATGAATTGATCAGCCATGCGCCCCGGAACAGATCGGCCAGGCCCTTTGCGTAATTGCGGGCTAAGACGCTGCCCGTCCCTTTCGGAACGAACACGTGCAGCCACATGACGCCTTCTTCGTCCCAGCGGTTCGCGGACTGTGGGCTGTCTCCAATTGATTGCTGTGCATACATCGTGCCCGTGATTTCAAACAGAATCCACGGCCCCGGCGGCTCCGGCCTCACGAAATCCTCGTTCTCCCACGCGATCGGACAATTTGACCATGCACCGATCAAATAGTTCTTGATCGCTGTGTAGACGACATCGGACGCCATTCTTACGTCCTCATGGCCAGCACAAGGGCCGGATAGGTCAGCGGCTGGCCGGCCTGGGTATCCTTGCGCAGGCCCTTGCGCGCGCCGGCACCGGCACCCTTGCGAAACCGCCCTTTGAGCACGTAGCCGCCGGGCAGCTCGATCAGCATGCGCCTAGCGGTCAGCATGTTGCCGAAGAGGCGCATGACCGCTTGGCGGGCATCCTCGACGATCAGCGGCGGCACGCTCATCTTCATGTGGCCGACATCGATCTTGCGGCTGTAGGGCTGGTCATTGACGAGCGCCACCTCGGCATTGAGCGGGATGGCGGCGGGATCCGGCGCCGGGCGGCCATCGACCATGACAAGCCATGACCGTTTATAGCGGCCCGATCGCACCGGCGAGCGTTCGACCAGGTATTGCAGGGCGAAGGTGACGATCTCCTGCCACCAGATGAAATCGTATAGAATCGGCCCGGGTGGAACGACGGCGGATTCCGGCGCCCCCAACACGCCGTTGACATAGCGGTCATAGAGCGGGCTGCCCTCACCGCGCGCGATGGCGTCGGCAAGCTCGGCCTTGGCGAACTCGGCGAGCTCGCGGGCGACGTTCTCAGGCGCGATCCCCGCCGTGGCGAGCTCGAGGTCCTTGGCAAAGGTCTGCAGGCGCGCCATGGGCTATCCGACGGCGCGGATCTCGATCCGCACCAACTCGCTGCCGACATAGATCGGGTCGACCACCTTGACGACCCGGGACAGGCCGCGCACCACGACGAAATCACCGCGTTGTGGAAAGCTCGGGCCACCGGCCGCGCCAGGCCATCCCGCCGCCTTCAGATCGGTCGGCGACATGATGACCAGGATTTCGTCCTGAGCCTGCTCGCTGCTCGGACGCAGCGGATCGTCCTTGAGGCCGAAGGAGCGAACGCTCGCCTTGCAACTCGCATCGCTCGGCACCCCGGCCACCACGCGACGGACGGTGACGGGCGTGCCGACCCTCGCCAGGGCACGGTCGAGGGCGTCGAGCTCATAACCCATCGAGGCTCCCCCGGATGGTCAGGCCAGAGACCGTGACCAGAAATGCGACCACAGCGAGATCGCGGCCCGCTGGTTGGTGGCAATCGTCGCCTGCAAGCGGTAGAGCACGCCCGACGGGGCCGTGCGCACGTCGACCGCCTGAGATACCTTGGTGGTCGAGATCGAGGGGCTTCCCGACAGCCGCGCAGTCGGCGTCGGATCAGTCCCCTGCATGACGGCGATCGAGAACACGACCGTTGAGATGCTCTCGCCGGCGTTGAGGTCGTTCACGAAGTCGAGTGTGAACACGTCACTTTCGTAGCCGGCGTCCATCAAATCAAAATCACGTCCGACATACATGGCTTTCCCCGCCTCAGCTCAAGGCCGCCAGAACGCGGACGCGGTAGTGATCATTGGCAAGGATGCGCACCCGCACATGGTCGTTGGCGAGGGTGCGGTCCGGATTCGGCCGCGCCGTCATACTCGGGATGCCGATATGCCCGACCTGGTATCCGGGCGGCGGCTCCCACCAATAGGTGATGCCGGGCGGCAGGCCCCGCGCCGGAAAGATGTAGCCCGCCGGCACCGGACCGGAGACCGGCGGCGAGCGCAACCGAGCGACCTGATAGGCCGGCGGCGGGATGTACCACCAGGCCTGAACTGCGGCCGGGATGCTGGTGCCGACCGGTGTGGTCAGAACGACGCCGACCGGCGGATTGCGCAGCCGCGCGACCTGGAACGCCGGTTCGAGCGGCAACCAGCAATTGAGCACCGCCTGTGGGATTATGCTGCCGACAATCGGCGGCGGCACGATCCCGATCGGCGGGCAGATATCGTCGATGACGAAGGGCGGCGCTGGATCGGGCGGCAGCCACGAGACGAGGACGGCCCCAGGGACGCGAGCGCCGACCAGGGGCGGGTTTTGCGGAGCGGGGCCGCCCAGTGGCGGGTTGAGATTTTTCGCGACAGGCGGCTGCGGCGCCGGCGGGATCCAGCCAATCTGGACCTCGTAGGGAACGCGCGCCCCGCCAGCGAAAGGCGGATTGTTGACCGCCGGGATGCCGATCGGCGGATTGAGGTTGCGGACCGTCTGGAATGCAGGTTCCGGCGGCAGCCAGGCGATTAGAGTTGCGCCGGGAACGCGCGATCCAACGACGGGTGGATTCTGCGGTGTCGGACCCGCGATCGGAGGAACCAGAAGATCGGAGACCGGTGCCTGCGGAGGCGGCGGAATCCACCATGTCAGAACTTCGTTCGAGACGCGCGCGCCGCCTGCGAACGGCGGATTGTTGACCCCTGGAATACCGATCGGCGGATTGAGGTTGCGGACCGTCTGGAAGAGCGGGTCGGGTGGCAACCAAGCTATGAGAACGGCCGGGTGAACGCGCGCGCCGACCACAGGCGGATTCTGCGCTGCTGGGCCCGCGATCGGCGGGATGAGCAGGTCTGCGACCAGGGGCGGCTGCGGTGCAGGCGGCAGCCAGGCGTTTAGGACGGACTGCGGTATCCGGACGCCAACCGGCGTCGGCGCTGGAGCGGGGCCACTCTGGGGTGAGAGATTGCGCGCGACCTGGATCGGGGGATCGGGGACGATCCAAGGCGAGATAACGTAATCACAAGGTCCGAACGGCGGATTGTCGGTCTCCGGCCCCGATTGTGGGGGGTCGACCAATGCCGGCGTCTGGAACGACGGCGCAGGCGGTTGCCAAGCCGCGAGGATTGCATCGGGTTGGCGCGCCGGCGGAACGAAGACCGCACGGCCGATCGGCGGCGATAGTAGATCGGCGACGAGCGGCGCCGGGTCGGGCGGAAGCCACGCATTGAGAACCGGCGCAGGAACCCGCGCGCCGATGACCGGCGGATTCTGCGGGGCCGGCCCTGCGATCGGCGGGATGAGCAGGTCTGCGACCGGCGCCTGCGGAGGCGGCGGAATCCACCACACCTGCCCGGCGAGCGGAAAAAGCGCGCCGCCGGCAAACGGCGGGTTTTGAGGCGTCGGACCCGCAATCGGCGGCTCGAGGTTGAGGGCCGCCTGAAACGGTGGATCGGGCGGGATCCATGCGAGGAGGACCGGCGCTGGAATCCGGCTGCCGACCACAGGCGGATTCTGCGGGGCCGGCCCTGAGACCGGCGGATTGAGGTTATGAGCGACAATTGGCGCCGGATCGGCCGGAAGCCAGGAATTCAGGACTGCCTGTGGAACGGACGTTCCGGTCGGCGTCTTAGCCGACGCAGAGGCTGGCGGCACGAGCCGCGCCTTGGCCTGGATGTAGGGCGGCGACGCCGCGGCGATGACAGCTGCCGCGGCCCAGCCGACCAGAATCTCAGCCGAGACCCGGGAACCGAGTAACGGGGGATTCTGCGGGGCGGGGCCGCTGATTGGCGGCGTCAGCTTCCTAGGTTCGAGCGGCTGCTGACTGCCGATATTTGGGTTGGGCGGATTATAAAATAGGCCCATAACGCGCCCCGCCCTGAGACTTCAGCCGCTAGCTATTAGGGCGAACCTTCGACGAAGTTCATACCGGTCGCCCAGTTGGTCAGCGAGGCTGCTGCCGCCGGCAGGAACAGCCCAAGGCCGGAGCCGAACGAGGGCGCCATGTCGATCACCTCGCGCGGCGTTGCGACCCACAAATACCCATTCAAGACGTTGAAGTTGTCGCCGAACAGCACGGTCTTGGAACCGGCGCCTTCCGCCGAGGCATTGATGCCCGCAGTGCCGACCGCGCCAGCGGTACCGCCGACGATGTTGGACGCTGTGGCGTCTCCGGTCTTGAGGCTCTTCGGAGTCGCCGAGACGAGGGTCGGGAAAGCAGATGCCTGGGTTTCAACCTGGATGCGTTGCTGCGCCGAGGTCGCCGAGCCTTGCTGTGAGGCCCACATGCGCAGGACCTGGGTGTTCGGCTTCGGCGCATTGGGGGGATTGATGAAAACGAGAGTCACAGCAGAGTTGGCGAGGGTGAGGCCGTCACCCCCAACGGAAAATTCACGAGACATGTTTCGGGCTCCATTTCAGGAATGCGGCGCTTCACAGCGGCGCGGTTGCGCGTTGCCCAAGCGCGCGTTTTGCAAGGGCAGCTTCACACTTGCGTGCGAACTCTCTAAGACGCGACCTTCACATGCGGGTGCGCGGCGGCGACGAGCTCGCCCTTGATCCGCGCCACAACGCTGTCCCAGTCGCCATCGGTCGACTGTCGGAACGATCGCGCGCTCGGATACCAAGGGCTGTCATCCCGTCCTTTGATCCATAACCAATAGGTCCGATAGGAGGTGAGCATCACCCAGGTCGGCACACCGAGGGTGCCGGCAAGATGCGCAACCGAGGTGTCGACCGTGATGACGAGATCGAGTTGGGATACAAGGCATGCCGTGTCGAGGAACGACTTGATCTTGCTGCCCACATCGAGGATCGGCAGGCGATCGAAAGCCTCGGTGTCCCCCTCGCGGACATCCACCACCAGGCTGTAGAATTCAACGCCGGGGACGCCGAACAGCGGCGACAGCGCATCCAGCGGAAGCGTGCGGTGCTTGTCATAGAAGCTTTCGCGGCTGCCCGACCAGCAAAGGCCAACGTTGAGCTTCTTTGATAGTCCAGCACCCCACCGGCGAACGATGGGGGTCGGCAGTTTGAACTGGGTCGGCGGCGGGACCGTATCGATATCCGTCCCGAAGACGTTGGCCAAGCTCATCATTCGAATGCGATGGTCGCATTCCGGCAATTTGTCGATCGTGAGCAGGTCCATTCGGCGACGTGATCTCGATAGACCGGGAATGCATTCCATCAATGTGCGCATGGTTGGCGGAACAGACAGGATGACCCTCGCCCCACGTTCCTGCAACATGGGAATGTAGCGCGAGAACATCAGGTTGTCGCCGTAGCCCATCTCGCCGACGATATGGACGATCTTGCCTTTCAGGGAGGACTTACCGTCCCATTCCGGTTTCGGTGGTCCGAGTTCGCCGCGGACCTTGCGGTATTCGAAATCGACAAAGCCCTGTTTCAGGTTCCCGAGAACGAGATTGGCGAAGCCGCGCGAAAATTTCACGAGTGCGGTGAACTCTCCACACCCGTCCTTCAATAAATGGTTGAAATCCTCGATCGCCCCTTCCATCTCCATCGCCTGCATTCGGACAATGCCGCGATTGAGCCGCGCTGCCTGATGCTCGGGATATTTTTCGACCAGAACATCGAAGCGGTCCAGGCTGCCTAGCGTGTCTCCGCTTTCGGCGGCCCGTGCCGCGGCATCGCACTCCGCGTCCCTGTTTTCTTCCACGGTCCGCACGTAGCTGGCGCCCTTGGGAAAGGCGAGCGTGTTCATGCCGGCCGGGACGCTCTCATAGCCGAAGTTCTTGAGCACGGCCGGAAGCTCATAGCTCTCAAGCTTGATATGCTCGACGAGTAGGATCGGCTTGCAGCGCATGATCGTTTCTTGCGCGCCCTCCAGGACCTCCAACTCCATGCCTTCCACGTCGATCTTGATAAGGTCGACGCGCGGAAGATTCAGGCTGTCGATGGTAACGACTTGGACCATTGTGTTCGGACGAGCGCGATCAATCGGCTGCCCGATGTCTTCGTTCGTCCTCGTCGGACGCTTTTCCGCCATCAATTCCAGGCTGCCGTAGGAACCGGACAGCCGATAATCAGGCGCGGCCATCGGCATTTGGCCGACTTCGGTGCCGGCAGCTGCCCACAGCGCTCGCGCATTGAAGCAATTCTGCAGCGCGATGTTGCCGGCGAGCGCATAGAACAGCCGTTCCTGCGCTTCGATGGCGTAGACCTCTCCCCACCCCCGCATCAGGTTCGCAGCTTCCAGCGTATGCACGCCGACATTGGCGCCGCAGTCCACCATCACCACACCGTCGCCGAAATGCTTCCGCCGCAATTCAAGCAGCGACTTGATGGCGGCGACCTCCTGCGGCTCATAAGCCCCGCGATGAATGATCTGCGCGCCGACGCCGATCATACCGCCCTCGACCGCCTTGTAATCGAGGTGGCTCACGATCATGGCGCCGTGCGCGGAATTAACCAGAACAAACGGACTTATCATCGGCAAGTGCCTCGGAAATAATCAGACAAAACCGCGTCGTCTCCTGGATAAGCTCTTCCACCTGGCGCGTCCTCCGGCATGCCGGCCGAAGATCTTCACAACGCCTTGGCGGTACTCAATCCGCATCGCTGTCTCGCCAGTGTCGACATCGTTGCGCAGCACGTTGAACTCCAACTCGCCCCCGCCGTAGTCGACGTACTCCGTCCCCAACGTCCAGCATGCCCCGTCGCTGTCGGTGATGATGTGCGCGGGCGGAACGGAGACGTAGCTCTCCGTCTTGTTTTCGCGCTCGAAGCGGAGCCCGTTAGCCCAACCGACGAGCATTTGCGGATCAAAGGTCAAGTCCATCGGAGCGCATTTCGTTTTGCCCAGGCCGGCCGCCTGGGTCGTGGTAGCCAGTCATAAAGCCGGCGACGCTGGGAGATGATTGGACCGAGCAGCGGCCATGGATTGAACGGAACGGCACCAGCGCTTGCCGCCGCCTTTATTTCAATTGCGCATGCACACCAGTCGTTAGGGGTTTGGCTCGCAAACCTGGTGAATACAACGGACGTGGATGTAACGCCTGTAATAGCTTGAGTGACGCTGTCTATGTTGGCTGTATCATCCTGACGGAATACCGATGTCCAACCGGACGTTGCTTGCAGCGACTGCGCGCCTCCGCCAGTGTCTACACCGGTCCCGGCGAAAATCTCAGAAGATGCAGAGGGCGCACCGCTCAGAGTAACGGTAAATGTCGACGCGCTCGCATCTTGAATATTGCCGACAGTAGCTCCGACAGGTGAACCGACATTGTAACCGGTGTAATAGGCGATGTGCATGACAGCCTCGCCGCCTGCATCTCCGGCGGTTCCGGCCGTCACTGTCATAGATACGCCGGTCGCAACCGGAGCCGTCCAAATTGCGCTACGATGATAGTTATCGGAAGTCGCCCCGCTGTCGGCCCGCTTCGTCCAGGTAAGGCCGACGGAGTCCGTCATAGTGAACGTATTGGTATTATTTGGACCGTCACCCATCGTAAAAAACACAACGACAAGAGAATTGTTTGCGGGAGTAAACGCGGCACTTGTCAAAGTGCTGATTGGCCCTGCACTAAGCGATGCCGCAACATTTGTGCGCGTAAGTGCCATCTAGTCAGCCATGCTTAAAGGCCGCGGCGAGATAATTGCCACCGCTGTTGTTCACGGTCACCCAATTCCAGGCGAGGGGAGACGTGCTCGGATTGTAATACATCGCATAGCCGTCCCCCGAGTCGAAGGAATCGGAGTCGACCTTGTTGTCGTAGACCGTATTAAGAAAGACTGCTCCGGCTGGCGACCCGCTCGCAAGGCCACCGCACGGCCCCTGCCCAAGGCCCTGGATGGCGACTACGAGTCCATTCGATGTGGTCGGAGTAATATCTGGCTGATCGGTGATCGGATTTGACGCCCCGCCGAATCCCTGCTGCGAGGTATCGAACGGTGAGGCAGCCGCTCCAGATATGTCGAATATCTTGAAACAGCCATTACTGCCGGCGTTCCCGGTCACGGTGACCTGGAGCCCAAGGTTCGGCGTCCTGTTCGCGCTATATGCGATCAGCGCGTTGTCGTTCGGGATCGTACTCCACGTGCCACCGGCATTGTCGGAAAAGGATGGCTCGGTGCCGATGCCTCCGTTAGACGAGATCATCAGCACGAAGTTCCCGAGCGTCGGGACGAGAATGACACCAGAGGAGGGCTGCGCTGAGCCGCCCGCGAAGACCTGGATGAGCTTGTTGACGTAGATGCCGCCCGTCGGCTTCGGCGTGCCTGCGTTCGCTGCCTTGAGCGCGATCGCAATGCAGTTGAAATGGTCCGCAGTGTCCCCCGCACATGTGATGCTTGGATTGATTGGCGCGCTCGTCAGCTGCACCTGATACATGGCTGCCTTGGTCAATCCGCCAGCGACCGACCACGTATCCCCTTGCAGAAGATTGAACGATCCACCCGGAACCCAGTTGGTCGGCTGGCCGCTCGTTCCTCCGTTGAGGTTGCCGAAGAACGCGAGGATGAGATTTCCGCCGCCCGCGTTGTTGTTGCCGGGGGTAAAGGAGCCACAGGCCAAAGATGCCCCAGCCACGTTTGTCACGCCAACACTCCCATTCACCGGGCTGCTCGTGTCTACGTTGCAGAACTCATAGTAATCGTATTGGAAGATCGTCTGAACGACGTCGCTGCTGAAGGCGATCTTGAACGTCGTGGTGCCAGCCCGCGCGTTGGGTAGCACAAACGCACACGTCGTGTTGTTCGAACCACCCACCGTGACGGATGCGGCTGCCGGCCACACATTTCCGTTATCGTCGCTGACGGTGGGGACGTAGGCGGACGACGGTCCGACCTGAGATCCATACGTGAACGCTAGAACAATGCAATTTCCGGCGCCGACCTTGTTGGGCGGGGAGAAGGTGAAGTTGTTCCCATTAACAGTTGCCGCGCCAGGCGCTAGCCCTGACGACGACAACATTTGCACAACAGTCGGAACCGGCGGAGAGGCGGCGCTTCCCACGACCAAACGGCGCCTTATCGGTATCATAGGATATTTGGAGTGCCTGCATCAAAACGGGCTTTAGCCGGGAGTGTGTGGGTCGCTCCAGTCGAGGGGTCAACCCATGGCCATACGCAGGGACAATAGCTCGACGATGAGAAGAAGCTTGGCGGGCTCGCCCCATTGCCGGGGAGGTAGAGTGAGCTTAGGAGACGCCGGGGAGACCCGGTCGAACTCGTACCAATCTGACCGAAAGTCGAATACCATATCTGAGAACTGGTAAACCAATCGAAATTTCCCTGGATGTTGGTCTTTTGATACAAATTCTGATCGCCCGTGACGATGTCCGGGTTTCCAGACCCAGCCTGGTCCTGCCCAAGTTGATACATCGTCAGATTGTCATTGTTGGCTGTTGATGTGCCCATGGCTTCTTGTAGGATTGTATTGTCGTAGTATCGAACTCCGGTCTGGGTCGAAATGAACGAAGTCCCCTGTGCCGGCCCATTGACCAGCGTAGCAGCTTGACCGCTAAACCCGAGGACGTTCCCAACTATGTTGTGCCACCACTGATTCTGTTGCAGCGTGACTGTCGTGCGATTCCAGTAATCCCCACATGGCCAGCCGGAGGGATTGAGAAAAGTCGCCAACCATCCTCTGCACCCACGTTGACCAGTCAGCCAATTTCGATACGCGGTCAGATAGATCGAGTTTCCCCAGACGCTGTCGCCTGAATACCTCCACACCTGGTTGCCCTCGAACAGGTCGTGGTGCTCGGCAACGTAGTGCCCACCATTGACGCCACTTTCCGCCGTGACCTGATCGGCCGTATTGAATCCATCGTCCATATAATTATAGGCGAGGACGTTACCGCCGCCCCCGCCGCGCATGACATCGACCTTCTCACCGTTCCAAACGATATTGTTTTCGACAAGCGTGTTGGATGATTCGTCAATTGTCAGCAAGTAACAGGCGCCGCCACTACTCACATTCTGGTAGCACTGCGTCTCATGATTATAGTTGTCTCGATATTCGCAATGGAAGCAATGAACTAAGTGATCTCCGCCATTGGAAAAATGGGATTCGATGTGCTTCACCCAGCAGCCGTCGCAGAGGTGAACCGTGACATTTCCGGAGCCGTTCGAACCGCCGTATAGATACATTTCTTCCACACCGATGGCGGTAAAGTTGCCAGAGCTCCAGGACGCGAGTTCAGAGGACTGCGCCACAGTGTAGGCGACGGCGAGCGGCGTCGTGAACGTCACGACATGGGTGGTGGTGTTGACGCTGGCGATCTTCAGCTGCTGCTGCATGTACCGGTGCGTGATCCCATAGTAATACCATGGATCGCCAGTCGGGCTGCCGCCGGCCGCGTGGTTGATGCCGCCGCAGAACAGTTCCGGCGTCGACGCGTTGGGCCAGACGTTGGCCCCGGTCGACAGGTTGCACACCAACGAGTTGATGAAGACCAGATTCCCGACGGCCCAAGTCGCATTGGCCGGCGGCCCGCTCGCTAACGTCACGCTCATCGCACCTTGCGGAGCATCAACAGCCAAAGCAACTTCGTCGCCGAGATTGGCGAACGTGTTGCCGAGTTGATCGTTGCCGCCGACGACGATGACTGGATTTATGCCGCCCGCATTCCAGTCCGCGTTGTATATGATAGTGCAGGTCGACGCGGCGCAGGCTGGAGCGGGGATCCCTGACTGTGCCTCGGCGATCACGCCACCGGGACCGGGGCCGACCCCACGCAGCGTGATATTGTTCACGTTCATGCGGATCGGATTTATGCTGCCCTTGTTGACGAAAACGCCAGCACTTAGCTGTACGTGCTGTCCGGCCGTGCAGGCATTGATCGCTGCTTGGATATTCGGCGTGTCATCGAGGCCACTGCCGCGAGGCGTCACCGTCGCCCCGCACTGAGTCGAGCGCGCCGGGATGCCGCCATTGTAGGTAACGCCTGGCGGGTACTGTGCCCAAGGATACACCGAGCTTGCCTGCGACCCCATCTGTGTAAATGTGAACACGGGACACTCTGTCGCGACAAGATTACCGCCGCTCAGACAGAGGTTCGGCGACAGATTGTTTGGATTAAATGTCTGGGCCAACGCAAGCGTGGCTACCGATAGGACCAGCAACGCTCCAACGATCTTTTTCACTGGGCTCATCCCCACGCAGTTGATGGAGCGGTGAAGGCGAAGGCTGGCGATACGCCTGTGAAGTTGGCCGTGACCTGGTCGTTCACGTTCTCCAGCTGCGCCAATGCGAACATGGCCCCCGTGACGATGGCCGATATCGAGAAGTTGCTGGAGAATGAGCCCCCGTTGACGCGAAACCGGATGGTCTTCCCCGTGAGGTCGGTATCGACGCCAAGCACGTCGCCGACCGAGAACGGATAAGCACTGTAGGCGCCGATCGTGCCGTTATAGTTGACGGTCCCATTCCCCAACCAGCAG
>Ga0247664_1000109_pt1 | contig 20351 bp, 25 predicted proteins | sample CNK05_metaG_FD_182715 | JGI IMG/M metagenome (GOLD analysis project Ga0247664, IMG submission 182715) | Soil microbial communities from Purdue University Martell Research Forest, Indiana, United States - CNK05 | ecosystem: Environmental > Terrestrial > Soil > Temperate forest > Bulk soil...
CTTTTGAACTTATTGGGTTGACTGCCGTTAGCTAGACGGCTTCAACATTGCTGCAAATGCTGGCGGTATTATGCTGCTATAGGGTCGAAAGTCGCTAATGGTTTTAGGACTGGTCTGCTTGCTGTGAACACGGGCGACCATCATGCCGGTGCCTTTGTCGCTAATCCAGACATTGCGCTGAACTGCTCGAGCCACAAAGTCATTATCTTCACCGACGCATGGAAGATTCAACCACGGGATATTCTGAAACGGCTCTTGCTCCCAATAGCTTTTCTCATAGCACAGCGACGTCCCAAGAGCTTCATAGCTTGGCGCTAGTTCGTGATAGCCCCATTCCGGCGTGCCGCCTTCATCGAAGAACAGCATGGAATAGTAGCCGGTAACGCGCTTACCGGATTGCTGCAGCCGTTGAACTTGGTCTGCGATTCTGGTCGGCTCACTCCAATCGTCGGAATCGAAATGGCAGATGATGTCGCCATGCGATAGAAAGCAGCAGCGATTCCGTTTCGTGCCTAACGGCTGTTGCGGTTCTCTGAAGTAGTGGATTCTAGAATCCGTCGGAACTTCCATCAGCGATGGCCGGTCGGCATCATCGACAATGATTAATTCTTTCTCACTGTAGGTCTGTGCGAGAAACGATAGCACAGCTTGGCGCGTATATTCGGGCCGGTCTCGTGTTGGAAGGATGCAGCTAACTAGCAAAGGGTCTCATGCTCCAATCGTTTTGAATGCCGTGCAGGTCGCATAGCTTCTTAGAATCTGGATTCCACAATCCGGCGGAAATGCCGGAGCATAGATATTGCAGCGGCCACGGTTGAACTTCACGCTTAAATGCCAGCACGGTATCTGCATGAGCTTGAGCGTAAGCGGTCCCGACAATTTCAAAGCTGAAGGCTGTTCCTTTTGACGCATCTGCAATTCGGCAGAGATATTGCGGATTCCATATTGCCGCCTGACATGACGTGCGGTATGGCGCTTCGCGGTCGACCGTTGCAAAATAATTGTCGCCATAATGACGGTCGCCACCTGGACACGGATAGAGTCGAACGCATCCCGCGTTATACATTTTCATCTGGTCGAGACCGTGGAAAATCAGCGACTCATTTACCGGCGCCGTCAGAAAGAAATCTTCCTGAAATAGAAGAATCGGCTCCGTGGTCGAGCAGGCATATTGGGAAATTAACTGGCACCATGTTTGAAGTGCGCCGCCTTCGAATATATGAACTGCATTCTCGAGAAAGTCTGTCTCGTAAATATCGGTAATGAGTGTCGGTATGGTGTGATTCGGCCAGAACTTATCCAATAGAGCAAAGAATGGCTTCCAGGCATCTCTATATTTCCAGCAGCTATTGACGACTAAGCGCACGCCCTTCCTTTCCGTTGGTGATAGCAACGCGCTGGCCTGCGTCGATGAGCATTCTAACAGTCTTCTCAATCAAATGATTTTTGCCCGATTCGCCCAATCGAAAATAAGCAGGGTCTTCCATGACAACCACATCACAATGAAACTTTTCTTTGTCCTCATCCGTGAGTCCATACATGATGACGTGCGAACGGTCGGGTCTTAACTCTTCCGCCATTTCGGGATGAACCAACCAAAGGCAATCGAAGTTGTGGCAAGGTTGCGGTCGTTCGGCATAAATCTGACAGCCTGAACCAACCTTACAGTGCTCACACCATTGTCCTGGCGGCTTGGCTAGCGTCGGTGTCTGCTCTGGCGCGGTATAGACGCCGGGTAGTTTGCAACAAAGACTGCACGAGCCGCATTCTCTAGCCATTGGCGATTTTCCTGAGATGCTTCTCGACCGTATAGCGCATGTGCTTCGGCCAATCATCACGATTCAACCATGCCGTCCAATATAATCGCGCCAAAAAGCCGCAATAGTGAATTTCTTCGTCGGTCTTATCTTTTAAGAATTCGCGAATAATTGCGCCAGCATCTCCCGCGTTCGTGCGCGAGATTTCCAGACAGAATGAACTGTAAGGAATCTCATCCGCGAAAGGCAGAATGTAATCGGAGCCGACAAGCACAGGAATCCGACCGGCGCTCATGGCTTCATAGAAGCGGTACGGGATGTCGCCTAGAATCTGCTCTGGGCATAACGCAACACGGCTCTCTTGCATCGAGCGCTTGAACTCGCGCTGCCGTCTCAGGCCTTCTGGCATTTCCTGACCACGCGGAAGATAATAGCCTGTGAAGTCAGGATGGAATCTCATATCGGTGCTCATGCCCGACTGCTCACACGATGACGTAGAGAGCAAGCGAGCTTGACTGAGCCGCAAGCCGTGAAAGCTCACGTCATACTTGAATCCGCCTTCAGGCACATCGACGCATTCCGCGAAGTCATCGACCGGCCACGGCCAAGCGACCGAATTAACATCACGCTCTTTCATCCATGTTTTGAGATTCGCCCTCATGAATAGACAGGGCTGGTCATAGATAGTATTATTGCCATCGCTCACATCAAAAAAGGCGTGTCGTTCTTCGTTGCCAGCGAAATACGGTAGGTTCGCGATATTGATGCCTCGTTGCAGCAGAAAATCGAGCGGAGCCAGCGAGACAAACACATCGGCCGCAGTCGGGTCTTCCACCATCTCCACGTCTGGGAACTTCATGACGCCATCTGGCCAGTACGGCAGTCGGCACTCAGCGAGATTGTATGCGTAGACTTTCAATCGTTTCCTTTGCTCTTTTGTAGGCGTCGATATATGGCGAGTAGATGATGGCATCTTCTGGCCGCAAATGATAATTCGTCAGTTGAAACATGAAGTTCCAACCATCGGTTCCAATCTCTTTGAACTCATGATAGTGATAGAACACGACTGGCTTGCCATCGACTAGCGGTCCATCGGTCAATGAGTAATTCGCAATGTTCCACGGAGCCAGACCCGCGCCCGGATTCTGAATCACGCAGACTTCATCGCCGTATTTGCTTGGCCATTCGTCGAGGTACTTCTGGTCTCCACATCCTTCGGTCGCACTGCATCTCTCGCGAACCTGTCGCGCCCATGTCGAAAGGCAATCCCGACCGGCTGGCGTGTTCTTGAAGCTGACCCATGACACATTGAACTGACCATTTACCGCGAGATATTGTTTTTCTGGAATGAATCGGTGCGGAATGATGCCGATGCTGCGCTCGCCAATCTCGTCAAAGACCTGCTTCGGGTCGGAAAAGAACATCATGTCCGCGTCGAGATAGGTCAGTTCTGGATAGCTGCAATCCTCGCAAAAGAGTAGCCATTCGCATAATTGGCTCGCACAAGTCCATGCATATTCTTGATGAGTTCTCGTTTCAAATAATCCGCGCAAATGTTGGTCAGATTCGAATGCGCGATATCCGAGAACGCAAAGGCTTGGCAGTTCCATATTTGTCAAAATATCTTCAGTCTTACTATCCAATGGAAGCACGTTCAATCTAAATGCTTCGCTCGAATGCTTGACCAGCGATTCGTAGAGCACGAGAGCACGCGGCAGATAGGCATAGTCGCAGAGCGTGGCGTAATATCTCATACTTGCAGATGCCTCAACAGATTCGGTTTTTCGAGCACGTAGGACCGCATTTTGTATTGCATGCCTGCGTCCCATGTCAGTTCCGTTTCATAGACTGGCCACATTCCCGCCTTGACGAACTCCCGCGATAAATCCGTAGGGCTAAAATGAACTTCAAGGCAGCGCACACCATAAGCAATCTTTTCAAAGTAGCGAGTCTCCGATGACACAGGCGTACGGTGAAGAATGACATAACGGCTTGATGTTCGTGCCAGTTCTGCGATGGCTTTCTGCCATTCGTAGATGTGCATGATGCAACCGGAACTTAGAACGATATCAAACCAGTCATCACGATAGGGAAGGCCGCAGGCATCGCCAATGTCGTAATCAATTCCAGGGTAGATTCCTTGTGCGAGTTCTGCGAAGGCTCTCGAGGAATCGCAAGCGGTATACTGCCCGCGCCAGCCAATCATCCTTAGAAGTTCGCCATAATAGCCGCCGGATGCACCTACATCGAGCAGTCTCGACCCGCGCTCATTAACACTGGTCGATAGCTGTTCCATGCACCGGGAGAACCCCGCGAACGGCTCGCCATTCTTATGGATCCTGTACATCTCCAATTCATGACGAACCAGTTCATATTGCCGCATTGGAATGGCTGGGTGCTGCCACGCGGTTACGGTCTCGCTCGCAACGCGCTGAATCTCTTCCTGCGTCTTGAGTTCGCGATGGACGCTACTCATCTCTAGCACTCAGATTATCCTGATACATATAGTCACAGTATTTGCAGCCGCATTCACCTTTACAGTTAAATGGACAGTCGCCGCGACATGTGCAGATAACATCGGCATATTCGGGATATTGTTCACCAATGGTCTCTGCACTCATTTAAGCATCTCCAGCAAAGTATCCGAGACGGTCTTCATGCGGTGAGCATAGGTATGGTCTTGCAATGTGCGAGATTGACCGTTTCGAGCGAATTGAGCGGAAACGTTAGGAATATGCAATGCAGCATTAACCCGCTCGACCGCTTCTTCTGCATTGCCGTAACTAAGAGCCTCATCCTTCTCAAATAGCGCCCGGAGATTGTCACTCTTCTCCGTTATCAGCAGCGCCCCACATCCCGTCGCCTCGAACATTCGCATGTTATTTGAATAGCCTTCCGCCACTTCGCCATGACGATTGAGCACAATCTTTGACTGAAGCATGACGCGGTACATATTGAGGCCCCACGCTTCACCTTGATACTTCTGCCGCAAGGCCGAATTTGACGGCAGCAAGTCGGCGCCATAGCCCCACCATTTGAAAGTTGGGATTGCTTCAGCGACAGCATTCAGCGTCTCCATGCCTCTGCGCCAGTGGCCCGGATTGCCGACACCGCCAATAAACGTCACATCAAACGGCCGCTCATTTTCGATAATCTGCGGAAAGCCTTGCTCAATTACTCGCTGAATCACGATAGGGTCGAATGCGAGCGGATTATAGACGGCCTTCACGCCTAACGCCTCGATGCGCGTAACGTAGTGCGGAAAGCTCGTGAAGATGACGTCACACTTGCGGATATTGTCATCTCCGGGCCAAGGGCAGGAACATTGTGCGGCAATTACTATGGGTGCGGCCGTTCCCATGAAGCTCTGAATCTCAATGGATAAGTCCTGCAGGAATAAAACATCAGGCAACAGAAAATGCTTTGTTCCAGCTAAATTGTTCAATTGGTCGTGATTCCAAATGCAATCTTCAGCTTCCCATCCCAGCGCCCGCAGATTGCGCGAGTAGGCATCAAATGTGCCGAATGACTGGTAGAGAATCGCGTCCAGATTGCTTTGATACGTCATTGCCGGATTAATGGGCATCGACCGAATCACTTCAGGATAGTAGGTGTCGAGGATTAGAATGCGCGGCTTGCTCATACAGATTTTCTAGTGTCCATGTTCGACGGTGGCGCAGGATGACTGAGACTAACCTTAACTGGCGGATAGCCATCTCTCAGGTCAATGGCTTTCATCTTTCCGCACTTCCAGCATCGGACCATAATCGTTCGAATAAACCATATTGTCCAAGACAAGGAATGTATGACCACCAGTCAGATTGCAGAATAGCCGTCTCATTCAATCACCATGATTTCGAGTTCGCCTTCCCAGTGGTAGACCACGTCTAGGTATTTCTCTTTTGCCGCGAACCATTCGCGCAGAATGTTGACCTCGCTGCATTCATGCCCAGAACCAGTGCGAAAGAGCCTGCATGTAGATTGCTGAACGCGAATGTCTTTAATCTGCTGCATGAACGGGATGTTGTACCCGATGAACATTGGGATGCCCAATGATGGATGCGGCAAAATCAACCACTTGTGCTCGCGCTCCTCGAAGTTAAAGATAGATTCTTTGATAGCTGACGGCAGGACCAACGTGCCGCGCTTGCCGACTCGCGATATCGCACGAGCGCAGGCAAGCGGGTCGTCAACGTGTTCCAAGACGTGCGAGCACCATACGTAATCGAAGTGGTTATCAGCGATTCCTGGCAGACCTTCAGCTAATTCGACAAGATGGAATCCTAGGTCTGGCCGTTGGAATGTCACTCGTTCAATTACATCTAGGTCATGGTCGATGAATGAATCGGCTCGATAGAACGGATATGTGCCTGGACCAATATCCGCCACAATCCAGTCCTCTTCAATCTTCCACGGAATATCCACATAATCCCGAGGGCCGCGAGTGATGACGTTATCCATTGATGTAGTCACGCAGCCGCCATTCCGTAACACCGCGTTCGTTGACCAGTTTCAAATCTTCGACAAAGGTGCTCATCATTGCTCCGTCTTTGAATCGAATCATCAAGCTTCGCTGACCATTCCCATTAGCTTCCAACGGTACGAAGTCGATTGACGCGATTTCGCGCCCGACGAACATCTGCAAGAATTCTTCAAACGTCATAATCCCTTCCTGTTTTAGTTCGATGCCACAGAATATGCACGGCTGGCCATCGCCATACGCGAAGTGCTGTCCGTATCGCTCACATGCTGGAATCATATCTTCCTAAACCGCAGGCAGAATGCGGGGTAAATGTGAATGTTTTCTTCCGCACCTTCGCAGGTGAAGCCGTGCTCCTCGACCAATCGCTGCAATCGCTCTGGCGTGTAACTCATCATGTGAAAGCCGTACTCATCGCGACGAGGCCCGAGGAGATGCCGAATATAGAAAGGGTCGCCCGTCTTGCCGTAGAGCAATAAGGTCTGCTCATGGTCGGGCACGTCGAGACGCAAGATGCCGCGTTTATTCGTGTGCTCGTAAATGTTCATCAGTGCTGACCTTGCCTCGCCTAAAGACAAATGTTCGAAACTATGTCGCGCAAGGAGTTCATTAAAATTGAATAGCGGCAAATCGAAGAAATCGCCGTATTCATCACATACGTATTCATCATTACGTGGCCCTTTTCTTAGCGCTTCGACCGTCTTGTCTTTGTGCCGACCGTAATAATCATCTTCGGTCGTAATATAGCGCTCGACTAAATCGGGTCGCTCATCGGCTAGGAATGTCTTCGGCGTCTTGACATCCAGATTCAACCAGCCCTTGAGATAGACCGTCCCGCATCCGACGTGAACTTTCATGCAATCACCGCCCGCGTGCGCTCATAGGTCTCTCGCATCTGCTCAAGTTTGGGACCGTACTTGTCCAAAAGAATCAGGCATTCCATCATGCGGTTATTGTTGTTTTCGAATCGCACTAGGTCCGCCTGTGAGTGATGAATGATGTGCTCACCTGGAACGCGCCCGATGCCGAATCCACCGAGAAGCACGCGATAGGCGAGGGAGTTGTCGGCGCCGTACATTGGTATCTGTTCATCGAACCAGCCGACAGCTTGCCCTAATGAACGGCTGATGATGCCGAAATTCGCATAGTCCATTCCGTAGCAGCACGTATTGACGTGGAATGTCTCCCGCGTCATGTCGTCGGAATAACTGAGACAGCCAATGCCGATTTGCGGATTCCTCTCCATAAAGGCAATCGCGCTGCTCGCATATTTTGGCAGCACTTCAGCGTCATCGTTCAACCACACGACCCATTCCGCATTGGCCGCCTCGAAACAGCGATTGTAGCCGCGACTATGGCCGAGTCTTGGCCGTTCTGGCAGTACGATTACATTCGGTGGAAAGTCCATCGTGTCAGTAATAGGCGCGTCTGATGCGTCACCGACAATTAACTCCCAGTCCACATCGGTGCAGCGCTGAATGGAATCGAGGAGAACTTGGAACGGTTTCGGGCGATTTCGCAGGCCCGTGATTACTGAAAGATTGGGACCATTCATTTATGCTGTCGCCTTTTTGAACAAGTGCAGTTTGGACCCTGCACATGGTCCGCTTAGCAATCTCGCCATATTTTCGAGAATGTATCCAGCAGGTTCAAATAGAAGGAACCCTTTACGTTCGGTAATAGGCAAGCGGTTGACCACATAATCCGAGACCAGTAGCGCGGCGAATACCGCAATAACTTCGATATTCGCGCTGTCACGTGCGGCTAATATTCTAGGAAGGTCCAAATTTAATATGACTTCCAAATTGTCGCCATTCCGCAAACATTCCCCCAACTTGCCTGGACCTAAAAAATTCCATGACACTGTTACACCGCCGCAACCCGTATCCGAAAATGTTTTACCGGGTTGCTTTCTAGCAGCTTTCTTATGCTTTTGGTCGGTTTCCTTTGGTGTAACTGTTCCTTCAAGTTCTTCAGTCTTTTCGCGTTTGGCTTTTTTATTCGGCTCCGCTGCAATACGCGGAAGCATTGCTCCCAATTCGGCTTCGACCGCCTGCGTCAATCCATCTAATTCAATGCGCTCGTGCAGAGTCTTGACTTTCGCATACAGTCCAGCGCATCGATGTTGAACCGCATCATATAGAGCATCCGCATCGCGCAGATTATCCTTATTGGTTGTAAGTCCCCATTCATTGCCCATTACTTGAACGGTGCCGAAGATTCTGGCACTGGACACTCCTTCGCATCCCTCGCCATTCAAAGACCGTTTAATAACGCGCCATTCATGTTGATATGCAATGCCTGGATATGGATTTTGTGCACCTTCTTTCGTAATACCAATGCGTATGTGCGCCTTCTTTCCGTTAACGTCCAAGATTTCATCGATTACTTCATCGAACTCTGGATACTGGAAAGCGGTGAGCGTAATTGGCTTTTTAGATGCCCCGGTTCGTATAAGAATTTGTTTCCCAGCTTGCATAGCGGGGCTGTAGAAAAATGAGATTCTGTCTTTCAATTCTTGCAGACGTTCGCCGTCAGGTGCTCGATGTACTGGATTTCTTACTTCTATCCGGGTGCCTCGGATATTCGCGGTACCTTCAACTCCAGGCTCCCTGAGTTGCCAACCGCTTAGGGCATAATCCCTGAGGTCTACAATCGTGCTATAGCGATTGCCACGATATGTGCTTGCAATGGAAATAACACCATCTTCGGAAGCTATCCAAGCAAGGGCATCCTTAGCACCGATTCCATATCTTCCCAATTTAGTTGTCTCATGTGAATCTCTCTGCGCTGGCTGGACAATGAGAAGGATATCTCGACAACCATTGCCGTCATCTGATACCGCGAATTGTTTTGGATACATTTCAATTTCGACTCGCGTTGATGCGGCATCAAACGAATTGTCTATCAACTCGCCAAGCACTTTGAACCAACTGAGGTCTCGATTTGCCAAAATACGAAATAATCCCGACCCTGGCGGGCGAACTACCCATCCTGCTTTTCCATCCATTCCAGTTCCCTCCGTACTACGGTAATTAAGGCTTGCCTATCTGTCTTCCACCATTCTTGAAAGCATTTCTTCAGAAACCGACCCAGCAAATTGCGTGCTTCACTAACATTCCATGGATTTATTTTGCTTATGTCGAAATCCTTATGCGTGAAGATGCGCTCTGCATCAGTATCTTCATTTCTCGTTTTAGGTCCGCCGTTTCGGCCAATATTTAACTTTATCCGGCCTGAGGAATTACCTTCTTCTATGCGCCAGCTTGTGAGAGCAGATTCAAATTTTGTGTCAGGGATTAATGCCAGTGCTTGGGAACACATCGATAGCTTTTTATCGATGCCGGCTTCGGCGAGCGTGGGCGGTGCATTTACTCGTGGTTCCTTCTTAGAACCGCGAGTTCCAGCGCCTTTTAAACCTTTCGCGCCAGTATTCAATCCCACCGTTTCCTTCTGCGCTCTCAACATTTCGCCTAGTCGCCGCTCCGCACGAATGCGGATTTCTACCGCATCTAATTCAAGTTCTCGGTCTTTAGCTTGTCGTGCATATTCACGCATGGCGGACGCAGCATTGCGAATTTGTTTCACCTCATCGGTATTCTTTGCAAGGATTAATGCTTTCTTAGCCTGGTCGTAATGGATAAGAGCAGTCATGTCTTCTTACGGGGTCTGCCCCCAAGCTTTCCATTCTTGCGGGATGCCGCAGCCTTCGCCTTGCTACGACTCCCGCCGACACAAGCCGGGCATTGAATAATCATTTTTACGTGTGGATGCAGTTTGCAACGCATGGTGGGTTTATAAACCCATCATACTTACAATGTCAATGGGAGATTTTAGTACCAGCGATTCAGAAGGTAGGGTGAGAGCTTGTTGGTTCGTATATCCGCGTAGGAGCCGCTCTGAATATCGGTCGTGCCGCGAAGTTCATAGGCGTCACTCACGTAGAAAAAGAGTGCAGTAACAATATCCATTGGAATTGTCGCGAATGTCGAATAGCCCGCTGTGAAGGTAACCACGACAGGCGAAATTACATCAATATCCGTTCCGGGCCATGTTGCAGCAACGGCTGGCATGATAAAGCCGCCATCTTCATTCGTTAGGTCTTGCTGAAAGTCTGACATCGGCGGCGAATTGCTTGCGCCTAACAGCGTGACAATCTGATGATTGAGCGAATATTTGATGTTCTGAATGCTCTGGCACTTACCACGAGGCAGACGGATTCGATAATATTCCTGAAAATTGAACGGGAAGTCTTGAAGCGTCCACCGATGCGCTCGCGCCACTATCGTTCGATGCATCTGCCCTTCAGCCCACTCAATGGCAGAACGCAAATAGACATCATTCAACATCGCATCCCACGGCCCGCCCGTCTGCGTCTCGCCTATGCGGCAATGAAGCTTGAGCAAATTGACATCGAACGGAAGTGCTGACGGAAGCGGGTCAATATCGAGAACAAGCGGAGCCGGAATCTCATAATTGCGGCGATTGCTGAAGCTAATCATGGCTGGTCAAAGAATGATGGAAATTGAATAACCCATTCCGGCAGTTCCTTACGTTTCGGCCGTTTCGCCCGTTTATCTAGCGCTTTGTTCTCAGGTGCCGGTCGCTTCATCTTGTTTTCAGGAGCAGGTCCCTTTTTGCGGATTTTCTTTTTCTTCATCTAAAAATACGGGCTGGAATCCCTCTTGAAAGAAAACCAGCCCGCCTTAACAACCGTTAGACGCAAGACCTATCCGCTTGCAATTCTACTTCACTTATCGGTTGCGTCAAGTTTTACGCAGTTCTGATGAACTTAACTGCATCATTATTCATAGGGATACCGCCCTCGCGTCGGCGGATGTAGAATTTTATGTACCCCGGTTGTGTTACATTATCCATCGTGGTTCGGAGTCCCGTGCGCTGTACAAGCAGATAAGCACGCTTGAAGTTACCGAACGCGACCGGGAATGTGGAAGCGCCAATGTCGGCCATCTGCTCCCATGTTGCCGTTGGATAACCCGCCAACATTGATGGTTGTCCTGCTTGGAAACTCGGTTGCCATAAATATTGGTTGGTCGTGTCCTTCAGCTTGCGGATTGCGCCCGCCGTTGTGCTGTTGAAGACGTAATAGGAACCAGCACGATAAGCCGAGTTCAGCAAATACTGAGCATCAATCAGCGAGTCGGCCGTCACCGCGAAGGGCGAAGCGACCGATGGCGTATATTGATATGCCGCAGCGGCACGCAGTGGAGACACCGCATCCGCAGTCGTCACGGGCGTGGTATTCGTCATTCCGGTTGGTCTGTTTGTGCCGGAGCCGCTAATGACGGCCGTTCCCTCTTGAAGCGCGAATTCGTCGCCCACGTTATTGGCTAAGAATCCAGGCACGTCGAAGGCAAGGTCATCGACTGCCCATTCCGTCACGGCAGGGTAAGCATAAAGCTCGCCCCATGTCGGCACGATGTCGCGGAATTGCGGAGTCACGGTTCCAGTTCGTGCCACAATTTCACCCGACCACCCAGAACTCGTTCCGCGAAGATTGAGCAATTGATGATAGTCGGTCGTGGTGACCGTAAGAACCGTCACGAGGTCACGCACCGGACTGAACTTCAATTCGAACTGTTCAATCATGTCCGCGATGACCTTCGGAAGTGCATAACCGCCGCCCGCTTGCGATACGACGGTGATGTCCTTCTGTTCAATCATCTTTTTCTCGACGTCGATGAGCGCTCTTTCATGCGATGCGCTCTGGCCCTTGTGCCTGACGAGATTGATGAAGGCCTCATAATGCTCGTCTCGCGTCTTCTCAATTGCCGTTCGCGCTGGCCGCGAATGATTCATTTCGAGTTCTTCGGTGCGTTCGCGCAGGAGTTTCAGTTCGACTTCGTTGTCTCGTTTCGCTTTTTCGAAAGTCGAAATGGCATTGTTAATGCGGTCGAGTTTCTGATTCATGTCATTGGCGAGACCTTCGCGGCCTTTCTTTTCGGCCTCGATGCGGTCGTCATTGACTTGTTTGAATTCATTAAACGTCTGATGGATGCCATCAATAGATTCTTTGATGGCAAACATGGTGGATTCACCGGCCATGTGGACACCTCAAATTGTTGTTTTATAAATACGTTGACGGTTTCAGCGGTTGGGTTTGCGAGTGAATAACGATGCTCGCAGACTGTCTGTGAATCCTTCGATGGATTCAAGGGCGGCCGCTGTTTCATCGACATTCGCGTCTCGCGAAAGGTCTACGTCACGTATTCCAGGGTCGGTGAGTTTGAAATCGACATGCGGAGCAAGAATTCTGAAAAATACCGATGTTGCTTTTTTTGCTGCCAATGAGCCGAGATTGCATTCGCGCCTTATCGTCTGCTCATATCTGCGTTTTAGGGCCTTGACGCTTTCCACTTTGGCCTCAATATTCATCGGCATGGATACAATGGACACTTCGACGAGGTCCAATTTCTTTAAAAGGCGGTTTCCTTCATCGTCCCAAGCGACGTCCTTTTGACGATTTTCCACGCCATATCCAATGGACATTCCGCGCAGCGCCTTGGCCTTTAGTTGAGCATGCGTCTCGCGGCCAAGCTGGGTATCCATCAGAAGCTTCCCTTTCACATATAAGCCGTTGGAATCTTCCTTCATGTCCAGCCACACGCCGGGAACCAAGCGCGGGTCGTGCATGTAGAACATCTGCGGAAGCTCGCCTCTGTTCTTTTGCTGTTTCAGGCTGTCCTTGAATGCGCCTGGAAGAACAATATCGCCGCCTAAATCGACATTGCCGAAGGTTGAACCATATCCTTCAAATTCGGACTCGCCCAACGTCTTTAGGTCGAACTTAAATGAAAGCGATTCGGATTGAGCATAACCTTTAGGGGCAGCAACGCCATGTCTCGCATTGTCCCATCGGCCCTGACATTCACTGGCGCGAACGTCATAATCGGGGAACATGTCGAGCATTCCCGGGTTTATCAGGCAACGCTCCATGAAGTCGCCTTCGCCTTCATTCTTTCCAGGAGTGGCGCCATCATTCATTGGGGATTTGACGCTCTTATTATCCCAGCGCTGTTGGCATACCTGCCTACGCTGGTCGCGGGCCGGAAACTCATCACGCATGGTCGTATCAATCAAGCAGCGGTCGATGAAATCGCCTTCAGACTCAGTGGCCGTTGGTGTGGGTAAAGGCATAGCTTTTACTCCCTCCATTTGCTGGTTGGTGCGCTGGCGGATTCTGCGATTGCTGCGGAGGCTTGCTTGGATTCCCAGGATTGGCGTTCTGCCCACTCGGACCCTGCCGCCAATATTCTTCGCCGCCGTCTTTTGCTGAAATCGGATTCATGTGCTCCAGTTGTCGCCAATCATTCGCGTTAATCACGCCGGCCTGCCGCTGAATATTCAAGCCCGTCTGCCGTTGCAGGAAGTCGCCTCGTAAGGCGGCATCCAAATTGAAGCGTATGATAATCCCTTTATTGCGGTCTTCAGTAGTTAATAAATCGCGCTCCATCGCCGTCTCGAACACTCGCACGACCGGAAGAATCACTTCAACGAGCTTATTGATGTTCTGTTGTTCCGCATTGTTGAAGGTCTGACGCTCGAGGTCACCGACCATATAAGGCGGCACACCGGCTGCACCGGCAATCACCGTACGCTGATATTTGCGTGTCTCCAAGAATTGCGCCTTATCGTTATCGACCGGGATTTCTTTGTCGATTTCGACGCCCTTGGGCAGCATTGCCGCCGTAAAGCGACCTTTACCGCTGAATTTCTGCTGGAACTGCTGAAGGAATGCGACCTTCTCTTCTTCCTTCTTGAACGCCTGAAAGCCTTCCATCAATTTGAAGATGACTCCCGGCATGGCACCGCCGCCGAAGAAGGAAGCGCCAAACTTTTCCGCCGCAATCTCTAAGGCAATCGACTCGCGGCAGTCCAGAATCCAGCTTTCACCGCACACAAAGTCTCGTGCTGCGCTCCTGGCCACGTGCAATTGGTCCCGCGTGTAAGTTCGCTGCATTCCGTTAGCACTGGTGACTTGGTAAGTGACGTTGTAATTATCGTCCTGTCTTGGACTGACACTGGCGGGAATCAGCGGATTCAATTGGCGAATCGGGCCGGTCGTGCCGCGTCCTTTATATGCATAATAGCGGCCATATCGAATGTAGGCGCTCACCGCATCCTGCCAGTAATCCACATTCGTTTGGTATTTGTTCGGCTGGTCTAGCAGGTTTGCTACTGGATGGTTCGGTAGTTTCTCATTGGTTGTTCGGTCATTGCTGTAGGTTTGCTGCAGGACGTCAATCGATAGGCTCGACACAGCCTTCGCAATGCCCATAACAATGGCATGCACAGTGGGGGAGCGCATGCAATTTTCGGGCGTGATGGATTCGGCAGACGTGGTCTGGAAGATGGCTTCAAAATTACGGATGACTTGGTCGATAGAGATAGTGGTGGCGGTTTTGCGCTGAATTTCCCAGCCGAATAGATTCACAGCAGGTGTCCGCAGCTTGGACAATCTCTTGGTGCCGGTGGAACTTCGCCACAATTCGGACACGCTGGAAGGATGACGGTCGCTATGGGCAGACTTGCAATGGCCTTAGCAATCCCTGTCACGATGGCGTGGACCGGAGCCTTCAGTTTCCGCTTCGTTTTACCTTTAACAGGAGTAATTGTTTTTTTCTTCTTCATACCATCACCAATGAACCTTCAACATAGTTCTGCTCGCCCATTTGCTCATCACAGAGATTTGCCGCCATTGCCAATGTCACGATGCCATCAATGCGCCCGCGTGAATGCTGCTTATCGAAGCGTCGATTCCCTGCAGCATCGCGCACAATCCGAACATTATCGAGACACCATTGCATCATTGGGTTGCTAGTGTGCTTTAATTTGACATTCAGCACAAGATTTTCCAAGACGCGGATTGCGGGGTCCATCCCTTTGAAGTCTTGAGGATGTTTGAATAACTTGATGTGGTCTGCTCCGACGGCTTCGATTCCTTCCTGAAACTTATCCAAATGCCATGGGTCGGCAGCGACCATCTGCAAATCGAAGTCTGAAGTTAATTCCGCAATGCGATTCGCGAGGAATTCATAGTCCATGACCTTCCCTTGGCGAACTTCCAGATAGCCCTGCTTAATCCATGTCGAGTACGGCGCACGGTCGCGAGTCTCACGGCTATCCAAATCATGCGATGTCGTAAAGAAGAACGGCCAAGCAATCATGCCGTCTTCACGAGGAAAGACCAGTTGAAACGATGTTAAATCGTTCGTGGTCTCCGCCAAATCCAATGCGCCATAACATACGGCGCCATGAAGTTCTTCTTTCAATGATTCGATGTTCTCCTCATCCGTCGCGCATGCTTTCCAATCGCGAGGCTGAATGTACTTTAGTTCGGCGGGAGAGAATCGCTGGTTCAAGTAGAAGAGGCGGAAGGCGGTCTCTTGTTCGGGAATGCGCTTGGCCTTACGTGCGAAGTCGCGCATCTCTTCCAGGTCGCGGAAATCGCCTAAGGCTGGATTGCAGTCAAACCATGTCTTCTCATCCCACGGGTCGGCTGTCTCAGGAGCCATCGCCATATATGAATAGAACGAAGGGTCTTCATAGATGCCTTCCTGCACTTTGGCCGCATAATCGACCTGCTGCGACATGATATGCAATGGGTCTGACGATTGCGTGCTGATGACGATGCCCAGCGGTTCTTCTCGCGCTCCCGTCGAAGTTGAGAGCACATCATAGAGCTTGCGATTCTGAGCTTGCGCCAGTTCATCATAAATCCAGCAGCTGGCACTGAAGCCGTGTTTCGATTTCGGGTCTGCCGAGATGGCATAGTAGACGCTATCGGTCTCGGTATCTTCCAACTGCTTCTTGAAATCGCGAATGATGATGCGGTCGGAAAGCCATTCGACACGCTGAACAATCGCGGTCATCTCCGCATAGAGCAATGCCGATTGGCTTCGGTCGGCGCCTGCCGAATAGACTTGACCGCGCTGTACGGCCTCTGGTCCAGCCAGATGGCACAACGTAATCGCAGCAGTTAGTCCCGTCTTCCCATTTTTGCGCGGCATTGTAATCAGGGCTTCACGCACAATGCGCTTGCCATTGTCATCAGTTTTGTAAATCGCTTCGATGATGTCGCGCTGAAATGGCCGCAAAGTGAACTGACTTCCAGCCATCTTCCCCGACGTGACCGGCAATGTTTGAATGAACGCGACGACCTTCTCGGCTCTCGATAATCCTGGCTCTTCCCATGGCTGAAGCTTTGGCGATTTCGCCCGCAATCTCGACTGTCGATGGACTGGTTTGGCTCCTGGACCTCTTAAACCCATTGCCCGCTATAGTACACCATCGTTTTTAAAGGGAACTTGACACTGGGGTTTAAAATGACACACATCCGTACTGCTTCAACAGGGCTAAAGCGAAGACCAAATTCGAGTTAAACCGTAAACCATTGAAAATAAGGCTGGAACTTTCACTGCGCGGAACTGCGCGAGGGTTAGCGGCTTCCGGCCTGTTGGCTCACGACCTACCCCCCCTGCCATAGTTCGGGCTATCGTCTTCGCTTCATTGACTTGATTCGGTGATGACGTTTGCATAGCGACTGAAGATTGGATTCATCATAAGGGTCGCAGCCATCACGTATCTCGATGATGTGGTCTACATCAACTGCAGGAGTATAGACATTGTGTTGTAGACAGTGAGCACAGAAGGGATTCTGTTCAATGAAGTTGCGTCTTAGTCTTAACCATCGCTTGGTGAAGTAGACACGTACATCACGAGTGCGTTGTGTTGGTGTTGGTCGTCGTAGTGGATTGGGTACTATCATTAGTCGGCGTCTTTAATCTTCTCTAATGACCTGAAGCCTACATACCCAGTGACACAGATAGTTGTCATCTTATAAACCCAAGGGTCAATCATGAGTTGGTCGATTTGAACACCGGCCAGCTTGGCAATGAGCGGAATATAGATGTTCCCTGCGATTGCGCCGCCCCATAGAAGCATGAGCAATGGACGCACATTCTTGGGTAGCCAGCTTTGCGATTGAGCCTCAACCTTGATGATATCGGCAGAGGCTTTGACTTCCTCAGTGACCGCATCCTGATATTTGCCCTGCAATTCAAGTTGCTTCTGCGCGAGTAGAGCGGCGTTCTCATCAATGGCGGCTTGAAATTCAGCCTTCTTCTCTGGGTCTAACTTAAAGCTTCCTACGACATCTTTGACGAGCTTGCCGAGTCCGCCTCCGAACACTGCGTCTAGTAATGGCATTGATTATTCGCTCCTGCGTGCTAAATTAACCCCAATTTGCGTCAATAGTACACAAAGTCGCATTAAACGTTATTGAAAATTCAAGAGATAGGAGGCACATGTCGATGGAACGACGCGCCAAATATTTCATTCAAGCGAGTGCGATTCAGAATGAAACATCGGGGGCGTTTCATCGCAGAGGGAGATGAGTGTTCTCGCTTTTTTGCGGTCGCCAATCATGATGAAGTGGCTGCCTTTGATTATTCAGACAATCGCGCTGCTTGGCGGAGGAATCGCTTATGCGCTCACGCAAGAACACCGCCTCACGATTATCGAGGAGTCCATCAAGACTCAGAAATACATCATTGAACAGCAGGAGAAAACACAGGAACTCATGATTGAGCAATTACGCGATACGCAGCACACGTTAGACCGACTTGTCACATTAGAAGATTTCTTTCACGGCGGGCTGACAAAGGACGAAGCGGAATCATATCGTCGGGCGAAAATGAAGAGGGATCAGCAATGACCACAGACGAATTGCAATTGCTCGCCATTCAAGCCGCTGTTACTGCGGGTCTCGACCCTGCATTGATTTGCGCGATTTGTGCGAATGAATCCGGCTTCGAACAATATGCCGTGCGGTATGAGCCAGCTTTTTATGTGCGCTATATCGAGAACATGGTCGGATTGAGTGCCACGGAAAAGACAATGCGGGCGACTTCATTCGGACTCATGCAAATTATGGGTCAGGTCGCGAGAGAGCAAGGCTTTGATGGAAAATATTTGACAGAATTGTTCGACCCTGAGACCAATCTCTATCGCGGTTGTAAGAAATTCAAATCATGCCTGGACCGCGAGAATGGTGATGTTAATGCCGCACTGCTTCGATATAACGGTGGAGGCAATCCAGGCTATCCGGCACTGGTGATGGCGCATTATGCGACCTATGAGCATTTCAAGACGGAGACTTAGAGAGTGCTCGAATTTCTAAAAGCCAAGTTCGCATTGCATTTCGACAAGCTATTACTGGCTGTTCTCTTTGTCGCTACGATTTGGATTGCCGTTCATTTGATGCATAAGAGCGACGCTGGCGGCGATGACGCCACATTCATTACATGGGCGCAGACTCAAGCCGCAATGATTCTTGGAGCATTATTAGGATTAATTAAAGGCGATAGTAAATCTTCCGATTCCGTTACATCTACGACTACAACGCAGGTTAAAGAAACGAAGGATTAAACACGATGCCTTACGTTCTGAATGAAGACGGCAGCCGAATCTACATTGAAGATTTTAGCGGCTTCATTTTGCAAGAAGGTATTGCCGTCTGGCCTGTTCGCTTGTTTGCTCCATTGGTCATTCGCTATGAAGCCGCCAATACCATCATCCCGCTGGGCGATGGGAATGAAATGCGGATGAATAAGAATCAAGCCTATGTTCACCCGAATGGTCAAGGAGCAGTGACATCGCATAAAGGCCGTTGGGGCTTTCAAATCACGCTAGCAGCGATTGAACATGCGAACAATGACACGACTAAAGAAGTGAATAAGCTTTGGGGCTTCGTGAATTCACGCTTGGGCAATTGGGCCTCATTCTATTTCTACAATCCGATAGAAAATCCGACCATTGATTTGGGCGGTAGTTCTACCATTGGCCGCTATTTGGTACGTCTGGTCGACCCGTCCATCACCCTCGAAAACTTTGTTCTGCGCTTGCATCGCGGGAGTCTGCAGTTGATTGAGGTTCGCGCCTAAAATGGCGACCTATTATGTCGACGCGACAAGGCCAGATGACAGCGGTAATGGCTTAACGATTCCCACTGCCAAGAGAACGTTGAATGCCGGTGTCGGTCTTCTGTCGAGCGGTGACACGCTCATTGTCAAGGCTGGCACCTACAATGAAGCACTCAATAACAACACCATTCCTTCTGGAACGACGATTCAAGCGGCAACGGGCGAATCCCCGACAATGGTCGGCAATGTCTGGATTTCAGCCAAGAGCAACATCACTTGGGATGGCATCAATATCAACGGCATCAATAACGGGATTCCGTCAAGTGACGGCAATCAGGAAGCCTTCACTAATTTCTACATCAATGGCGGCACGAACATCACGTGCAAGAACTGTGAGATTTACAACGCATCAAAACTGAACATTCTTACGGGTGACGGAAATGCCCAACTCAACAATATTCAATTCATAAATCTGAAAGTCCACGACCCGGGCAAGGGCGGCTGGACTTCAGCGACGGAGCCAGCGAATCATAACTTCTATATTGCGGCTTCCCACGTCATGACAGGCCCAATCATTATCGATGGCTGCGAGAGTTATAACGCATTAGGGCCTGGACCGAATAGTTGGGGCATTCAGGTTTATGCCGCAGTTCCTGGCTATTTGAATGGCGTCATCATTCGAAACTGCTACGTCCATGACAACATGCAGGCAATTGTCGTCGGCTCTGGACCCAATCACAAGGTCTATAACAACGTCATATTTCGCAATGACCTTCCTGGTTCATACCAAGAGCCAGCCATCACCATCGGCTATGGTTCGTATGTCGACAATATCCAGGTCTATAACAACACGATTATTGAGAATGGGTCCGCTTATGCGATATCGACCGGCTCGGGATTCGGTGATATCCCGACCAATACCATCATCAAGAACAATATCTTCTGGCAGAACGGAACCGATGGAATAAAGCCGTGGGGCGCAACCGGAACAGTCAGTTCGAATAATTTTGTCGGTGACCCACTGTTCGTCACGCCCGGAAGTGACTTTCATTTACAGGCCACGAGCGGCGCTATTGGTTATGGCGTCAATCTCTCCTCGATATTCACGACAGACAAAGCTGGCAGCACACGACCAGCTAGCGGAGCTTGGGACGCTGGCGCGTACGCATA
>Ga0247664_1000110_pt1 | contig 20182 bp, 25 predicted proteins | sample CNK05_metaG_FD_182715 | JGI IMG/M metagenome (GOLD analysis project Ga0247664, IMG submission 182715) | Soil microbial communities from Purdue University Martell Research Forest, Indiana, United States - CNK05 | ecosystem: Environmental > Terrestrial > Soil > Temperate forest > Bulk soil...
CCGGGCGCGATTTTTTGGCATTTTCGTAAAAGGGTTTTCATGGCAGGCAGACCACCGAAGCCGACCGAACTCAAGCTCCTCGACGGGACATTCCGCGCTGATCGAGACGGCGACCCGTCCACGGTGAAGGCCGAAGGCGTTGCGGCGCCGCCGCGAGGCCTCAGCAGGGAGTCTCGAGCCTTCTGGAACGAGATTGTCCCTGGGCTTGTCACGGCCGGTTTGGCGAAAGCGTGCGACGCCCCACAGCTCGCGGCCATGTGCCAGTGGTATGCCCGGGCACGTAAGTGGGAACGGGCGCTCGACAGGGAGAAACCGAGCAGCAAGACCCACAGCATGATGGTCCAGGTGGCCATCGCCTGGCAGAACTTCGACCGAGTCGCGAGCCGATTCGGCCTGACGCCGAGCGACCGATCGAAGATGCGGATTGCGTTCAAGGAAAAGCCGGTGGGTAAGGTTCCCAAGAGGGCACGGTGATCGACGCGGCAACGCAAGCCTGGATCCGGAACAAGAGCGACGAAGCCGCCGCGGCGAACGGCTGCACCTTCGACGTCGAGCGGGCGGTGTTCGTCGTTAACTGGATTGAATCGGTCTGCCGGCTCTATGAGGGCGAGTGGGCCGGACAACCGCTCATCCTCCGTGGGTGTCTCGACTGCGGCTATGACCTCCAAGGCGTCGACGGCGCCGAGCGGGCGCGGCGACATTGCGAGTGTGTGGCGGCCGGCCACCAGGTCGATTGGCAATACGAGTGCGTCATGCGGCTTTTCGGCTGGGTGCGATGGTCGGAGAAGTGGAAGCGACTCATCCGCCGCTTCGTCCAGGCCTCGATATGGGTGTGCAAGAAGAACAAGAAGACGCCGACGCTTGCGGCGATCGGCCTGTACCTGCTCGCCGGCGACGGCGAACAGGGCCAGAAGGTGTTCCTCGCCGCGAAGAACGGCAAGCAGGCGCGGGAACTGGCGGGCAAACACATTATCGAAATGGTCCGCGCCTGCCCGGACCTGGCCCCGCCCGATGGCGAATGCACGATCAACCAGTCGACGAAGCAGGTGACGCACGAAGAGAGCCGGTCGATCCTCGTTCCGTTATCCTCCGAGAACACGCGGACGCAGCAAGCCAATGAGGGGCTCAATGGTTCGGTGCTGATTGACGAGACGCACGTCGTCGACCGGGACTTCATCGGCCGCATCTCTCGAGCCGGCATCTCCCGCAGCGAACCGCTGCAGATCGAGGTCAGCACGGCCGGCGACGACCAGGACGGCTACGGCAAGGAGCGCTTCGACCGGGCCGTGGCTGTGATGAACGGCATCTTCGACGAGCAAGAGTTGTTCGCTGCTGTGTACGCGGCGCCGCAGGACCTGAACGATGCCGACCTGGACGCCGATCCGCTAAAGTACGGCCGCATGGCGAACCCAGCGATGGGACACACGGTCGAGGCGGAAGAATTCTTGAGGGACTACCGCACGAGTCGGGCGAAGTCGCTCTACGATTTCTTGCTGTTCAAGAAATACCGCCTGAACGTCTGGAGTCACAGCGCTAATCCGTGGCTTGAGGCCGGCGATTGGCAGGCCTCGCAGCAGCAATACGGCGAGACCGACCTTGAGGGAATGGAATGCTACGCCGGTTTGGACCTCTCGCGAGTGTGGGACATGTCGGCCCTGGTGCTCTGCTTCCCGTGGGCCAAGGGAGAATACCGCCTGCTCTCCTACTTCTGGCTCCCGCGCGAGACCGCAGAGCGCAAGAGCGACGTGGTGCCGTTCACCCAATGGGCGAAGGAAGGGCTGTTGACACTCACGCCTGGCGACGACATCGACTATGGATTCATCAAGGGCACCATCCGAAAACTGGCGAAGCGGTTCAAGATCCGGAAGCTGCGCTATGATCCGACCTACGCCAACGAACTGACACAGTCGCTTGAGCAGGGCCAGACGGACGAGACCGGTAAGGCGATCGAGCAGGGCATCGCCGGCCTGGTGCGCGAGCCGTTCCTTCAAACGCTCATGAACTTCACGGTGCCGACCAAGGACTTCGAGCGGCTGCTCAAGGCGAAGAAGCTGCACCACAACGGGCACAAGATCCTCACCTGGCAGTCGGGCCACGTCCATGTCTACCGCGACTCGAACGGCAACATCCGGCCGGTGAAGCCGAAGGACGGCGTCAAGAAGATCGACGGCATCGTTGCCGCAATCCAGGCGCTGAGCGGCGCGATGGACAAGACGACCACGCCGGCGCCGACCTATTACCTCAAGAACGAACTGGAGGTCTTGTCGTGGTGAGCCTCGCCAACGTCATCTGCCTCCTCGGCGTCGTCGGCATCTGCGTCGCCTGCTGGCTCGTCTGGCTTCCTCTGGGTCTGCTCATGGCGTCTCTTGCCGTGGCTGCTCTCGGCGTGCGCGTCCACCTCGGCCCGACGTTCCGCGTGGGCGATGCCGTCCGGTGCGCCAAGCATCCGGCGACCATGAACATCGAGCTGATTCAGGGCCAGGTCTGCGGGTGCGTCTGGATCGAGAACGGCGAGCTCCGGAAAGCCGCCTTCATTCGGGCCGAACTCCGGAGGGCTTCATGATCGCCGACATGCTGGCCGGCTTCTTGGTCCCTCTTCGGATGAAGCAGCCGCGCAACATGAGCCCGGAGAATCCGGCCTTCGATCTGCAAGGGCTTGGCGCCTACCTGCGCGGCAGCGGCAGCACGTCGAAGGCCGGGGCCACGGTGACGCACGATAGCGCCATGGGCGTGGGCGCCGTGTTCCAGGCGGTGTCGATGATCAGCGGCGACGTGGCCGGCTTGACCCTTTCCGTCTACAAGAAGGACGCGGACGGCAACCACATCATCGACCGGGACCATCCGGCGCAGCCGATCGTTTCAATCCAGTGGAATCGGGAGACGTCGGCCTATGAAGGGACGCGCCGCCTTGTCGCTCAGGCGTGCCTGTGGGGCAATTCCTACGCATACATCGAGTGGCAATACGAGGCCGTGACGGGCAAGCTGAAAGTCGCCGGCCTTTACAACCTCTTGCCGGACCGCACAAAGCCGATGCGGACGACGGACGGCACGCTCTACTACCGGACGTTCGTCAACGGCGAGGCGGTCAATCTCCGCGCTGAGGAAGTCTTCCACCTGAAGAGCGTGTCCATCGAATGTAACGTCGGCATCGATCTGGTCGACAAGGCCCGCGAGTGCATCGGCCTCTCGCTAGCCGCGGAGCAGTTCACGTCGGAGTTCTTTTCGAGCGGATGCAAGGTGTCCGGCCTTCTCGAACTGCCGCTGGGCATGGCCGAGCCGGCGCAGGACAACCTGATAGAGGGCTTCACCAAGCGAGCGCTGAACAAATCCTTCGGCATCGCCATCCTGCGAGATAACGCCAAGTTCCAGAAGCTGACCGCGAGCGCCGAAGAGAGCCAGACGCACGAGCTGAATGAAGACCAGGTTCGCAACCTGGCCCGGTTCTTCAACCTCCCACCGTCGAAGCTCGGCATCAAGGATAGCGTCAGCTACAACTCGCAGGAGCAAAGCGACCTCGGCTACCTGAAATCGTGCCTCACCCACTGGCTGCGGGCCGTGTGCTCCGAAGGGTCGATGAAGCTGCTGACCTACGAAGAGCGGCATGGGGCCCATTGGCTCGAACACAACCTGAGCAACTTCATCGAGCCGGACACGGAGACGATGACGAACGTTCTCGTCAAGCAGGTCGAGGCGCGGATCATCAGTCCGAACATGGCGGCGAAGAAGCTCAACCTCCCGACGCACGAGGGCGGCGACACCTTCGAGAACCCGAACACGTCGAGCCCGAACAAGGCCGCGGCAAAGCCTGAGACGACGGCACCGACAACGCCAACTGCGGCGACGGCAACGCCCACCGCGTTGCTCGACGTGCCGAACGTACCGCAACTCTACGACTACGATTGCGGAGCAGCGGCAACGGCCGCCGTCTGCAAGTATTTCGCCGTGGGCCCGGAGAACTACGCCGACTACATCGCCGGCTTGGGAACGACACCCGAGGACGGCACCGATCCGAACGCCATCATCGACTTCCTGCACGAGCAGGGCCTGGCGGTCACGAGCGGCGACGGCCTGACGCTCGCGGACCTGCGCAAGTTCTTCGCCGCGGGCCAGCCCGTCATCGTCCCGCTGCAGATGTACGGCACCACGCCGGAGTACGACGCCGAGGAGGCCGCCAACCTCGAAGGCCATTATGTCGTCGTGGTCGGCACGGCGATGGGCCTGGTGATGTTCATGGACCCAAGCGCCGACAACACCGGCGCGGAGTCGGGCGGCCTGGGTGTCATGCGAGAGGAAGACTTCGACGAACGCTGGCACGACATGGAGGCCGACGGCGTCGTCGACGACCACTTCGGCATGGCGGTCAGCATGCGGCCGGTGGTGGAGGACACGGCACCGGACGAGCCAGCAGAGCCGCCGAAGCCGGAGGAACCCAAGCCTGAGCCGAAGCCGGAACCCGCGGCATCGATCCCTCTGGAAGCCCTGCGCCCGCTGCTGTCCGAGAACCTGAGCCGCATGGGCCGCCGCGTGGCCAACGATGTCCGCCGTAATGCCACGAAGGACAAGCTGCCGGGGCTGGTGGACGCGAAGCTGCTAGAGCACCGGGCACCGTTTGACGAGGCGCTGCGAGCCACGGCCGCCGTCATCGGTGTCATCAAGGGTGAGTCGGCCGACGTCATCCTGGCGACCATGCACGGCTTGTTCTTCGCTGGCCTGCTGATCGACTTGGCGGCAATACTCGAGCCGCCGCACAAGACGAGTGAACTGGCGGCGAACGTCGAGATCGCGTGCAAAGCGTTCGAAACCACCATCGCGGAAGCCATCTGTGTAAAGATCCTCTAACGGGAGATTGGCCATGTTGAAGATCGCGAAGAACGAAGCCGCCAAGAGCGCCGAAATCCTGGTGTATGGGATTATCGGCGGCGGGCTTTTCGAGGATGGCATCACCGGCAAACAGTTCGTGGACGCCCTGAACACTCTCGGCAGCGATGTGGGCGAGATTCACGTCCGCATCAACAGCGTCGGCGGTTCGGCGTTCGACGGCCAGGCGATCTACAACGCCCTCATCGCGCACCCGGCGAAGAAGACGGTGAGCGTTGAAGGTGTGGCCGCAAGCGCCGCGTCATTCGTTGCGATGGCGGGCGACACGATCAGGATGTACGCCAACTCGCTCATGATGATCCATCGCTCGTGGAATCTCACCATGGGCAACGTCTCCGATCACCAGAAGTCCATCGAGCTGCTGTCTCGCCTGGATGGCGTCGTGGCCGACGTCTACGCCAAGCGGGCCGGCAAGGACGTGGCTGTCTTCGCGGATCTGATGGAGAAGGAAAGCTGGTTCACCGCTGACGAGGCGCAGGCACAGGGACTGGCCACGGAGATCATCCCGAACAAGGGCAACGAGCCGGCAGCGTGCGTCGGTCCCGATTGCCCGGTGGTGAAGTCGTTCAAGCATGTTCCCGAGGCGGCGAAGGCGTTCTTTACGCTCAAGCCGAAAGTGCCAATTGGCACTCTGGCCGCCCTGAATCGCCTGAAGGAAATTGACGCGGAAGCGAGCGCCGACGTGGCGAGAATCATCGCTGCCCTCAACGAAGGTATCACCCAAACCGCTGCCCCCGGCAGCAAGGAGACTCCCATGTCGACCCCGACCCCGAAGGCCTGCGGCTGCGGTGCGAAAGCCGAAGAGCAGACGCCCGCCAAGACCGAGACGACGCCCGAGCCCAAGAACACGACATTCTGGTGCGAGTGCGACAGTTGCGGCTGGCAAGAGCAGGGCATGTCCAGCAAGCCCGGCAAGTGCCCAGAGTGCGGCGAATATGACGTCGTGTGCGAACCGGAGGACGTTGACGATCGCGCTGACGAAGCCGCCAAAGTCGCCGCGCGGGCGTATCGCATCGAGCGTCGCGCCGTCCGGCAGCGCCTCCGGGAGATCAAGGAGAACGCCGCGGCGGTTGCTTGACACTGCCACTGCCAATTGGCAGTCCTGGCTAAAACGCCCTTGACAAACGCACCTGCGTCTGTCTACTATCATTCCAACAACTTAATTCCATCGCTGCGGACCCGAAGGCCCGAAGCGAAGGCGATAGCGACCGACTCCGATGAGGCGGGCGCTCATCCCAAAAGCAGGCAAATGGACCTGTCGGGATGAGCGCCCGCTCTCTTTTGCGCCAGCCGCATCCCGACACAACGGGAGCGAATGCGATGGCGAACCTCAACGCACTCCAGGAACGCCGTAAGCACCTGGAAAAGCAGATTCACGACCTCAGCGCCAAGCAAAAGACTTGGACCGCCGAGGATCGGCAAGTCTGGGCCAAGGTCAATGCGGCCTATGACGAGAACCTGGAGACGATCAAGACCGAACAAAAGATCCAGGCCGAGGCCAAGAAGCTGGCCGCGCAGGGTTCCCGCTTCGGTCCGCGCACGCAGGAGTACCTGAGTGATCAGGCCATGGCTCTCCAGGCGTTCCTGATGCACGGCACCGACCTGGAAAACGACATCACCGAGGACCACCGCAACGCCGCGCGTCGCGTTCGCGTCTCCATCAGCGGCAATCGCTTCGCCATCAAGCTCGGCGGCACGGCCGAGTTCGCCGCGCGTCAGGCGGCTTACGTTCCCGGCCGCCCGCAGATGGCGCTGTCCGGTCAAGACCCAAAGAAGGGCGGCGTGCTGGTCGGCGCAACGCTGATCGAGACGCTCGAAGCGGCCGTCCTCGATTACTCCGGCGTTCTCCAGGCCTGCGACGTGGTCCGCACCGACACCGGCGAGCCCATCAGCTTCCCGACGATCGACGACACCACGAACACGGCCCAACTCGTCGGCGAGAACGTGGCTGCCACCGACGCGACGGACATCGCCACCGACGCTTGCCGGCTGACCAGCTTCGATTTCAACTCCGGCATGATCCAGGTGCCCCGCTCGCTTCTCCGCGATGCCGCGATGTTCAACCTGGAGAGCGAGCTCGGCAAGCTCCTGGGCGTTCGCATCGGCCGCAAGCAGAACTCCGTCTACACCACGGGCGCGGGTGGCGGTCTTTCGCCGGCCGGCATCGTGACCCGCTCCTATCTCGGCGTCACGGCGGCCAGCACCTCCGGCTTCAATTGGGACGAGATCATCTCGCTCGAGTACAGCATCGATCCCGGCCTGCGGAACAGCCCGACCGTGGGCTACATGATGCACGACAACATGGTCCTGCTCGCCCGCAAGCTGAAGAACGGCGAAGGCGAGCCGATCTGGCAAAGCGGCTGGAACACCGGCGCCCCGGACCGCATCAACAATCGGCCCTTCTGGATGAATCAGTCGATGGCCTCGTCCGTCACGAGCGGCGCGAAGTCGATGCTCTTCGGGCAGATGAAAAACTTCAAGGTCCGCCAGGTCGGCGAGGTGATCATCCAGCGGCTCGTCGAGCGTGCGGCCGAGAAGAACGCCGACATCTTCCTGGCGTATGCCTCCGGCGACTCGAACCTGCTCGACGCCGGCGATCACCCGATCCGCCACATGGTTCACTAAAAACCGGCGCGAGCCGTTCACCAAAAGGGGAAGTCCCATGAAACGCATCAAGCTTCTCAAGTCCTTCGTCGGGCACAAGATCGACCCGAAGACGAAGGTGCCGATTCCGTTCGGCTTCGCGGAAGGCGCGACGATCCTCTGGCCCAGCGACGAGGCCGACAAGTTCGTGATGCTCGGCATCGCCGAGTATGCTCCCGAAAAGAAGTAAGCCGGCCGCGGGCCGACTCAGCCTGAACCATCCTCCTCCTTTGGAGATTGACCAATGCCTTTTCCGCTCGGACCGATCAGCGGCATCACGAAGCTCATCAAGATCAAGGACCATTCGGCGGCGGGCACGTCGCCGATCACGTCGAGCGCAATCGACATGGACCAGGACGGCGGCTATGACGGCGCCTTGATCTTCACCAGCTTCGGCACCCCGGCGACCAATAACGTGATGAAGGCGCAGCAGTCGGACGACGACGGCAGTTCTGACGCCTACTCCGACCTGCTCGGCTCGCAGACGATTCCCGGCGCGTCCGATGAGGACGTGTGGATCGAAGTCTTCCGGCCGACGAAGCGTTACCTGAAGGTCATCGCCACGCCCGGCACGTCGAGCACGGTCGAGAGCATCTGGGCTCTGCTGTATGGCGCCCGCGACACGAACAACGTGACCAACCAGGTCACCGGAACCATCATCGGCACGCAGTTGATTTCTCCCGCGGAAGGGACCGCCTGATCCCGCGTCCGCGTTCTAAATCACGTGTCCTTTTGGGAGCGTAAGCAATGGCGACCCTTGAAGCCGGGCATCAACCGAACCGGATGTATGTCGACAACGACGGCAACATCCACCTGAACGGCTCGGTGCTCTACACCGACGAAGTGGGCACGGCGGTCGACGCTGCCGAGTTGGGCCGCGCGGCCGATGCGGCGTCTCGCGTCGTGAACTGCACGGCCTCGACGCTCGCCGTGACCGAGGCGCTGCACGATGGGAAGATCATCACGCTCAACCGGGCCGCCGGCATCGCCGTTACGCTGCCTGTTGCCGCGGCTGGCCTGCATTTCCGGTTCATCGTGGGAACGACGTTCACTGGCGCGGCCTCGATCAAGAGCGTCACCGGCGCGGACATCATGATCGGCCACGCCCTCATGGGCAACAACAGCGACAACACCGTCGTCGATTGGCAGTCCATCGCGTCGGACACGAACGACACGATCGACCTGCTCGGCACGTCCAACTCGACGGGCGGCATGGCGGGCGAGGAAATCGAAATCATCGGCCTGGCGGCGAACCTCTGGTTTGTCTCCATCCGCGGCGATGCGGCCGGCACGGAAGCGACGCCCTTCGCGAACACGGTCACCTGAAAAAAGGGGAGCCATGGCCGTTCAAGTTGTCAGCGGAGTTTCGCACTACGTCTGTCTGTCGAGCGACACCAAGCCGACGACCGGCGTCCCGGCCGGCAGCACCTGTCGAGAGGTTACGCTCGGCACGCCGAACACGGTGCGCCTGTGGGTTTACGACGGAACCGAGTGGGGCCAGAACGCAGACGGAGGGGACGTCGTGGACATCAACCTGCTTGTGCCTCGCTCCAGCACTGGGACCGCCGTCCTCGACGAGAGCAAGGCCGACTGGTCCAGCGCTCAAGACCTCATCACCATCGCGCCGCAGACCGGCGCGGCGATTCGTGAGGCTTACCTCGACATCGACCTGGCGAAAGCCGCGACCGGCTTCGCTGCTGGCTATGCCGCGCAAACGCTGACGCTGCAGGTCTGGCGGAAGACGGACCAGACGAACTATCACGGCGAGGCGCCGCAAACCGCCATCTCCGGCACCAACGCCGCCAATCGAATCATCCGCATCCCGATCGGCATGGTCGCCGTGACTTCCGCTGTCAAGGTGACGGCCAAGCTCTCGGCGGAAAACGGCGGCTCGACCATCGCGAACATGCCTTACGAGTTGACCTACCTGGCGACTCTGGCCCCGACCGTCACGGCTGCAACCTGATTCGGAGGGTGACGTGCCGGCATCTCTCTACCTTCCCGACGCAAGCATCGCCTGCAACGCCTTCGGCATTCAGCGCACCGTCGAACCGACGATTGAGCCGGTGACCGTGGCCGAAGCGAAGGTGTCCGCTCGCGTTCAGCAATCGGCCGAAGACACCGAATGGGCCGAGAAGATCACGGCGGCCCGCGAGCGGTGCGAGACGAACACGCTCCGGGCCCTGCTGACGCAACGCTGGCGGCTGACTCTGGATCGATTCCCCTGGGGCGGATACAGGCCGCGCATCCCGTTGTTTCGCCCGCCGCTCATCTCGGTCGTGAGCGTGAAGTATTACGACACGAACCTGGTGCTGCAGACGCTGGACCCAAGCGCCTACCGGGTGCTGACTGGCAAGGAGCCCGGCTGCATCGAGCCGGTCGCCTACTACTGGCCATACACGGCGTACTACCGGGCCGAGAACGTCGAGATCATCTACGAGGCCGGCTACGGAACCACGGCGGACAAGGTGCCGGCGACGCTCAGGACGGCAATCAAGCGGCTGGCGCTGGCGTGGATGGAAGAGCGGGAAGAGTCGGAGATGCAGGAGAAGGTCCAGACGGCTTTTGACCTGTTGTGTGTGCCGTTCAAGCACTGTTTCGATTTCGGGGGGGCCTTCGAGTGATGATCCGCACGGCGTCCGGCCGCATCATCGACTGGCGATTCAGCCTGCCCATCAGCCCGGAGTCAATTCGTCGGCTCAACGCGGAGATGGCGGAAGCGGCCCGGCTGGTCAAGCAGCACGCCAAAGACAAAACCAAGAAGCCCGAACAGAAGGGATACAAACCATGATCGCCACCCTGCCCGCCTTGCTCCTCGTGCTCATCGTCATCGCTCTCGTGGCGAACATGGCCCGCGTCAATTCCACCATCACCGTCGGCAATCAGACGATCAGCGTTGCCACGACTCGCTCTGGAGCAACGGAAGTCGGCGCTACCGAGACGCTGGCGGTTGCAAAGGTCGGCACGCTGTCCACGCGCACCGACAACAATACCGGCATCCTGACCATGGCGGCCAGCCACGGCATCACGACCGGCGCGACCATCGACCTGTATTGGGTGGGTGGCATCCGCCGCGGCATGACGGTCGGCACCGTGTCCGTTAACTCCGTCCCGATCGACCTCGGCGCCGGCGACAACCTGCCGGCACAGGATACGGCAATCGTCGCCTGCGTCGTGACCACGATTACGCAGGTCGTCACGGCCGCTTCGATTCTCTTGGTCGGCGTTGGCATGTCGCGCCGCGGTTCGGTCGAGTTCCAGCAGAGCGACGGGACGCCGATTCTTTCCTTGCACCTGGGGGCTGCGGACGCCTTGGCCGCCGCAACGCCGAGCGCGGAAGGGTTCGACTGGTCCAGCAGCCAGGGCGTGACGACGCCTTTCGGGGCAGACGTCGGCAAGGTGGTCATCAGTAACGGCTCAAGCGCCGGAACGAACGTCTTCAAGTACGGCCTGAGCGTGGACAACGACGCATGAGCGACCGCGAGCAACTTCTGGTCGACGGCCTCCGCTACATCCGCATGGAGTGCGAGCGCAAAGACGCCGAGCCGGAGGGCCTACTGCGGAAGATCCACCAGCTCGTCGGGGTGGTCTTCCAGCGGGCGAACGTGCCGAACGCCGGCGACATTGCCGAGCCGGTTGAAGTCGCGGAGCAAGCCGGAAAGCGATACCTGCTTGACCTCGGCAGCGTCCAGGTCACCGGCCAGCTCGACGACGCGGCCCGTTTGCAGGGCAATGTCTGGCTGAACGATGCAACGGTCGACTGCGAGGGCCTGGAAGTGTCCCTTGCCTTCGGGAAGCCGGCGCGAGTGAACATTCTGGGAGTGGTCCCTTATGCAGGCCGGGAAGCTGAGGCATCAGATCACGCTGGCCAACCCTCCGGCGAACGCTGAGGCCGGCCTGGATGCATTGGGCCAGCAGACGGAGGCGCCGATTGCCTTCGCGGAGGACATCTGGGCCAACGTGCAGGAACTGAACGGCTAGGAGCGGGTTTCGGATGATCAGGTTTCAGCGATGGCGACGCACAAGATCGACCTCCGCTGGCTGGAAGGCGTGACGCCGAAGACGACGATCACGTGGGGGACGCGGACGCTGAACGTGATTAGCGTCCTCAACCCTGACGGAAGGCTGTTTGAAATGGTCATCATGGCCGGGGAGTACAAGACGCCGTGAGCAAGGCACTCGTCACGGTCAAGATGGACGGCGTGAAGGAGTTCGGCGAACGGCTGGACGCGCTCGAAAAGAAGATTCGCCGCAAGCTGACCAAGAAGGCCGTGACGGCGGGAACACGCGTGTTCATGCGAGCGGCCAAGACCAAGGCGCCGAAGCGGTCGGGCTTGCTCAAGAAGAGCGTCGGGAGCCGGGTTCAGGTCTACCGCAACAGCGGTGTAGTGGTCGGAATCGCCGGGCCTCGGACAGGGTTCGGCAAAGAGGTTGAAATCAAGATCAAGAACGCGAAAGGGACAAGGGTAGTGCGAAGGGTCAAGAGGTACCAGGATCCAGTAAGGTATGGCCCGATCACGGAAAGCCGCAATCCTTGGATGCTCCCGGCGTTCGTGTCCTCGAAAGACGAGGCGCAGGGCAAAGCGGTCGACGTGCTGCGGGAGGGGATCGAAGCGTGAGCGTCAAGACGGGCCTGAGAGCGTTCCTGGTGGCTCAGCCGTCCATCACGGCCCTTGTGAGCCAGCGGATCGGCCAGCAGGGCAACCAGGGCTGGGACAAGCCCTACGTCACGTTCCGCCAGGTAGCCGAGAACCCTCACCGGCACCTGCGGGGCGAGACACTGAAAGAGACCTTCCTGCAGATTTCCTGCTACGGCCGGACGCAGGTGGAAGCCGCGGCGGTGGCGGACGCCGTCCGAAACTCAATCGGCGAAGGGCAGAGGGCGTTGACGTGGGACGACACCTACGTCGATTTCGCTCGCTGGGAGGATAGGTCGGACGACTGGGTGGACCCCGCGGCCGGCGAAGGCGCAACGATCCCGAACGAATCCTTGACCTTGATCGTCTGGCACCGGCCAGCGTAACCGGAGGAGAGAGCAATGCATAGTTTCGACACCAAATTGGAAGTCAGCGACGACGTCGGCTTCAGCAGCCCGACCGAAATCACGAAGGTCCGGTCGATCGAGGGCGGCGAGGACAAGGCGACCATGTCCGCGAGTCACCATCTTCGCTCGACGAACGCGATCAAGACGAAGGACATCGGCATGTTGGAGGAGGGGGCGCGGACCTACCAGATTTTGTACGACAAGACGATTTACGCCGCGCTCCGCACGATCTACCGCGCCCGCACGGCGAAGTATTTCCGCGAGACGCTGCCGGACAGCTCGACGCTCATCGGCCTGGGGGCCATCTCCAGCATCGGCAAGCCGACGGCGCCGGACGATGACGAGATGATGTTCACGCTGGAAGTGACGCCGACGGCTGGCTGGGACTTCACGGCATCGTGACCCTTAGCCTCAAAATGAGGCTAACGGGAAAAACATTGGGAACTTCGCAAAAAAAGAGCACCAAGCATGAACCGCAAGGCCTTCACCGAACGTTACCGCAAGGCGCAGACCAAGCCCGTCACGCTGCCGGACGGCACGGTGCAACTCGTCCGCGCCATCACGCCCGGCGAGCGAGACGCCTTCGAGAACTGGCTCACCAAGCAGAAAGACAAGGTCACCGACAACTTCCGCGCGAAGTGGCTGTCTCTCGTCCTGTGCGACGAAGAGGGCGTGAGGCTCTACGCCGATTCGGACGTGGACGAGATCAAGAACATTCCCGGCGGCGCCGACTTTGAGATCCTGTTCGACGACTCGTGGGCCTTTAACGGCATGTCGCGGGAGGCTCTTGCCGAGCTAAAAAAAAGTTCCGCGAGCGCTCACTTGAATGGTTCCGCTTCCACCTCTGCCTCAGTCTCGGCATCGTCCACCCCGACTACCTCGACTGCCCCGCCGAAGGCTGGCGCGTCGGCCTGACGCAGCGGCAGCTGGCCGACTGGCAGGCCTTCTATGAGGCGACCCCCTGGGGACCGGACCGGGACGACATGCGGGCGGCGATCGGAGCCAGCAGCACGATCAACCGGCTCAGGTGGTCTGGCAAGGGCGTGAGTCCGAAGCAGTTCTTGCTGTATCAGCCCGAGAAAGACCCGGCGTTGCGGATGAAGTTGATGCGGGCGCAGGCGGAAGCCTTCGCGCTGGGCACTGGCGGCAAGGTGATTGAGAAGGGGAAGTAATGGCCACGTCCATCGGCAAACTGACGCTCCAACTCACCGCCAACAGCGAAGGCATGAAGGCGGACCTGGACAAGGCCGGGAACGCCGCGAATGACTTCGGCGACCGCATCGGCTCGGCGACCAGCGGCACAAAAGCGATCGACGAACTGAACACGAAGGTAGGCGACACGACTCGCGGCATGTTCGAGGCCAAGCGTGCGGCTCACCAGCTTACCGGAGGCCTGACGGACCTCACCAGCGGCGGCAAGGGCATTGGTGAGATTACGCACGCACTGGGCGACATGACCAAGGGCCTCGCAAAGGCCATGCGTTCCGCTGACGGACTCCGGCGCACGCTCAGCCTGGTCGCCATTGACCTCGCCATCAAGGGCGTTGCCGCCTTCGACGAATGGCTCTCGGCCGGAAAGGTCGCAGAGACCGTCAATGCCAAGGACAGGCCGAAAGCGGAACTTGACGAGAAGGTGTCCAAGCGACTCGAGCGCATGGGCATCATTCGCGAAGGCGAGCGGCCGACGGTGACGGACACTGGCGGCGCACACGTCAGCCGCGACCATGGTTTTCTCGGCTTCCGCACGTCTGATGAGTCTTTCGACCTGAGCAAGGAAGTCGTCGACCTGGCCAAGCTGGCCGACGCGACCAAAGACGCGGGCGGACGCCTCGACGAACTGACCCGGGCGGCCGGGCGAACGGCTGACGAGATGACGTTGCTGGACGCCGAGGCGCGGCTTGCCTCCCTGCCGTCAGTCGGGAAAGCATGGCGTGACCTGGCGGCGGACGCCGACCACTTGCGGGCCTCCGTTCTCGCGGCCAAAACTGCCGTGATGGTGACCCGGTTCGGCGACATCGCCAGTTCGGCGCGTGAGTCCGCGGCGACCATCGGCATGTCGGGAGTGGATGCCGCGCTGCACCGGGCCTCTCTGCGGTCGGTTACGCGCACGGTCGGCTCGACGACGTTCACCGAAACGCGGGCCATCAGCGCGGAAGAAGCCCACGCAAGGCGCGTCGACGAGACGCGGGAAGCCTACCTCCGCGGCTCCATGACGATTGAGGCATACCGTGTGGCCGTTGCGGCTTCCACGTCCGCCATGCACGACGAAATCCTGATCCGCGGCGAGGCGAGGTCGGCCTTGATGGCAGAGGCGGGAGCGCGTGCGACGCTGGCGGCAATGACCGAGGGCGACCGGTCACTGGCGACGCTCCGTGAGATGACGGACCTGCTCCGCGTTAGCGCCATCTCGGCGGAAACCTTCGGCCGGACGATGGAGCGGTCGCTTGGCATCGCCGCGGCTCCCATTGATACCTTTATCGCCCGCATCGAGGCTTTGCGTGCTGCCGCGGCTACGCCGATCCCGCTCACGATTGCTCTGCCGGACGCTTCGGCGCCGCTGGCGGGCCCTTCGTCGCCGCTCATGGATTTGATCCCAAGCTTCCTGCGGCGTCTCGGCAGCGCCAGAATCGAGGGCGGCGCCCCGGCCATTGATGCGGCCCGCGCCGCAAGCGACCGCGCCGAGCTAATCCGCGGCCTCGTCGGCGAGACGCGCACGCCGATGGAACGCCTGTCATCCCGACTCGCCGACCTGGACCGCGGAGAGATGGCAGCGCGGCCCTTGCTTGGCGTCCGTGCCGACTGGACGCCGATCATTGGTGAACTGTCCGACCGCGAGCGGGAGATGTTCGACCGCTCCCGCGCCAGTGCCTTTGAGGACGCCACACGCGGCATCAGTCTCGCCATGCCTGGCGGTCCTGGTGCTCTCGACTTCGGCAGCGCGGGGGCCATCAGCGCCATCCATGAGGCCATGCGTGCCGGGCCGACAGATCCCGCTGAGCGCGCCGCCGCGACACTGGAACGGATTCGAGAAATGGAAGGCATGGCGGCTACCGACCGACGCGCCATCCGCGACGCTCTCCGCGACGGTCGCATCGTCCTTGCTCCTGGACCTCGGGTGTAATCCATGGCTGTTATCTCTTGCGTCGAAATCGCCGAAGGCCGGAAGGCGAACTACTCGCTCGACAAGCGCGGCGTTCCCACACGCACCTACTCCCGGCCGTTTCGTGTCATCACAGACAGCATGCTTACCGGGCAGTTCGACGTGCAGAACGCCGTGGGCCTGCCGGCATCGTGGGCCTACTACGCGACGGAAACGGAATCAGACCTTGCCTGCCGGCTGACCGAGCGGGACGCAACGCAGGACAGTGAGAACCCGCAACACTGGCTCGTCGAGTGCCGCTACACGAACCAGTGGCGCGACGACACCATCGTCGAGAACCCGCTTGACCGGCCCTATGAAATGTCGTGGGACAACAGGGAGAACCAGCAGGCGGTCGAAACCGACGAGCAGCGGAACGTCGATTACCCGGACGGCCGGCCGGTCAACAACAGCGCCGCCGAGCCATACGATCCGCCCATCATGCAGCGGGCGACGCTCCTCGGCTTCACCATCATCATCAACAAGGAGTTCTTCGACGCCTCGCTTTACTCCACCTACCTGAATCCGAACGCCACCAACGATGCGCCGTTCTTTGGCTTCTTGGAGGGCCAGGTTCTCTGCGCCAACATCACCGCGCCGACGGAGAAGAAAGAGAACGGTATCACGTTCGTTCCGGTGACGCTGAAATTCGAGGTGGTGACCGGCCTGGACACCGACGGCAACCCGATCACGTGGGACCGCTGGCTTCTCGATCGCGGCTACAGCTACCTTGTCGCTCCCGACGTCCGGGCGCCGATCCTTGACGAGGTGACGCATCAGGTCGTGACGAAGCCTCGCTTGCTCGACGGCTCCGGCCAGCAGTGGGACGGCGTGCACCCGTTCTACCTCGGGCCGTTCGTCCTCCAACCGCGCAAAGATTTCTCGCTCTTGGGGCTCTCGTAATGCCGGACGAGATTCAATTCTTCGAGTCAGACGACATGCGGCGGATTGTCGAGGCGACTCGCTTCGTCGAGTCGTTCCGCCTTCAACCGCCGCGCCCGGAGATCGTGCAGAAGGGCGGCGCTCTCAAGCGCAAGGTCCGCATCCTCTCCGAAGGCAAGACGGCTGGCCACTACCTCGGCCGGTGCCTCGGGTACGACGCAGACGACAATACGCATGCGGACCTGACCGGCGACAAGGTCTGGATTGCGGACATCAACGACGCCGACCTCAAGCTTGGCGTTCGCTACGATGCCGAGCTAGCCGGCTACTTTACGAGCGCCGGGGGCGAGCAGCACGCGGTTTACCAAACGAACGCTGCAGCCCAGTCCGGAGCCGGGAGCGTCCTCCGAGCCCTGACCCACGTCTGCCTCCTGCACAACATCACCTCCTACGCCGGCGGCGACCAGACGACCATTAATTCAAACACGCTTACCGACCTGACCGGGACAGAGGTCACAGTCAAGGTCTACGCCCCGGCGCCCGTCGTTGTGGTTGGCGTCTTCGACATTCGCGGAAACACGGCGGCCGTTACGTTCGACTGCGGCTCCGGTGATGGGTCGGTGGACACGTTCAAAGGTTACCTGGTTAAGGATGGCACGCCGGAAACGCGCGTAGCAGTGTTTTCGCCGGCTCATCCGTTGGCGCGGGCGACCGTCATGCAGGTCTGGCCGCTCAGCCTGGAAATCGGGACCTATGTGTTCAAGCTGCAGGGCGCGCGTGCCGGCGCTTCGGGCGGGACGGCTGTTTACGACACGGAGACGAGTTGGGCCATGTATGGGGACGCCCTGTGTGTGGACGCGCGGACCATTACCGTGCCCGGTGCGACGCTGGGGGCGACGGAACGGCTCGAGCCGGAGACCGATTGCTGCAAGACGCTGGAAGTCGACGTCGAGGGCGCCGGCGAATTGTCGAGCGACAATGACACCACAGCCTCGATCGGCGTGGACGTGACGGGAGCCGGCCAGTTGAGCAGCGATGCCGCTGTCGGAGTCGAGATCGTTCCCACGGTCGAGGGCATCGGGGAACTCAGCAGCGATCGAGCCCTCTACGCCGTGGTGTCGTTCGACGTTCAGGGCGTGGGCGAACTCTCCAGCGATGCTGCCCTGTACGTCCAGATCGCCAACTACATCACCGAAGTCGAAGGCAAGGGCGAGCTGTCCTCCGATCAGGGCATGCTGGTGGCGCTCGCCGCCTACACGATGGACGTTGAGGGTAAGGGCGAACTCTCAAGCGACAAGGCGACCTCCGCCATCATCTCCGTCGACGTCGAAGGCGCCGGCGACCTCAGCAGCGATCAGGGCATGCTGGCGGCCCTGCACAACACTGTCGTCGACGTCGAGGGTAAGGGCGAGCTGTCCAGCGACGCCGCTGTCGACACGGAGATCTTCGACGGCTTCTGGCACGTGGACGACTTCGACCCGACCGTCCACGACTACAGTCGGCAGCACAACGACGGCACCAGCGTTGACGACTTCGTCTGGTGGGACGAGACGAACGCCACCAACCCGCAAGGCTACACCTACTCGCTCAACCTGACCACGGACGGCGGGCGCGTGGAGATCCCGTACATCTCGCAGTACAGCGTCGGCGCCAACTCCTTCACCATCAACGTCTGGTTCATGCAGAACAGCCTCACCGTGGACGCCTCCGGCAAGCAGTGGCTGATCGGCCAGAACGACGGCACGGACTGGTGGGCGCTGTTGTGGGACCCCAGCGCGGGAGCGTCCGGCCAGCTTCAGTTCCAGTTTCACACGGGCGGCGTGACGCAAACTGTCGTCGCCTACAACTGGCCCGGCGCCGTCAACCAGTGGCAGAACGCGACCATCCGGCGCGAGACGACAGGGACTGCGCAGGCCTGGTCCCTGTGGCTCAATGGAGCGAGCGTGGCGACCAGCTCGACGGCCTGGACAGTCCCGACCATCATGACGGCCCTTGTCTTCGGTCGCCCGGCGACGGGATGGGTAGACGTGGTTTTCGGGCCGATTGCCTTCTGGAGAGCTGCCGTTAAGGATGCGCGGCTGGTGGAGTTGGCGCGGCGGACGGGGCAGGTGACGGTCGAGGGCAAGGGCGAGTTGAGCAGCGATGCGGCGACGGTCTACACGGCAGCGCCGATTGTTCCTGGGACCAACTGTGCGACTGCTGCTGCCGTCTCGCCAGGGACCACCTACGGGGCGCCGTTCACCATCGCGAACGGCGCGGAGCACTGGTTTGTCTTCACCGCACCCATCGGCACGGCCAAGCTGGTCATGGATACGTCGGCCAACCTCGGAGAGAACGTCTACGCTCCGAGCGCTGGCGGCGACCCGTGCGCCAGCCTCTCGTCAATCTTCGGCGGCGCGACCGGTGTCGGCCACTTCTGCCACGACAACCCCGACTGGTACGCGCTCATGAGCGGCAGCAGCGCGGGGCCGCACTATTTGAAGGTGAGCAACGGGACAGGCAGTTCGGCGACCTACACGTTCTCGATCGAGTCGGGATCGTGTTAAGGGAGCGGACCTTGCCAGAGGAGAGAGCCATCGGAGCAACGGTAGAGGGCCTGGCTGGTGTCGTCGGACATCCAGAAGACAGGGAAGTCTGCGGCGGCAGGAGCGAAGCGGATCATGGAGCCTTGCGTTTCAAAGACGGACAGTGTCTCAATGAACTTGGCCCCTTGCTTCAAGGGCACGCGCTCGCCGTTGAGGCAGAGAAGGTCGCCGTGCTGGCGGCCGGGGATCGAGACGCTCCAAGGTCCGTTCGGGGCCAGTGCGAGGTGCCATTCACCTTCATGCAGGCGAGGCTTGCCGGACACCGGGTCGACATTGGGCCGCTTCAACAAAAGAACGGCGGCGAGACCGATGCAAACCAGGACGGGGAGAACGAGAAGTGTTTTCCGCATGGCAGGATCTCTTTGAACGGGACAACGCTCGCTCCATTAAACGTCTCCCAAAGGAGCCCGAGACAACGCGGAAATCGGATTGGAACGTAAGTCAGCTGCGCCAGCTGAGTTCTGGAAAACAGATTTCTCAAGAGGGATAAGCCATGCCATCCGTAGCCATCATGCCCAACGAGGGCGAACTGAAGTTCCTGGACATGCTCCGCGCCGGCACTGGCACGGCGAACGTCAACCTGGTCCAGTACGTCAACAACGTCTCGCTTGCCGCCGGAACCGTCTGGGCCGACCTGACCGAGGCCGGCTACAAGGGTTACAGCCGAATCAGCCTGTCCGGACTTTTCGGCGCGGCCGCCATGTCGGGTGGGTATGCGGTCAGCGCCTGCGCGCAGCAGACGTTCGCCTACAACTCCGGCTCGGGCGGTAACGCGAGCGAGACGGTCTACGGGCACGCCGTGACCTTCAATTCGGGCGGCACGAACAAGATCCTCTACGCCGTGTCGCTGGCCACTCCGCAGTTGATGGCCGCGGACGGCTACACCATCAAGCCCACGCCGAAGTTCAAGTGGAAGGGCGCCAGCGGCTCCGACGCCACCTTCCCGGATGAGGGGCTCAAGCGACTGCTCGACATGTGGCGCGCCGGCACCACCCTGAACACCAACGCGCG
>Ga0247664_1000111_pt1 | contig 20137 bp, 40 predicted proteins | sample CNK05_metaG_FD_182715 | JGI IMG/M metagenome (GOLD analysis project Ga0247664, IMG submission 182715) | Soil microbial communities from Purdue University Martell Research Forest, Indiana, United States - CNK05 | ecosystem: Environmental > Terrestrial > Soil > Temperate forest > Bulk soil...
GAGGGTGGTGTCTGGGTCAGACATGTGATTAGACGGGATAATGATATCATTACCTTCTTCTATAATAAGGAGCTTGTATGAACTATCGCGTCTTTGTAAACAATGAAACATCAGAACTTCTTCAACGACTTTCTTGGAATCAAGATTATAAATGGCTTCCATTCGCTCCAAGACAACTTTATCATCCAAGTCAAAAAAATTATTATTTATGTTGGGGTCGAGGTAAGTTTTTTACTTGGTCTTCTAGTGAAGGAGCTAATGTAATTCTAACTTTAGATGAAGCTATTAAGTTTTTTGTTCCCAAGGAAATTTATGTAAATGGATATTACACTAAAGAAGGATTACTCAAATTAGCGGAGACCTTATGAATTTCTGCGTCAAAATTAATCGTGAAACCTCAATTTCTTAACTCTTTTCAGGAAACTAAATGACCTACTACATTAAGAACATGCCCGCAATGTCCGTTATCCTTCAGAATCTTGCGTTTAAAAATGGGTACACTTGGAAGTCTGGTTCAACCAAAGCTAAGGTGTCCAAGTGTACGTATATGGGAGTGGACTCTGTTTCTAAACAAATCTGGAACTCCAATGAGAAACACGAAGGAGTCTCTCTCGAAGAAGGAATCGAGCTTTTAGCAAAGAAAGAAATCACATTAAGTTGGGATAAGTTGAAAGAAAATGTTATATATGAAGTTGTTGATTCAAATGGATATTCAATGGAGAAAGGAGTGGTTGTTAAAACAGGAGTAAGTGGGGTAGATTGCTTCGTCCTTAGAGGTAACTGTGTGAGATTTGGAAAATGGAATGGACAAGCCTACAAACAGTGGACCTTTAAACGATTTGAAGGAACTCTTACTTTGGGAGCTAAATAATGTACGCAGTCATAGTAACTCCTGAGACGGAACCACTGTTGGTTGGTTTAGCCCACAAAGCTGGATATGAGTGGTGCAGCGGTGACCATAATGCCCAAATCAGTAATTGGTATAAGCCATGTTATCTATTTCTTGATAAAAAGAGTATCTCCTACGGAGATAAAGGATGTGTCTGTGATAGACAAATCAAAACACTAGATGAAATAATTGCTATATTAACCCCAACATTTCTAACTTGGGACGAAATCGAAGAAGACATTCTTTATGAAATTATGGATGGGACTCATAAGGGCGGGATTTGTATGAAAGTAAGAGACCCTGAGCAATTTATTATGGTTAAGGGTGTAGACCCTATCCTTTACAGGGGTAAGTGGAATGGAGTCCTTTATAAGAATTTCTCCTATCGAAAATTTGGTGGAGAGACAATTATCTCTAATGGAGATTTCCAATGACATTCGAACAAAGAGCCCGAAACGAATGGAGTGAACTAAAACGAAAGCGTCTGGAGACAAGAGAGCCTACTAAAGATGAAATCAAACACGCTAGAGCATTTCTTCCAGAGTTCTGCTTAGATGATGATTGGCCCGATATGCAGGACCGATTATCCTCAAGTTTGATAGATGAGTTTGAGATAGATGATTATATCGCAGACTATTTAGCTGATAAGCTTATGGTCCATATTTACTCAGGTGGAAAATGAATTATTCTCTCGACCAAGCTGATGGAGAATTAAAGGGCTATATAAAATGTAGATATAGATATACGGGCCCGAAAGGTCAATCAGCAGAATCAGATATTTGGGTTGAGGGTGGTAAAATCAAAGAGTTCTGTGACGAGTGTAACGTGGCGTATGCGCCTCATTGGACGTATCAACCCGTTGATATAGTCTGGACAATCGAGGAGTTAGTTAAGGCTCCATTGGAGCGTGTTTGTGTGTGTTCTGGACACACTTTACTTTGGTTCGGCTGTACCTGCAAGGATAAATCATGACGGAAATTCATTATAGTTGGAATAATCCTGAATGGCCCCTATTTAATATAGTGTGCAAACACGGTGACCATTCAGATTCTACTCATATTGCTTATGCTCAAGACGGAAACATTAAACGCGCTCTAGAAGAAATGAATAGTTGTGTAGGTAGAGAGGCTTTTCACTATACTCCAAAATTTCCAGAATTTAGGGTTTTGACAAAAAATCCTGAGATGATATATCTTCTTTTTCGGCTAGCTGAAGCGGCTGGTATGAAACATCAGCATGATTATGGACCAATCGAAAACGCAATTGGGTTCTGTACAAATAAATACCAAAATTATAATTGGATTAATTATTTAGGGATTGGAAATGGATTTGTAGAATTAACATTCGATGAAGCAATAACTCTCTTAACATGCGGAGAAACAAAAGTAATAAAAGACTATACTATCAATGTCACACTAAGAACTCGGGCTAAAAGTGCTGAGGAAGCTACTGAGTTAGTTCGTAAGTCCCTTTCAGGCTTTGATTTTGAATTGGAGATTAAATGACACCTAAAATGCCTAGATATTTTCATGGAAATGACCAAGGAACAGGCTGGCCCGTATTCATTTATTTATGTAAACATAATTCTCAAGATACAGAGAATAAAGTTTATGTAGAAAACGGAGCGATTACTCAATGGCTGGAATGGGCCAATAGTATTTCACCATCCTATTCTTATAGATTAAAACAAACTTCTTTTAAAGCATTTCGTGTAAAATGCTCTCTTGAAGTAATCAATTTACTTGAACGATTAGCTCAAAAAGCAGGATATATTCCAGGATTCCATCCTCCAAAGAGCGAAGCAATTTCCTTTGGAATAAATGCTGATAAAGAATATTCATGGGGAACTACAGAAAATTGGGGAAGCGCCCTCCAACAATTGACAGTTGATGAAGCAATTGAGATGATAAATGTTTCTCTGAAAAAATTTAGGGTAGAATTTATTCGTGAAATTGAAGTTTATGCCGAAACTCCCGCTGATGCTCATATTGAAGCTTCAAAACTAAAAAGAGAAGGCGAAGGAATTATAATTTCTAAAGGAGAATAACTATGCTCCTCATAGGTTCTAGAGCAGCTAGGCTCCAAATTGCTTCATTTCGCCGCCCCAAAGATTGGGATTTAGTTTGTACTCTAGCTGAGGCAGAGAGCTTTTTGAAGTTTAATAAGGAAAAAATAAGGGGGCAGTCGTTGCGAGAGCTAGATGGTAAGCCTCATAAGTTCAAAGTAAAAATGAAGGAGACTTCCTTTGAGCTGGAAATAGCTGAGCCTTTGGGGGAAAAGTCCTCTGATATTATGTTGTTTATGGACTCTATTCTTCATTGGAGAAAAGTAAAAACAAAGTATGGAAATTTTAGTGTCGCTCCTCTCCTCCTTTTAATGGCGATTAAGGAGTCACATATTCAGTTTCCAATTCACTGGTTCAAGAACATAGAGGATTATCATACGTTGAAACATTGGACTACGAAACACTTCGATATAGGAAAAATTATAGCCTATGATAAATTCGTGGGGCTTAGGAGAGACGAAATAAGGGGACGAGAAAGGGTACGAAACCCCAATCTTAATATGACGAATTCTGAGTTCTTTCAGAAGTCCAGTAAAGTTGGTAGAATATTTGCTCATGATGACCTACATTTAAGTACATGTTTTTATGGGCGACCTCTCTATGAAAGATGTAAGTTAGATTTGAATAAAGCCGCCCTCAATAAAGAACTCTTTGAGAAGTTGTGTCTTGAGGACAAAGTCCGAATGGTTCAGGAAGAGTGCTTTGCCATAGCTCTAGAGCGAAAAATCATCCCTCAAATAGTAGACATTATAGGAAAAGATAAATGTCCACCTATAGATTCATTCTTTCTTGAATTACTAGACACTATAGCAGATTCTGCAATAGAACAAGCATTTGTTTACGCCCAGATGAGAGTCTCAACAACCCTCACGGGGGGCTGGTTCAGGGATTTTGCCCTTGAAAATTACGAAAAAATCAAGCTATATCCAAGAACAACGAACTTTGTGGCCCTATTTCTTTCCTCTTTAAAAGAAGGTAAAATTCATGCAATTTAAACAAATTTGGGAGGCTTTACAATGAAATGGGTTACAAGTGTCCCTAATCCTGAAGTTTCTAAGATGTTACAAGATTTGATATTTAAGAAATATCCTGCCACATTCTGTGGAGGTTATAGAGAAAAACTTACTCAATGTGTAGTTAATGTTTTAGGATTTTCTGATAATTTTAATTGTCATATTCTTCAATGGACTAGTTCTGAAGAGGGAATTAATCATAGAGTTTTTGATGACTTTGAGAAAATTTCTCTCGACAAAGCAATCCAACGATTATCTCCAATAGAAAAATTCCGTTGTAAAGTGATACCTGAAACGACAGCGTTGCTTCAGCAGTTAGCCTTTACCAAAGGATTTAACTGGAGTGTTGGTCCAAAATTGAATCATTTAAATTCTAAAAGTCTATTATTTTCAGTACCTACCAAAACTTTATACATCGCAGGTGGTGACTATAAAGAAGTTTCAGTAGATGAGGCAATCAAATTTTTAGGAGAATTATCTTGAGAACTTTGAAAGAGGGATTCGCAGTAAAAGTCGAAGGACAGCCCGAAATTAATAAAATGTTACAGAAGTTGGCCTTTGGAAAAGGATTAGGTTGGGGCGGTACTAACTCTACGGTAGTCAGAAAAGATGATTTGGTACTTAAATGTGAGAATCTCCAATTCCAAACAAAAGATGGAATCAGATATGGCACAAATATGGACTTTCCAATTGTGTCCCTTGAGGAGGCGATTAAGATTCTGTCAATAAAAAAGAGAATTTATAAGCCTAAGAATTTCTCTGTAAATGTAACTCCCGAAACCTCTGAAATGATACAGAAAATATGTATCAATAAAGGATTTAAATGGGGTGGATGGGATGGAGAAGCAAAAGTTTGTTATACAAATGCAAAAATTCTCCAAGTTTGGTTTGATGCAAAAAATCTATTCTATACAGATAATAATGCTCCCCCTCGTGTTTCCCTAAACAGAGCCCTTGAAATTTTGGAGAAGTACAATGGAACCTGATTCAGAAGATGAAGTGTCGGAAGAAGCATTTATTGCTTCTGAAGAAGGATTTGGAGATTTCGAAGAGGACATTTTGTCCTCTGATGAGATTAAAGAATCTGATTCTTTTATTGATGTTGATAATTGGGGTGACAGTTCAGAAGAACCATTTATTGAAGAATCCTCTTATTAAGGAAAAATCATGGACGTAACGATTGATGTAACAAACCCTGCAATTTCTGAAGCAATTCAAAAAGTCCTTTTCGAAAAGGGTTATTTGTGGATTGGAACAAAAGATAGAGTTTCTGAGTTAAACGATAGGTATATTAATGTAAGACTGGAGCAAGGATTATTGATTAAGGGTTACAACGAACCGCTAAATAAATTAGTCTCTATTACGGAAGTATTGGAATATCTTGTCAATAATATCAAAGTTGGAGATTATGTTGCAAGTATTACGAAGGACTCAGTGAAGGCTTATAATGCTACGTTATCATATGATTTGGTCAAGGAAATCATTTCTCGAATGAGGGCACGATGAAAAAATTCGTTATAGTTCCTACTCCAGAAATTTCCGAAGCAGTACAGAAACTTTTATTTGCTAAGGGTTTTAGGTGGGATGATAATCATCCAAATAGTGTTCAAAATACTAAAGAATATTGTCTCTATTTATATGATGATGGAACAATTTGTTACTCAGCTGAGTATTATATACCCACAGCTCGAAAAGATGGATGGAGTGAAATTTCATTACATGAATTGAGTAAGATTGATGTGAGGGAGCCAATAATCAAGATTGGAAATTATAATGTGATATTTGATAATTCGGGAAATTCAATTAAAGCAAACAACGTAACCTTTACCTACGAATTAGTTCAGCAAATAATTGCTCAAATGAAAGGACAATAATGAGTCAGTTTATTTATGTAGGCAAACCTGAAATTTCAGACGCAGTTCAGAAGATTTTATTTGATAAGGGATATTATTGGCTCAGCGGTGGAAAGACTGTACAGTTCACACATGCTGAGGCCCTTACTCTTGAAGAAGGCTCAATAAAGTATCTTTCTAAGTTCAATGCTGAGTGGCTCAATAAAAATGATTACAAAGAAATCTCTCTAAGAGAAGTCTGTGCATTACCAAATGTTGAGACAGTTCAGGTTGGAGGATATGTAGCAGCAGTTTCAGCAAACGAAGTAGTTGCTTGTAATGTACATTTCAGTTATGAACTTATTAAGGAAATCGTTGGGAGAATGAAGTCATGAAATATTATATTCCTGTTGTAAATCAACAAATAGCACTTCAGGTTGAGGCATTTCTTCTTACAAAGGGCTATATAAAAGGAAGTTGTCCAGAGCCCATATACTATATTTGTATTGATGGGGCTCATTTAGGTTGGGATAGAAAAGAGAACAAAGGAGCCTTAGAAGAACAAGGTTGGAAACTCGTATCTCTTGAAGATTTGGACAAGATAGAGTTGAACTTTGTTAAAGTTGGAAACTATACAGCAGATATAAAAGCCGATGAGGTTATCGCTAATGGGACTCATATTTCCTACGAACAGGTCAAATCTATAGTGGAAAGAATGCGATGAGCGAAAAATTCAAGACAACATCAGCTTCGCGTCACTCAACTTATTATATTGACCAATTCCTTGGCCTAAGAAGTGCAGGAGATATGTTGAATCTTGGATTATTCCCTAATGCAAAGGAGATAACAGAATCCTATGCAATGTTTGAGGCATCGAGAAAAATACATGATGTGATGAGACACGACGACCCCGACAATACTCTCATTGCAATTGGGGACGGGGTTATGCCTCGTACTGCCGCTTTATTTGCGTATCTGACAAAGTGGAGATGTATTTCCATTGACCCTAAAATGAGTGATAGGAAGAAAATTTTTGGAGTTCAACGTCTCTTGAGAATCAAGGAAAAGGTGGAAAATGTCGAACCTAAGCAATTTAAAGGCAATGTTCTTATGGTGTTGCCACACTCTCATTGCAGGATTCAAGACTGCCTTAGATTTAGAGGAGAGAATACTTTTATTTTTAGTATGCCTTGCTGCTTCGACCACTCCTTAGAGACTTTACCCTTCGAAGAATTCGATGATAAGTACGTTTGGTCACCTAAGAATCATATAAAGATGTGGAAGGTCTAAAGACCTTCAGGAAAGATTATGACTTCAAAAGAACAAGAGTTTTTGAGTGAATTCTTTCTATTTATAGGTTGCATAGCAGGAGTTATAGGAGCTTGTTTTCAAGGTATCAATTTTTGTTTGGCTCAAGGTGTAGCCTTTTGTATCGTAGCATTTTATTGGAGAATTAAATCATGAGAACTTATTTGAAGGTCAACAATCCAGAAATTGGTGCAGCTATTCTTTCTCACATGCACAAGAATAAGTGGCAAGGTGGTTATGCACCCGGATATTATTTCGTCAGTTATCTTGATGAAGTGGGGCACGTTAACGCCTCAAATGATGATTGGCTAAAGAAAAATAGATATAAAGAAGTTACTCTCTCAGAATTCTTGGAACAAAAACCAGATACAGACAAAATAGGTAATTACGGAATTGAAGTTTTCTCAGATAAAGTAGAAGTAGCAGACTCTCATATTCTAGTTACATTAACTTATGAAGAGGTTAAGGAAATTGTTTCAAGGATGAGATAATGAGTTCATCAGAACGGAAACTGACTTTCTTAAGAAAGTTTAGTGGGCCTATACGATGTCATTTATGTGGAAATCTTCTGAAATCTAATGAAGTAACTATAGACCATGTTCCCGCTCAGTCATTATATGATTTATGTGGTGTTCCCAAAGAACATAGGAGACTTTTACCTGCCTGCAAAAAGTGCAATAATGATAACGGAAAAGTCAATACTATGTTCGTGAGACTTCATAAGTTATCCAAGAGGTTAGAAAAGAAGAAATACCCAATGCCTCTATTTCAGTGGAATATACAAATTAAACAAGAGAGACAATTAATAAGAGAACTCGGTTCATCTTTCGTGGAACTCTATTGAAGGAAAATTATGAGAGCCTATTTAAAAGTTAATAATCCAGAAGTTGGGCGAGCTATCGCATTACAAATGCGAAAGAATGGATGGGGTGGTGGTAATGATGCCGGTTTTTACTTTTGTATTTGGTTAGACAGGTTAGGATACGTTAAAGATACTAGTATTAACTGGCTAAAAGAACAAGGATATAAAGAATTGACTCTTGCAGAGTTCCTTGAGCAAAGGCCATCAGTAGAGAGAGTTGGTAGTTATGGTATTGAAGTTTCTAAAGATAAGGTTGATGTAGTTGATTCAGAATTAGTCGCTACTATAACATATGAACAAGTTAAGGAAATCGTGAATAGGTTAAAATCATAAGTAAACGACGATTCTCTTTCAAAAGAGAAATCCGTCAAACTCTTGAAAAAGGAGAAAAGTATGTTAACTTTGAATGACTTTAGGGCGGCTGGTTCAAAAATTCGCGTAAACTTCTATCGGCAATACGAAATCGCACCTAAACAATATGCCGAATTCTCACATAAGCAGTTGAGAATGTTGGATGAGAGAAAAGAATATGACCCTAAAAAGTTACATCCCCGTGGGGGTCGTACGAAAATCGAGGTAACTGTGCCAGAAGGTATTACTTTGGTGGGCGAATCAATTTGCTCAATGAAAGATAATTTTAATAGAAAACTTGGGCGAAAAATTGCCGTAGCCAGGCTCCTAGAGGAGCACGAGAAGTTCTTAGTCCCTACCTCTACTTTATATGGTGGAGAAAATGGGGAACTTATTTTGGGAATGTATTATTATTGTTTGGTTGGTTCCAATTTATATGAGTATTATCCACCTACTCTTGAACATGCACAAGAAGTTATTAGGTCAAAGACTAGTTTGAAGAGTTTTAATCAACTACTTGACTTAGGTCATTTGAAGGTGAAGAATGGATAATGCTATAATCGCCCGTATCGGTATCACTGAACTTCCTAACATGAAAACCCTTAATTTGGGTAATGTTATGGGGTTTAGCGTTCTTGTGAGTAAAAATGTGAAGGATGGGGATTTAGGAGTTCTATTTAATGAGGGCCTGGCGCTCTCAGAGGCGTTCCTAGAGGCCAACGCTCTAGTAAGGGTAAAACAGCCTGATGGGAAATACAAGGGCTATTTCGAGCCCACAGGACGTGTGAAGGCGGTACGGTTCAACGGTGTGAAGTCAGAAGCGTTTTGGATTGAGCTTGAGTCTCTCAAATTCACGGGTTACAATCTCGATAAACTAAAAGATGGGGATAACGTTCCTGAACTTAACGGAGTTGAGATTTCCCATAAGTATTATACCAAGGCGACAAATGCTGCTCGTAACGGAGTCTCCAAGAGACTTCTAAGAGGAAATACGAAGTGGTTCGTTAAACATAAAGATACGGAACAGTTCAGATACTATGCTGAGCAAATCCCCGAAGGCTCAACCATTATCATAACGAAAAAATTACATGGATGTATAGATGCAAAGACTAAACTTGAAACAAAAGAATATGGGCAACTTACTATTAAAGAAATAGTAGATAAAAAGATTCAATGCTTAGTAAAATCTCAAGATATCTTCACTAAAAATATTGAATATCAACCTATCATTAACCACTATTTTCTTGCCGATGACGAAGATTGGTATGAGATTGAACTTGAGAATGGACAGAAAATTGTCATTACTGGCAATAATCCAGTTTGGGAAAATTTAACCTCTATGTACTTACAGGTTAAGGACTTGCGAGTTGGAGATGAATTATTAATGAATTAAACGACACTTCTCCTTGTTCGGTGTATAAGGTGATTGGTACACCTTAACACTATAAAAGGAGAAATTATGGAGTCTAGAGAGCAAAAGAACAAACGTAATAGAGAATATTCAAAAAGGAAGAGAGAAGAATTAAATTATTTAGTAGAAATCAATTGTAAAATTTGTCAACAAATAACTACGTGTAAAGCTTATAAACTTAAACATTTCCAACGACGAGGTGGTACAACTTGTAAAAAATGTTTAAATGAGTTATCATCAAAAACTCTAAAAAATATTCAAGCTAATCAAACTACCGAAGAAAAAACTTACTATGCAAAACTAGCTAGACAAAGTTCTTCTGCTGAAAATCGTAGTAATGGAGTAAGAAAACAATGGAAGAATTTTAGAGAGAATCCTCAAAAATATAAAGAAATCTGTGAAAAAAGAGTTAATAGAACAAAAGAAATATGGAAAAATTACTCCGAAGAAACTAAAAAACGAATAATCAAACAATTATATTCAAGTCATAATAAAAGTCGCTCTAAATTCGGAGAAGCAGTTAAAAATTTACTTATCCAACTTGGCTATTATGACGGTTTTGAGTCAGAATATCAAATAGATAAATATGTAACTGACGAATGTCATCCTTCTAAAAAAATTATTATAGAGGCATATGGTGACGTATATCATTGTAATCCTCGTAAATATCAAGATGAAAACCAATTTTTAAAAATTATAAATAGAACAATTAAAGAACAAAGAGATAGAGACCAAAAAAGAATAACTCATCTTAAAGATTTAGGATATAAAATTTTAATAATCTGGGAATATGATTTCAATAAAAAATTAGAAGAAACTAAACAAAAAATTCATAAATTCTTTAGAGATTTAACTAATGACTCCAGTCAAAATTAAAAAGATAACAAAATTATCATCTAAAAATGATAGATATGATATTCAAGTAGCTAAAAATCATAATTTTTTCGCAAATAATATCCTTATACATAACACTTCACAAAGGTCAGCCTATGGATTAGATGAGAGAAAAATAAGATGGTGGGAGAAAGTCTTCCATAAGTTCCTACCTATCAAGACGTTAGAGTGGAAATGGTATGTGGGCACCCGTAATGTAATATGTAGTGATAAGGTAGGATTCCATTCGAACAAATTAAGGGATGATGCTGCGGCCTATTTCTTAGGTAAGCTATATAAGGGTGAGGAAGTCTTTTATGAAGTTGTGGGTTATGATGGGCAGACTCCTATTATGCCTCGGCATTCGACCGTAGGTCTAAAAGATAAAACTGCTCAGAAATTGTATGGGGACACGATTACCTACAACTATGGATGTAAAGAGGGTGAATTCGATATTTTTGTTTATCGTATGTGCATGATAAATGAGGACGGATTCATTCTTGAATATCCTTGGGAGTATGTCAAGGCTAGATGTGGTGAGATGGGTGTTAAAACTGTTGCTCAGGCTATTCCTCCTTTTAGATACGATGGAAACGTAGAAAACCTACGTAAACTCGTAGAAGAATTAACAGAAGGCCCAAGTGATTATCCTAATATCGTAAATGAAGGAGTGTGTATTCGATATGAAAATAGAATGCATTCAAATATAGTGAAGAACAAATCCTTCCTTTTCAAAGTCATGGAAGGCATTACCAAGGAAGATGAGAATTTCGTTGACCCTGAGGAGATAGCATGAAAGTTATTGTTGAGATTTACGATAGAGAAAAACAGTCTCAAATTTTAAAAGAACTTGGTTTTGAAAATGGAAGAGTTGAGATAGATGAAAAATATATACTCGTAAATACAGAAAATAAGAGATTTTTTGGTCAGTATGGAATGACCGTATGTCGAAATTTAATTTCTCGTCAAGAATTTGAAAGGTTAGCAATGAACGGAACTAAGTTTGAATCAAAAGAACAAAGTTTAGCTCTTATTTCTATTATTAAAGGTATGGGTATTAAACTTCATTCAGAAGTGATAAACCACATTGAACAAGGATTACACTATGGCTTGTCTTTTAATGCAGAAAAAGAATGGTTAGGTACATCATTCTCAGGAACTTTGCCTGTTAGTGAATTGCTTAAACAAGCTGAAGAAATGGTAGAAAATCAGAAAAAGCAATATGACATCGGAGAATACAAAACCGTTATTACTAGAGATGAACTTAAAGTCGGTTGTCAAACTATTACCTTTGAAAAAGTGTCTAAAATCTATAATAGGATGGTCGAATTACGAAAATGCTAAAGTTCAACACAGCGAACGCGAAATTAATCAAACTCCAAAAGAAAACAGGCCGTAAAGTTTATTCCATGTCTACTCTCTCGGGCCACTCCTGTATTGGGGCGTCCGAGTGTTTAGCTATGGCTATAAAAACTAAGTTTGGATTACGTATTAAGGATGGTCCTCTTACAAAGTTCAGATGTTATTCGGCCTCACAGGAAGCTCAGTACCCAAACGTATACGAAAGTAGAAAAAAGAACTTAGACCAGATAAAGGCTCATTCCAAGAATAAGGAAAAATTAGTATCCTTGATACTCAAGTCCCTCCCAAAAGACTCTTCAATAATTCGATGGCATGTGGCTGGCGATTGGAACACCCTTAAACACTTTGAGGCTGCAATTGAAGTAGCGAAGCAACGCCCTAATATTCTTTTCTACTCCTATACAAAATCTCTTCCATTTCTTGTTTTACACAAGGATAAACTCCCTCCCAATTTTAAGGTTATAGCCTCAAAAGGAGGAAAATGGGACTATTTAATCGAGAAACATAAATTGAGACACGCAGTCGTAGTATTCTCAACTGAGCAGGCGAAAAAACTCAAATTAAAGATTGACTATGATGATTCAGTCGCCGCCCTAGAAAACTGTAACTTTGCACTAATGATTCATGGAACTCAGCCAGCAAATAGTGAAGCTGGAAAAGCCGTTTCCAAGATTAATAGAGGAATTGCAGTATGATTAGAATTAACCATGTTAGAGGTGAAATTTTCCTTATTTACGATACCTCTAATTATCAATATCTTCATTCAGATGGAGTATGGAGAACTACAACAGTCCACAATGGACTTTTCACAGGATGGTATCATACAAGAGGTTCTGCTGAAAAATTCTTAGAACAATTCTGTTCTCGAAAATTTAGAGACCTAAATATAGGAGATAAATTCAAATGGAAGGGAGTAGATTCTCAAATAGTAGATATTCATTGTCTCCCTTTAAAACAATCAGCTATAGGTTATATCGAAATTTCTAATCCTACAGAGATATGCTGGATTCATCCAGATTTATGGAATGATAAGGTACAATTATGCCAATAGAAATTAAACAATCTGATAAAAAAGCTCCAGTATTTTGTAAATTACAAGATATAAGACAAGGACAAATATATCAAGTAGCATGTGCAAAAAGTGGACATGAAAAATGGGTTGGTCAAATTTGTATAGGATGTGAGATAAATGGCGGAGAAGAAGTAAATACACTTCTATATTTTCCAAATAACCCTTTATCCTGTGTTAATGTTCTATCTACACAATATCTTGTAAGATGTGGAATTGAATTAATTCATCTTCCCGATAAAGTCGTAACTATCTCTTATTAGGAGAAGTCATGGACATTTTTGTTGAATGTGATAATATCATTAATCAAATTCTAGAATTCAAAAGAGTAAATGGAGATTTGCCGGGTTTACCTGGCTCAACATTTCTTTCAGTCCTAAAGGAAAAACTTCTAGAAGAAAAGAAACAAAAAGAAAAAGTTGCATAATTAATCGAAGAGACTGGAGGTGCTATCTGGAAACATCACGAGACCCCGAGAAAATAAAGTATTGGGCCTCCGTTTGTCTAGTCAGAAACCTTTTTATAAAGGGGAGAATCGCCCAAAAAATCTTTCTTCAGCCTGAGAAAATTCAGATAATGTCATTCGAAAACAATAGTTGGGCGATGTGTCATACTCTGAATTACTGGAACAAGACAAAACTTTCATTATCGGTTTACGTTCATCCAAAACACAGGGGAGAAGGATTAGGTGCTAGACTTATAGAATCCTTAGATATAAAAGAGAGAGTTGTAGTCAGTTACGCCCATAAAAATTATTATTCTAAAATTCAAGGATTGGAGTTTGAGATATAATGCTTAGAATTCAAAAGAACAATTGGGGATGGTATGCATCATTTTATGATGAAACTATGAGTATGAAATATAGATATTTTAGTAGGAGTGGATGGGGAGCAAGTATGGGAGGAAGTTACTTCTCATCTGAGCAAGAATGTAAAAACGCTCTTTTGGAAAATGCATCACCATGTCTGAAATTTTCTGATATGAAAAATGGAGAGCGATTTACGTGTGGTCTATCGAGATATCAAAAGATTCCAGAAATAATATGGACTGATGGAGTAGTTTGTAATGCACTTCATCTAGATGATAGAAGAATTTATAGAATAAATCCAGATGAAAAAGTTGAACTATGAAAATTCTGTTTATAACGACTGTCGGTTCTCGGCTTTACGGTATAAACAAGGAGGATTCTGACTATGATTATAAGGGCTTTTGTCTACCCGATATCGACACTCTAATAGGTCTGAAAAACTTTGAACAGCAGGAGTGGAAAGATGAAGAATCTGAGGGAACAATTTACTCTTTGAAGAAATTCCTTCATTTAAGTATGAAGGGCAACCCCACTGTCTTAGAAATTGCTTTCACAGACCCCAAGTTTCATTTATTCTCCACTCCTCTCGGTTTAGAAATTAGGGAATTTATCAGGAAAAATCTAATAACAAAACAAGTGTTTGGGGCCTATTCTTCTTATTTCAGGTCTCAACTTCGTAAATTAGATAGACCTGAGCGGGCAGGTAAAAGACAAGACCTTATAGATTTACATGGCTGGGATGCCAAGTTTGCCGCTCACGCCTTTAGATTGGGGCTCCAATGTATTCAGGTTTTGAAATATGGTGAGTTGAGACCCACTCTTTCATCAGGCCCTAAAAAGATATGTCTATCCATTAGAAACTATAAATTGGATAAGGAAGAAGTTCGTGAGATGCTTTTGAGGATGGATAAACAGATGTACGTAATCTATAAGAAAAGTAGTTTACCCGAGTTACCAGATTTTGAGTTAATTAATCAATATTTGACTGATATTCAGGGCCTTTATATTAGGAACTCACTATGATTCTCAATCTAACTGACAAAAGTAATAGTGAAATTGACTATGAAATTATCCGATTCCCTGATGGACAACAAGATATAAGAATCAAAACAGTTTATTCTAATGATTTTTTAATGCCAACAGTATTGATTAAATCAAGACTCAATTCTTTTCTGGACCTTGAATTAATTATCTGTGCTGATGCAGCCCTAAAGAACTTGGGGATTTGGGATATTGAGCTAGAAGTTCCTTATTTTTTAGGTGGCAGAAGCGATAGGTTATTTATGAAGGGTGGAACATCCTATCTAAAAGATGTAATCTGCCCAATTATTAATAAAAGAGAATTTTCTAAAGTTACAATATTTGACCCACATTCAAATGTTCTTCCTGCTTTAATTGATGAAGTTCATATCGAAAATGTTAATCTCTTATCCTATTGTAGGGGAGGAGAATGTCTAAAAAATGTGATTTTAGTAGCTCCAGATGCTGGTGCTCAAAATAGAGTATATGAAGCTTCAAAGTTCAATACTTCGGATATTATAGTTTGTTCTAAAAAAAGAGATATGGCAACAGGTAAAATTCTATCAACAATTGTGCCTGAATCAAATAAAGATTTGCCACATATTTTAGTCGATGATATATGTGATGGTGGTAGAACTTTCATTGAAATTGCTAAAGTTTTGATGGAGCGTGGAGCAAATGACCTTTATTTATGTGTGACTCACGGAATCTTCTCTAAGGGGTTAGACGTACTAAGGCCCTACTTTAAACGAATTTATACCACAAACTCAGTCAAAGATATCGACGACCCTTTAGTCGTTCAAACCAATTTATTCTAGGATAAATCATGTTTAGTAACACAAAAGAAAACCCTCTACTTGCTCTCGACGTTTACAAGATGGGGCATATGGAACAATACGCCCCCGGAGTTACTAGCGTCTATTCTTACTTACAGGCTAGACAAGGAGATAGACTTTGGGACAAGACTGTATTCTTCGGACTTCAGTATTATCTTAAAGAATATCTCTCAACTAAGTTAGAACCTTGGATGGCTGATGAGTTTCTTCTTTACAGAGAAGCTATCCTTGACATGCCCAATAGTCAAGATGTACAAAATAAGATTCATTCCTTGGCTAAGTTAGGTTACTGGCCCCTCCATATCAAAGCAGTCCCCGAAGGTACTAAAATTCCAGTTCAAAATGTACTTATGACCTTAACAAGTACAATCGATGATTTTCACTGGACTCCCGGTTATATCGAATCTCTTTTATTGAAAGCATGGTATACTACCACAGTATGTTCCCACTCACGCAAATATAGGGAGTTAGTCGATGTATATTTTGATGAAACTGTTGACGCTGAGCAAGACTTCCTTAGGGATTTTACTGTTCATGATTTTGGTTATAGAGGTGATGCTTCTGAGGAAGGAGCTGCTATTTCCGGAGTTGCACACTTGGTTAACTTTATTGGGAGTGATACTGTCCCTGCTCTACCATGTGCTATGAAGTATTATGGTGCATCCCTAAAGGGAACTATGATGTCAGTTCCAGCTTCGGAACATAGCGTTATGTGTAGTTTCGGAAAGGAAGATGAGTTAGCAGCTTTTAAACATATGATTGCCCTTTACCCAACTGGTATAGTCTCAATTGTATCTGACACTTTCAATATCTATAGGGTTTTGACAGAATTCGCGGAGAAACTAAAACCTCTTATCTTAGCTAGAAATGGTAAGGTAGTTTTCAGACCCGATTCAGGCAATCCCGAACATATAATTTGCGGTAACCCTGATGCTCCCGAAGGTTCGCCTGAATGGCTAGGAGCTATCCGTTTGTTAGATAAGATGTTTGGAAGTGAAGTAAATAAAAAAGGTTTCCGCGTATTAAATCCTAAGGTCGGATTAATTTACGGAGATGGAATGTATTATGAACGTTATGAAAGAACTCTTAAACGGCTCAAAGAAATGGGTTATGCCGCCTCTAATCTTGTTATTGGAGTTGGTGGGATTTTACGTAATCATAGTCGAGATACCTTCGGTTTTGCTATTAAGGGAACTGAAGTTATTAAGAATGGTGTCGATGTTGAAATAGAAAAAGACCCTATTACAGATTCTAAAAAGAAGTCCCACAAGGGCTTATTGAGACTAGATTACGAAGTAGGGTCTCACTTTACCACTGTAGATAGAGTAAGTAGAGAAGAAGAAAAGAAGGGGTACTTACAGAGCGTATTTCTCAACGGTAAACTCTTAAAGGATTATGACCTCAAGTTCATTCGAGAAAGGTCTAGATTATGAGATTCTGGTTTGGACAAGTAGTAAAGCGTGATAATAGACTTTGGGTAGTAGCAGGACATCTACCTGATTTTCCTAGAAAAGATGTAGATGAAACTGTTGATTTAGTACCATTTGATGAATGTATCAAAGTACATAATGTTCCAGTTTGTGAACTAGAACCTGTAGCTGATACAGTAGCATCGTTCTTAACGAAGAAATTTAAGTCCCTTTTTCCAGAGATTTATGATGTATAATGAAATTAAGGGCGATTTGTTTAGGGATATACATATCGCGATTTCCGAAACTAGAGTCATCACACACGTAGTAAACGATAAGTTAGCATGGGCGAGTGGATTTGTTCTGCCTCTCGCTAAGAATTTTCCAGATGCGGAAAAAGATTACAAATTATGGAAAGATATTAAGATGGGAGATGTAAGATATACTCCCATTTCAGATGAATATGAAGTCCACACTTATATCGCCCATATGTGTGGACAAACTCTTTCATGGCAAAGACCTAGAGTAAGAGACTTACGTTACAATAAATTAGTAGAATGTATGGATAAAGTTGCAAAATTCATAAATGAAATTAAAAGTGGTGGAGAGCCCTGTCAAATCATTTGTCCTAAGTTCGCTGCGGGATTAGCCGGTGGTAATTGGGACTTTGTTCGTGAACTAATCGAAGACTGTTGGATTAAAGAAGGGATAGACGTAACTGTCTACTATTTATGAAAATTCTAAAGTTCATTAAAGAGGCCTTAACAGTCCCAGATAATTTCTTTGATTTTAGAAATCCTGTAGTCTGGACTATTATTGTATTGGGCTCATGTAAAATGTGGGAAGCTGGTATAAATGACTTAGATGACTTACCAAGAACAAAAAGTAAGTTCATTATGAAGCCCGAATACTTCCTGCCGAGAAAGATTCATGAATATCCGCACACTCCAGAAGCTCGTTGACACTAGCTTTGACCTTATACATTTGCCCGAGACAATCAATAAACATTTGTCATATCTCCTTTTAAGGTCTACAGTTATATCAATAGGCTGGTCCCAGTTAAAAACTCACCCGGTCGCCCTCAAACATAATTTCAAGTGGGGCTGTCTCCATTCTGAACTTGATTGTCTGAGAAAGTCCCCCATTCTTTTTTCCTCTTTAAATAGATGTACCTTGGTTAATATCAGGGTGAATTCGCTTGGAGAAGTTTGTAATAGCCGCCCATGTAAACTTTGTGTACCTTTGGTTGAGAGTGCTCAATTGAAGGCTGTATACTTTACGAATTCAGATGGCTCTTTTTCAAAATTAGGGACTTAATATGCATTATCGATGTTATGTAACCGAACAGACTAAAGAGATGATTCAAAAATTAGCTATTAAAGCTGGGTTTAGAAATAATACTTGGCATAAAATCTATGATTATGTTTGTATATGTCCTGAATATAGAACATTCGAATTTTGTTTAAGGTCTAAAATATGGTTTAAAGCAAATGAATTTGAAGACTCTTTGGTCTCTTTAGACCAGTTATTACAACTATTAAAACCAGAAGTTAAGATTCCTGAATTAAAGTGGAAAGTTGATGGAGAGCCCATACAATTTAAAGATTTCTATGGTATCTATTTCTTATTTGAAGGTATCATTCATAAAGAAGATACAAGAGGAAATATTCATCAATTAAATAATACCACAGATATTTGGGAATTTGATAAGACTGACTTGGTTCAACCTCTTACCTTGGAGTAATAATGGTCTATCGATGTTTAGTTACACCAGAAATTAAAGCACTAATAACTAAAATAGCTAAGAAAAATGCATTTACTATTGGTGAATATCGAAAAAGTTATCAAATCTTCTTCCAAAAAACAAATAGTCGAACTTGACCAGATTCCAATTGAGAAGGCTAAGGGATTTGTGCGTTGGAGGAATAAGATTTATTTAGTATCGAGAACCAGCGGTCGTTTCTACGACCAAAGTGATAATCATATAAACATTCCAAAAGGTTCCTTGGTTACTCCAATTAAGGTGCGATAATGAAAAAGTTTTTGATTTTAGCCGTCCTTCCAGTGGACATTATATGAAAATCAGATTTGAGGACGGCACATATCTTACAATTATCTCACACAAAAGATATTTTGAAGTTCAGGATGGAAAAGAAGAAGGAGAAAAGAGTGATACCCGTTAAGGATATAATAGAGGTTAAGAAGTCAGGAGATTTTGAAGAGACAACATTTTCAATTGACGCTTCACCCGAACTAATGAGGGTTCTTACAGCTTCGATTTATACAGACCCTGAAACTGCTGTTCTACGTGAACTTGGGACAAATGCAATAGATTCCTCTGTAGAAGCTAAGTCAGAAAAGCCTTTTGAAGTACACTTACCTTCAAGATTTAAACAGGAGTTAAGATTTAGGGACTACGGTTCGGGCATGGACGAGGCTAGGATAAAGGAGACCTATACCGTATATGGTAAATCAAATAGACGAGAATCAAATGATTATACTGGGTGTTTAGGTCTCGGTTCTAAAAGTCCTCTAGCAGTAGCGGATTCATTCTCTGTCGTTTCTTATATTCAAGGTACTAAGAATACATATACGGTGTTCACCGATGAGTCGGGTAAACCTAAACTCGCTAAGTTATCCGAGGAACAAACCAAAGAAGATAACGGCGTTGAAATCATTGTTCCTATCAAACAACACAAAATAACTGAATTTCATCAAAAAGCTGTCAATGTATACCGTTGGTTCAAAAAAAGACCTATAGTTATACCTAAGCTAGAATATCCAGAGGTTCAAAAATTATATGAGGGCGAGGGATTTTATGTATTCTCTACTAACCAATATAATAAAGAACTTTATGTAGTAATGGGTAATATAGGTTATAGAAGCTCAGTTGATAAAGCCGGAATAACAGATTTTCCTAATATCTCAGTAGTCCTTGAACTTAATGTAGGAGATGTAGATATCTCGGCTGGTCGTGAGGATTTGTATTACTCTGAAAGAACGAAAATAAAGTTAAGAGAAAGTCTTAC
>Ga0247664_1000112_pt1 | contig 20102 bp, 18 predicted proteins | sample CNK05_metaG_FD_182715 | JGI IMG/M metagenome (GOLD analysis project Ga0247664, IMG submission 182715) | Soil microbial communities from Purdue University Martell Research Forest, Indiana, United States - CNK05 | ecosystem: Environmental > Terrestrial > Soil > Temperate forest > Bulk soil...
GCTCCATGGGGCCTCACTGCCGTTCGGGCAGGTGCGTCCCCCGAGGACCCGGCCAAACCGGGCCCCGTTCCATGGACATTCTCCACTTGTTCAGGCGCATCAACTCAGATACTCGCGCGGATCAGTGATTTTACCGGTGATGGCGCTGGCGGCGACGGTTGTCGGGGAGGCCAAAAAGACTTGCGATTCCTTATGCCCCATCCGCCCCGGGAAATTCCGGTTGGTGGCGCTGATGCATTTGAGCGGCGTGTTCATGCGCCCGAAGGTGTCCACCGGCCCGCCCAGGCAAGCGGCGCAGCCCGCGTTCTCCGTCATCTGCACGCCTGCATCCACCAGGATTTCCCAAACGGTTTTCTGGCCCCATCGCGACGTCTGCAGATCATGCACGATCTCCGGCGTCGCTGGCACGCCAAACGTATCGATGCTCACGTGGCGGCCGTTCAACACCCGGGCGAACTCCAGGAAATCGCTGGTCTTACCGCCGGTGCACGATCCGATGTAAGCGCGGTCGAGTTTAATGTGGCCTAACTCGCGCGCCTTCTTTCGTTGGCCGGGGTCCGGATGACACGCGACGGTCGGCTCCAAACTGTCGAGGTTAACCACCGTCTCGAAGACGAATTTCTCATCTGGATCGCGCAGGACAGGTTCGTAGGAAGCTTTGGTCCCGTTCAGACGCGTTCGTTGCTTCACGAGTTCCTCGGTCTTCGCATCAAATTCAAAGATACTGTTCTTGCCTCCGGCTTCGATCGCCATGTTGGCGATGGTCATGCGGTCGTCCATGGAAAGGCCGGCCGCGCCTGCTCCGTCAAACTGCATCGCCCGGTAGGTTGCTCCATCGAAGCCGATCTCCCCGATGCAATGGAGGATAATATCCTTGGCCATCACCCCCGGCTGCAGCCGGCCTTCGAGCCGGAAATGCATCGTCTCAGGAACCTTCAGCAGCAATTTACCAGTTCCCATCACGAAACCGGCGTCCGTGTTGCCGATACCGGTTGCAAATTCGTTCAAAGCCCCCGCCATGCACGTGTGCGAGTCCGTCCCAAAAAGGATTTCCCCCGGGCGCGTATGCCCCTTTTGCGGCAGCGCGGTGTGACATACGCCCGCGTAATGAGAACCGTACTGGCGTTGGAGCGGGCCCTTGGACGAATCAAAGACCCATTTCCCGTTGGGATCCTCGATCACATCGTAGAAGTAAGGCAAACCCTGCTCCTTCACGAACTCGCGCAGGATATCGACGTTGCGGTTCGATAATGAATCCGCCGTAAAGATGTAATGGTCGGGGATGATCACCACCTTGTGTCGATCCCACACCTTGGCGTTCTTTCCAAACTCCCGCTTGAACACCCCGATCGTGCCTGGCCCGCATACGTCATGGGTCATCAGCACATCCGCCCCGACCCAAACGTTGTCGCCTGCCTCCACTCGAGCCTTTCCCGCCGCCCGAGCGAGGATCTTTTCTGTTAAAGTCATGGTCGATAATCATTACAGAAGTTCATGGCCTGCTGCAACCTCGGAAAATGGCGGACCAGTGTCTCCGGGCGCATTCACCCACTGCCCCTGAAGCCAACGTGACGTCGTGAGTATTTTTCCTCCACTTCAACCGTTGCTTCTTCTAGCGTCCTTGTAATCACGCGATGAAAACCTCCGAAGCAATGCGCCTTGGCTCGGTCTGCCTCAGTTTTTGGCTCGCGGCCCACTCCTACGGCGGCCAGGCCGATAAGACACTCGACATCTACTGGATCGATGTCGAAGGCGGCGGCGCCACTCTCATCGTTACTCCCAATGGCGAGTCCGTTTTGATCGATTCCGGCAACCCAGGTGGGCGCGACTCCAGCCGAATCCACAAGGCAGCAACCCAGGTGGCAGGCCTCACGAAGATCGATCACTATTTCACCACGCATTTTCACGTGGACCACTTCGGTGGGGCCGGAGAACTGGCCGCTCTCGTGCCCATCGGCCAGGTCTACGACAACGGCATCCCGGAGACGGATCCGGACGGCAACCGGCGGGATACGCGCTGGCCGCTCCTCAGCAAGCCTTACCGCGAATTCAAAGCAGACGCACGCCACGTGATTCAACCAGGACAATCCATCCCATTGAGACAACGCGATGGCCAACCGAACCTGTCGCTGCGCTGCGTGGCGGCCAGACAAAAATTCACCGCTGCTCCTCCCAACGCGGCCAAAGGCGCCGGCTGCGAGAAAGCCTCAACCAAAGACAAGGACCCTTCCGATAATGCCAACAGCATCGCGCTGGTGCTTGAATTTGGCCGATTCCGATTCTTCGACGGCGGTGACTTGACCTGGAACACCGAGGCTGAGCTCGTTTGTCCGGTGAACCGGGTGGGACCCGTGGACGTATATCAGGTGAACCATCATGGCCTGGACGTCAGCAACAACCCGCTGCTGGTCCACAGCCTGGCCCCCACCATCTCAGTGATGAACAATGGACCTCGCAAAGGCACGGCCAAGGAGACGGTGGACACCTTGAGATCCTCTCCAGGGTTGCAGGCCATGTATCAGGTGCACAAGAATGTGCGGCCAGGGGAGGACAGCAACACCAGCGATGAGTGTATCGCCAACTTGGCGGAAAAATGTGAAGCCAACTATTTGAAACTCACCGTCGTTCCAACCGGCGATTCCTACGTCATGAACATTCCGGCCACTGGTTATCGCAAAATCTTCCAGACGAAAACGCGGTAGACCGCGCAGGCCTCTTTCCGGTAAGCTCCCCTGGGTCGTTTGACCGGCGTAATCACCGCATGAACCTCTGCAACTCCCCTGGGCTGAGCCGACGCCAGTTCCTGGCTCGCAACGCCATGGGGGTTGGCAATGTCGCCTTGGCGTGGTTGCTGGCCCAGGAGCATCTGCTCGCCACGCCAGCCTCCGTGCCGCGCGGACCGCAGATTAACGATCTGAAGACGCGCCCGCCGCACTTTGCGCCCCGGGCTCGCGCCATGATTTCGCTGTTTATGCATGGCGGCCCCAGCCATGTCGATCTGCTGGATCCCAAACCCGAACTGACCCGACGTAGCGGCCAGGATTATCAGGGTGAGATCACCTATAGCTTCGTCAATCGCGCCAGTAAAAAATTGCTGGGCAGCCCATGGACCTTCCGCCCCTGCGGCCAATCCGGCACCGAAGTGTCCGAGTTGTTGCCCTATTTCTCCCAAATCGTGGATGACGTCTGCGTCATCCGATCGGTGCACACCGACATCAACGGGCATGAACCTTCGATTTGGTCCATGCACACCGGCAAATCCCAACCTGGCCGGCCGCACCTGGCCTCCTGGTTGACCTACGGCCTGGGGACGGTAAACCAGTCGCTGCCCGCTTACGTGGTGCTGACTGACCCGGGCGGACACCCGGTGGATGGCGTGCGGAATTGGTCGAACGGCTGGATGCCGCCGTTGTTTCAGGGCACGGTGGTTCGCCCGACGGAGCCGCGCATCCTGAACCTCGAACCGCCGCCGCATCTGAAAGGGGAAATCCAACGGCAGAACCTCGATTTTCTCGCCCAACTGAACCGTGAACACCTCGCCCGCCATCCCGGCGAAGCCGACCTGGAGGCCCGCATCGCCAGTTATGAGCTGGCGGCAGCCATGCAAACCACCGCTCGTGAAGCGCTTGATTTGTCTGGAGAGACCGAAGCCACCCGCAAGCTTTATGGACTGGATGATCCGGTCACTCGCGAATATGGCACGCGCTGTCTGATCGCCCGACGGCTGGTCGAACGCGGCGTGCGATTCGTGCAATTGTTCGTCAATGGCCAGATCTGGGATAACCACGAAAACATTCGCTCTGGCCTGGCCGGTTGTTGCCGCAAGACCGACCAGCCCGCCGCGGCGCTCGTGCTTGATCTTAAATCGCGCGGTTTGCTGGACAGCACCTTAGTTCATTGGGGCGGCGAAATTGGGCGCTTGCCCGTGACCGAGAATCACGGGACCGCGGAAAAAGCGGGACGCGATCACAACGGTCAGGGCTTCAGCATGTGGTTGGCTGGCGGTGGCATTCGGGGTGGAATCACCTATGGGGCCACCGACGAATTTGGCCACAAAGCGGTCGTGGATCCGGTCAGCCCGAACGATTATCACGCCACTCTCCTGCATCTTTTCGGCCTGGATCACAACCGGCTCGTCTATTATCACAACGGACAGGAACAACTCCTCACCGACAAAAAGCCAGCCCGCGTGATCAAAGACATTCTCGCGTAGTCGTTTCACGCCAGGCCTGCGCGCACGCTGAGGAGAACCGACTATGACTCCGTTCCGTCAGTTCATCGCCTTTCTCGTGCTGTTGCTTACGCTGCGTGGTCAGGCTGCACCTGTTCCGCTCACGCCAGCGTCTCCCAACGTGGTGCTGATTAACTGCGATGATCTGGGTTATGCGGATCTCGGTTGTTACGGCGCCCAGGGTTATCGGACCCCGAATTTAGATCGGCTCGCGCGGCAAGGAGTCCTGTTCACGGATTTCTATGTGGCGCAAGCTGTCTGTTCGGCATCGCGTATGGCACTGTTAACCGGCTGTTATCCGAATCGGGTCGGCGTGCTGGGCGCTTTGGGCCCGGATTCGAAAGTAGGCATCCATTCCAATGAAGTCACCATCGCCGCGATGCTCAAAACACGGGGTTACGCCACCGCCATCTACGGGAAATGGCATCTGGGCGTGCAACCGCAGTTCCTCCCGACCCGTCATGGCTTCGATGATAATTTCGGACTGCCTTACTCTAACGACATGTGGCCGTTTCATCCCACCACCCCGACCAATTATCCACCGCTGCCGTTGTTCGAGGGCGAAAAGATCGTGGCGCGCATGCCTGATCAAACCCAGTTGACCACTCGCTACACGGAACGCGCCGTGGAGTTCATCCACGCCCATCGCGATAGCCCGTTCTTCCTTTATGTGGCCCATACCATGCCGCACGTGCCGCTCTTTGTGTCCGACAAGTTCAAACGCAAAACCCAACGCGGACTGTTCGGGGATGTGCTCGAAGAAATCGATTGGTCGGTCGGCGAGATCCTGTCCGCTCTACGGAAAAACGCACTGGAACGGCGCACGTTGGTGCTCTTTACCTCCGACAACGGCCCCTGGCTGAGTTATGGCGATCACGCCGGATCGGCCGGACCGTGTCGCGAGGGAAAAGCCACGACCTTCGAAGGCGGAGTCCGCGTGCCTTTCCTGGCCCGCTGGCCGGGAATCATTCCGCCCGGAACCGTCTGTCACGAGCCGGTTATGAACATCGATCTCCTGCCGACGCTCGCTGGATTGGCGGGCGCTGCTTTGCCGACGCATCCGATCGATGGACTGGACATCTGGCCGCTGCTCCGCGGACGCCGTGGGGCGAAATCTCCGCATGAAGCGTTGTATTTCTATTGGGACAACGAACTCCAGGCCGTGCGCAGCGGTCCATGGAAATACCACGTGGCTCACGATTATCACAAACCGGACCCGCCTGGAAACGGGGGACAACCGGGGCACATGACCAAACCCAGCACGCCTTCGGCCCTCTTCCAACTTCAGTTGGACCCGAGTGAGAGTCGGGATCTTTCCAGCCAACGCCCGGATGTTGTGCGCCAGATGGAAGCGTTGCTGGAAAAGGCGCGGCGCGAGCTGGGCGATTCGCTCCAGAAACGCAAGGGCAGCGGCGTGCGTGAACCCGGGCGCACCTAAGGGCAGTCGTCGGCCGCATAGTAGCAGCAGACAGTCCCTGTGACTTATCTTCGCTTAAGCACCGTTCCCGTGAAACGCATCGCCTTGTGGCTGGCGTTGCTGTTGGTGATCAGCGTGGGCGGATTGCTCATCTGGCTTCGCACGGATCCCTACGCACCGCGTTTTCGAGCCGCTGCCACGATCGGTCATTACACCGCCATTTCGTACTCGCTCATGCCGGATGTGGGGAACGTTGAAGGCGGCAAGGTGTGGATGAAAACCAGGTCCGAGAAGGAGGGTGAGCGTCAATTCGTTTTTGACCTCGAGCAGCAACGCATCGCCGGTGAGTTGCTTAATGCCAACCCGATCTTCCTCAATGGTGATCAGAGCAGGCTCTTCTGCATTCGCCCGATGCCTCCTCCTTCGAACTGGCGTCAAAAGTTTGAGTCCTGGCTCGGACGCGTTTCGCGTCGCAAAAGGAGCATGCGAGCAGCAGGCAGAGAGGAGACGACCTTTTGGAGCCTCGATTTGAAGAACAATTCCGCGGTTCTGCTGGGCAATGCCAACGAATTTCCTATTTTCATGGGCTTCGTGCCATCCCCGGATTTTCGCTTTGGTCTTGCCACGTTCAATCCAGCGCTGTCCAAGCCGGGGTTCGCGCTATGCGACTTGAGCACCCCCAGCCTGACCCATGTGCTGCGGAACCTTGGGCCGATTGGTTGGTGGGATAATTCCACGATCCTGGTCATGGATCCCTCGAGCAATCTCGTCACTTATGCCGTGCCCAGCGGAACGACACGTTTATTGATGACACCCGCCGTGGTCGTCGCCTTTCTCAAGGAACAAAATCTGTCGGAGGAAGGACAACGCTTTCCGATGGTGTGGGCGGAGTGGGACGGACGGCAGTACCGCATTTTTCTAAGTGATGGCGCAAAGCGTTCTAAGCGCCTGCCGTCGTTTCTCGTCGAGTTGGAACGGCCGAATGCAACACTGCGGTTGCTGGATCGGGAGTTCACTTTCGAGAGCCTGTCGCATTTTCACTCGGGCGGACGCTGGTACGTTTATTCTCCTGTCAAACGTGCTGGCCAGGGAAAGGACACCGTGATCCTGCGGGACTTGCAGGAGCATTCAGAAAGACCCCTGGTCGAGGGCAACGGCCTCAAGGAATGGGCCTTCCCGCGGTTTTACCGAGACACAGTGTTGTACATCCGCAGCAATGGCCTTTGGCAGATCCCCGTGACCGGCTCGAATGCGGTCCGGGTGTTTCCTAGATGAGGTCGAATTACCGGTCGCTGGTGCGCGGAAAACCCCGCGTCCTACCTGGCCAGAATTCTCTTTTGGTTGGCCAGGATCGCTTTCTGATTGGTGAGGATGCGGTCGAGTTTACCTTGGTTTCCTTGGATCTTGCCTTGATTGCTAAGAATTCTCTCCTGATTGCTCAAAATGCGATCGAGCTTCTTTTGGTTCTTTTTGATCGCGCTCTGGTTACCGAGGATTGCTTTCTGATTGGCGAGGATTTTCTTCTGGTTGCCCAGAACTTTTTTGTGACTCGCCGTCTCCTTGGTTTTGTTCATAACCGGTTAGCTGTTTTGCTGGTCGCGGCTGCTGGCGGTGGGTCCCACAATTACTGCTGAGTGTCTGCGCTCATGCCGGAACTGCGGCTGGCGGACTTTAGGCTGCAGGCTTTTTCTTGGTTTTGGCGGCGGTCCTGCGCCGTTTTTCGTAAGCCAGCCGCCGTTTGCGTTTCTCGACCTTGTTGTATTGTTTGCCCATAAGTCTCTTTACAATGTGAATCCAATTCGGATGCTGTGGGGGCGACTATGAAGATTCGTTTTTTTCGGTTCAACACCTATTTGGCTTTTGGGTTATGCGCGGTGCTGACCCTGGCCGGAGGCTGTCTTTTCAGCTCAAAAAAGAAAGAGAAAGAGAAAGAGATCAGCAAACAGGATCTATCTTCGCTGCGACTCTACCTGGAGGTCAACGCGGATGGCTCGGATCGTAACGGCGCGATTGCGGTCGGACGACAGGCGCCTTTTACCGTGAATGTCGAAAAGAAATCGTTCCTGACCGAGTTCAATATCGAGAAGGCCAGCGTGGTGGATTCCTACGGCGGGTTTTCCATTTCCATTCGCTACGACAAGGAGGGGAGCTGGATCCTCGAGCAGTACACCACCGCCAACAAAGGCAAACGCATCGCGATCGCGGCCGAGTTCGGGTCCGTTCGCTGGCTGGCGGCGCCCGTCATTCAGCAGCGCATCGGCGACGGCCTGCTGGTCTTCACTCCGGACGCCACCCGCCAAGAATCCGAGCGGATCGTTAAGGGGCTGAATCATGTTGCCGAACTCATCCGAAAGGGGCAGATGTAACCAACTGAAGCCCTTGCCATGGCACGACTCGATTCCGCATCGAACGACAAGCCCAACCGCCAGGCGCCCAGAGTTGGGCGAAAGTTGGGCGGACGAAATTGGCTGGGCTGGGCCGTTGCGTGTTGTCTGAGCAGCGCCAGTTTGGCCGCAACGCTCCCGCCGACGTCCAGCCCGGGGCCTCTTTTTCTGCTGCCGACGGCCAACCGCGCCTTGTTCGAACCGGGCGGTGATGAACATTATTTTGTGGGGACCACCGGCAAACCATGGATGAGTGGGACATTCGGGTGCGTGCGTTCGGAGGGCTGGCAGCTGCACGAGGGCATCGATATTCGATGCTTGCAGCGGGATCGCCGTGGAGAACCGGTTGATCCGGTGCTGGCCACCGCCGATGGCACCGTGGCGTACATGAACAAACGTCCCTCGCTCTCGAACTACGGCAATTATTTAATCCTGCGTCACATCATCGAAGGGGTTGAGATCTATTCCCTCTACGCGCATCTCCAGGAGATCCGGCCGGACCTCAAACACGGCGACCCGGTGAAGGCCGGCGAAGTGGTGGCCAAAATGGGCCGGACCTCCAATACCCGTGAAACGATCAGCCGCGAACGCGCCCATGTGCATTTTGAATTGGATCTCGTCGTCAATGAACGGTTCCCCGAGTGGTATCAGAAGAACTTTCCGACCCAACGCAACGATCACGGCGGTTGGAATGGTCAGAACCTGATCGGGATTGATCCCTGGTTGCTTTTGCTCGAGCAACACAAACAGGGCGCCCATTTCAGCCTGGTCGAGTTCATTCGCAACCAGACCGAGCTTTGCCGGGTGCTGGTGCGAGATCCGCGGCTGTCTTGGGCGCGTCGCTATCCCATGCTGGTGAAACCCAATCCAGTGGCGCAGCACGAAGGGGTGGCCGGCTTCGAAATCGCTTTAAACTTTAATGGCCTGCCCTACGAACTGATCCCCCGAGCACCTTCCGAAATCAAAACCAAATCCCGCTATCTCTTGCTCTCGGTGAACGCCGCCGAAAAACAGCAACACCCTTGCCGCAAACTCGTCGTGCAAAAGGGCAACCACTGGGATCTCGCCAACAACGGCGTGCGGCTGATCGAGCTGCTGAGTTACTGAAGGGCTTGAAGGGCTTTGCGCTTTGCGTTTTTGCGTCATACACTTGGATTGTATGAAAGCAGCTTGTCCTCGCCTGCGTGGGCTCCTGTTGCTCCTGTCGTTCTGTCTGGCTCTGGTCTGGTCGGGATGCGCGTCCTCCAAATCCTCCGGTGAACCTAAACCCGCCAAATTGGATCCGCGGACGGCCCCCTGGAATGATTATGTTGGCACCTACACCTACGATCAGGCAATGCAGGACCTTGGTAAACCTGCCGTGGTCGGTGAAGACGCCACCGGCCGGACCGCCGAATGGGTGCTGCGTCGCAGTCCGCGCATGTCGTTTGGTTTCGGTGTGGGTGGCGGCTCGGTCGGCCCTCACACCGGGGTGGGCGTTGGAGCCGGGTCGAGCATCTCTCCGCCGCCGCACGGCGAGAATCTGCGTCTGAAGTTTGACCCCGACGGCAAGCTAAAGGAATGGACCAAGGTCACCTATTGACCCTTGCCCAAGCCATTAGCCCTGTGGATTATTTGGCCAACGTCCGGCAGAACTTATCCAGGCGTTCGAGTCCCTTCTCGATATTCGCCATGCTGGTGGCGTAACTAATGCGCAGATACTCGTCCGCTCCAAATGCGATCCCGGGCACCGCGGCGACTTTCTCGGCCTCGAGCAGCCGCGCGCAGAACTCCGAAGAAGACAGCCCGAGCCTCGAGATGTTCGGGAACAGGTAGAAGGCGCCCTTGGCATTGACGCAACTGAGCCCAGGGATGCTATTGAGCTTTTTCCAGGCGTAAGTGCGGCGGCGGGCGTATTCGGTCAGCCAGCCGCTCAGGTGATCCTGCGGACCATTGAGCGCGGCCACCGCCCCTTTCTGGGCGAAGCTGGTGGGGTTGCTGGTGCTGTGGCTCTGCACGGCATCGATGGCCTTGGCGATCGGCTCCGGGGCAGCCAGGAAACCCAGGCGCCAGCCGGTCATGCTCCAGGCCTTGGCAAAGCCGTGTACCACGATGGTGTGTTCGTAATGCGCCTGGGAAAAGCTCGCCACTGACTTATGCACCGCGCCGTCATAAAGCAGGTGCTCATAAATCTCGTCGCTCATGATCAACACACCCCGCTCCACGCACAGATCCCCCAAAGCCTTGATTTCTTCCGGGGTGTAAACCGACCCGGTCGGGTTGCTGGGCGAATTGAGGATGAACAAACGCGTGCGCGGGTTGAACGCGGCCCGCAACTGTTCCGGCGTGACCTTGAACTCCGTGCGGTCCGTCGTCGGCAAGATCACTGGCGTCGCCCCGGCCAGTTTGACCATCTCCGGATAACTCAACCAGTAGGGCGACGGGATGAGGACCTCGTCACCGGCCTCGCAGGTCGACAGGATGACATTAAAACAGGAATGTTTGCCTCCGCTCGACACGATGATCTGGCTGGGCTTATAGCTGAGTCCATTCTCGCGCTTGAACTTGTCCGCAATGGCCTGGCGCAGCTCGGGAATGCCGCTGCTCGGCGTGTATTTGGTGAACCCTTCGTTTAACGCGCGGATGGCGGCGTCCTTGATGTGTTGCGGCGTGTCGAAATCGGGTTCGCCCGCGCCGAAGCCCACCACATCCTGCCCGTCCGCCTTCATCTGCTTGGCCTTGGAATCGATGGCCAGGGTCAAGGAGGGCGCCAACGACGCCGCGCGCCGTGAAATCTTGTAGTTCATAACCAAAGTGGCGAGAGGCTAACGGGCGTCGCCCAGAGTGCAAGACAGGATTTGCCAGTCTGGGGACTGCCGAGAAGGCGCCCTCACTCCACCTGGCTAACCGGCAGCCGAACCGTCACGGTGGTGAGCTTGTCCGGTTCGGAAACGATTTGGATGGTGCCCTGGTGCGCCTTGACGATCGATTGGGCGATGCTGAGCCCTAACCCGCAGCCTTCGATGGCGCCATGGTGGGCAGGATCACCGCGGTAAAAGCGATCGAACACCCGGGGCAGCTTCTCCTGAGAAATGCCGGGGCCGGTATTGGCAATGGTCAGTTCGGCCGTGCCATTCTTCCGGTGCAGGGCGATGGTCAGGTGACCTTGGGGCCGGGTGTATTTGATCGCGTTCTCGGTTAAGTTAAGCAGCAGTTGCCTCAAACGATAGCGGTCACCTCGAACCAGGGCGGTGTCACAGCTGCTCAATTCCACCTGCAACGCTTGTGGGCGTCCCAGCAGCTGCGCATCCGCAAAACTGTCGCGCACCAGTTCATCGAGATGCACCGGTTCTGAGGCGATGGCCAGATAACCGGTATCCGCTTTGGAGAGGAAGGCCAGCGCGTCGACAATCTTGGTCAGACGCGTGATCTCATCGAGTTGATCGGCAAAGAACTCGTGATCGGCGCTCGAAGTGGCGGGGTCGCGCAGGCGCGTCTCAATTTCTCCGCGCATAATGGTAAGAGGCGTCTTCAGCTCATGCGAAGCGTTCAGGGTGAACTCCCGGATGTGACTGAAGGAATTGTCGAGCCGGCGCATCATGGAATTGAACACTTCCGTGAGGCGGTCAACCTCATCACCGTTGCCGGTGGACGGCAGTTGTTCACCTAAAGTCTCAGGGTAAACCTGTTCAACGGCGCGGGTGAACCGCGACAGCGGTGCCAGCGCGCGCCGCATCAAAAACCAGCCGCCGACAACCGCCAGCAGCAAAGCGGGCAACCCGCCGTAGAGGATGACCTCGCCAAATTCCTCCAATGGCGTATCACCTTCCTGGGCCGGCGTCCGGCTCATGCTGTGTTCCACCACCATCTCGTACCAGGCCCAGCCCGCGATCAGAAGCAGCCCGATCAAGAGCAGCCCCGAATACCAAAGCACAAGCCGGTTGCGGATGGTCATACAGGCTCCTTCAAGACATACCCCACCCCGCGCACCGTCTGCAGCAACTTGGGTTCGAAGTCGGCGTCGATCTTTTCGCGCAGGCGCATGATGTAAACATCCACCAGGTTCGTGCCCGGATCGAAATCATAATCCCATACTTTCTCCACGATATCCATCCGTCCGCAAATGCGGCCGGCCGAGCGCATGAGAAATTCAAGCAACAGATATTCCCGGGGCGCCAACTCAATCGGCGCGTCTCCCCGTTTGACCTTTCGGGTGACTGTATCGAGCGTGAGATCCCCGACCCGCAGGGTCAATGACTTGGTGTCGCTGCCCCGCCGTCCCAGCGCGCGCACCCGCGCGATCAACTCGGCCAGGGCAAACGGCTTGGCCAGATAATCATCCGCTCCGGCATTGAGCCCCTCAACTTTCTCGCTCACTTCGCCGCGGGCCGTGAGCAACAAAACGGGCGTGCCGATCTTTCGTTCACGCATCTGGCGCACCACGCTTAGTCCGTCACGACCGGGCAGCATCACATCCAGCACCACGACATCAAACGGCGTGTTGGCCACCGCCACCAGCGCTTCCGTGCCGTCCTGGATCACGTCGACCGCGTGACCCTCCGCTTGCAGCGCCTTGCGCACAAACGAGGCGGTCTTCTTCTCATCTTCCACCACTAACACGCGCATAAGTTTATCCGACATGATCTCGATGGCTGCCCGACGGATTGTCAACGCTGGCGGTGAGGATGTTCCGATCCCGTTGAGAGCCCAATGAAATCGCGATGACAGAAGTGTCATCCGCCTTTGCTTCCTGCTCTGTCTCAACCGGTGGCGGGTTCCGAGTGAACAAACCGTCATCTGCTTTTCAGCGGTCTGTCACCTGCCCTATGGTATGTTTCCGGATATGTTAACAGTCCGAGTTGGCCAGCCTGGCCCGGGTCGTCGGTTGCATTGGTTCCAAGGTGGTTGGCGCCGGAAGTGGCTGGCCCTGACCTGCATCGCCTCGCTGGGGGCCCATTCCCTGCAAGCCGCTCCGCCGCGCTTCGATCATGTCGTGATCGTCATGGAAGAGAACCGGACGCCTGGCCAAATCATCGGCGATCTGGTCAACGCCCCGTATCTCACCTCGCTCGCCAATGGCGGAGTCCGGATCGGGTCCATGTTCGCCCTGCTTCATCCGAGCCAGCCCAATTATCTGCATCTCTTCTCCGGATCGAATCAGGGAGTGATCGACGACGGTTTGCCGCCCAATTTTTCTCCTGTCCCGACCGGCGCCTACCCGTTTCGGGCGGTGAACCTTGGCGCATCGCTCATCGCGGCCGGGTTCACCTTTGCCGGCTTTAGTGAACAGTTGGAAGCCGCCACGACCAACGATTGGGCGGACTTCGACCCGCACTCAGCGACTCATCCCGGCATCTACTATCGGCGCAAACATAATCCCTGGGCCAACTGGGTGGCGAAAACCACTCCGATACCGGCCAACCAGCTCAGTAGTTCAGTCAACCGCGCCTTTACGCAGTTTCCCACCAATTTCAGCGAGCTGCCGACGGTCTGCTTTGTCATCCCCAATCAGCTTCACGACATGCATGATGGCTCCCGCCGCATGGCCGATGATTGGCTGCGCGAAAACCTCGGCGCCTACGCGGTCTGGGCCAAAACCAACAACAGCCTGCTCATCGTCACGTGGGACGAAGACGACTACAACGAAAGCAACCAGATCCCAACCATCTTCTATGGAGCCGGCTTGCACGACGGAACGATCGTGACTGGCGCCTGGACTTTGCACAACCTGCTGCGGACCATCGAGGAGATGTATGGAATCAGAACCCACGCTGGAGCCGCCGCGCAGCTGCGCCCGATCGTGGGCGCCTTCACCAACGATCCGCCCGTGAGAACCTTGATGCTCCGCCAAGGTCTGAGCGGCTACACCGCGACCCAGGACACCTTGCTTTCCGCCGAAAATCCAACCAACAACTCCGGCGCGAGCCCCGATCTGGTCGCAGATCTCGACACCTCCTCGACTCTGGCCGGCGCGCAAGAAGCCCAAGTGCTCATCCGCTTCGACTCGATCTTTGGTAGCAGTGTCAACCAGCTGCCCGCCAATGCCGTCATTCATTCGGCCAAGTTGCTCCTCTATACGCCGAAGAATTCAACCACAAACGACTTCGATTCCAATGACACGTTCCGGTGCCACCGGATGATCATGCCATGGAACGACAACGCGACTTGGAACGGCCTCGGCAACGGCGTCAGCGCCGATAACGTGGAAGCGGCGGCCACCGCCTCGTTCTCCGTCGTGCCCGTTGTCGATGGCGGGCCGGCCATCCTCGATGTCACGGCGGACCTGGAACTGTTCAAGGCTGGCACGCCCAACCGGGGTTGGTTGATCCGCGCTTCCAGCAGCGGAACAGGGGACGGTTGGACGTTTCGCTCCAGTGAAGCCACTCCGGACGTCACCCTGCGGCCCACCTTGGAGATCGTTTACTCCGTCCCTGCCATCACCTTCGCGGCCTGGGCTTCGGCCCACGGGCTGACCAGTCCCGACAACGCGCCGGACGCCGACCCGGATGGCGACGGGGTGAATAACCTCACCGAGTTCGCGTATAATTTGAACCCATTGGTCGCCGATGCGGCCCAGATGACGCTCAGCGGGACCAACGGACTGCCGGCGGCTCGTTATCTGCCAGGCGTACCCGGTGGAACGCTTGAGGTCATATGGGTGCGGCGCAAGGCCTCCACGGTGGCGGGTCTCACCTACACCCTGCAATTCGGCGGCGACCTCGTCACCTGGTCTTCGCCTCAATCGCCCCCCGCCGTTAATCTGAATGCGGAGTGGGAACGGGTCATTGTGCGCGATATAGTTTCCGGTGTTGATGGACGGTTTGCTCGGATTCTTCTCACGTTGGAACCCTGAGTCTAATCAGGCTCTGAGGATGAACGCGATGGCTGAGCCGATGCGGAAGGACGGTGTCGGCTCAAGGTTCGGCCACTGGCAGTGGGTCGCGCTGGGACTTTTCATGTTTCTGGCGTGTTTTGGATTGCTCGACAAGCCCGGGCTGCTGGAGCCGGACGAGGGGCGTTATGCCGAGATGAGCCGTGAAATGTTAGCGGGGGCCAATTGGCTGGTGCCTACCCTGCACGGCGCCGCGCATCCTCAGAAACCCCCGATCATTTATTGGCTGACGGCTGGGGCCATGGCTTGCTTCGGCCCAAGCGAATGGGCTGTGCGATTGCCGTCGGCCTTCGCCGCGCTTGGGACGGGCTGGCTGACCTACGTGATAGGCCGGCGTCTGTTTGGGGTGCGTGCAGGCATCGCCGCGATGATCATGCTGCTGACCTCAGTGCAATTCTTTATCCTGGCCCGCATGATCACCCCCGACATGGCCCTGACCTTTTGGATTACGGCCGCGCTGGCGGCATTTGTCCGATGGGACACCACTCCCGCACCTCGCGTCTCAAGTAGCAGCCGACGTCAGGAGGCTCACTCTGTCCCAACGCGTCGGTCGGAACAGAGATCAGAGCCTCGTTACCTCGGCTGCTACGTTAGATTGGGGTCCAACCGATGGCTATGGGCGTTTTTCGCATTGATGGGCCTGGGATTTCTAACCAAAGGACCGATGGCGATCGTGGTGCCGGTCAGTGCGGCGTTGACCTGGCAGATCGCGCACCGGCGACAGGGCAGCCGCGTGCGTATCCCGTGGATCCGCGGGATGTTGCTCACGCTGGCGTTGGGCCTGTCCTGGTTTGTGGTGGTGGCGGCGCGTGAGCCGCAGCTGTTCTACTTTTTTGCCCACGACGAGCTGTTCGCACGTGTGGCCACGACACATCACGGACGGTATCGTTCCCCGTTGTTTTTCATCCCGGTGCTGTTGATCGGACTGTTGCCATGGACGCTGCTGTTGCCGTCTTTGATCCGATGGCAAGTTGTGGAATGGAAACGGAACGCGGGACTGGACCCGACTTGGTGGCTGTTGCTTGGCTGGGTGGCCTGGCCATTTCTGTTGTTGTCTTTGAGCGGATCAAAACTAATGACCTACGTGTTGCCCCTTTACCCGGCCTGGGCCCTGGCGCTGGGTGCCTGGTGGGATCGGGTCGGGGCCCAGCGCGATCTGAGCTGGCCCATGACCGCTCTGGTTGCCTTCATTGGGTTGCTGTCGTTCGCGCTCGCCGGGATTACTTTTTGGACTAGCAAGGTGGTGAGCCCGCTCTCTTTACCGGTGTTCCTTGGCTTGATGGTGGTCGCGCTGGGCTTGGGCGCGGTGCTCATTTCGCCGCGAACATCTCCTGCTGTGCTTGGCAGCGCCGCTGCCGCGGGTACGCTCTCCGCCTTTTTGCTCCTCATCAGCCGCGTCGATGCGTGCCACGACCTCTTGGGTCCAGGCGCGTCCATGCGCAGCCTGGCCGGTCATCTCCAGACCGGTTCTCCCATTGTGTTCCAGTATGGAGTTAATGCTCCGGGACTTGAGTTCTATCTGAATCGACTGGTGTATATCTCGAAAGGGCAAGTGGACCATCTGGTGCCGGCCAACCAAGCGCAGGCGGAGCGGCTGCTGGATTCACCGGAACAATGTGCCCTCCTGGCCCGCCGCGGCCCGCCGGTGTTAGGTGTGGTCAAATTCCAGCATCTTGGCCGCGACTTTCCCACCAACACCTGGCGTTTGATTGAGAAAACAGGCGACTTCGCACTCATCCAGGCCAGGGACACTCTAGTGGACGGGTCCAGGAGCAACGCCGTCCAGGCCTCAACCAAACCAGCACACTAACCGGTGAATTTGCGGGCCACCACGCTGGCGTTATGGCCGCCGAACCCGAAGCTGTTGTTCACGATCGCTTTCACCGGCAGGCTGCGGGCGATGTTCGGGACATAATCCAGGTCGCACTCCGGATCAGGTTTCTCGAGATTGATCGTGGGGGGAACCAGATCATTCTCGATGGCCTTGACGCAGATGACGAGCTCGGTGGCGCCGGCGGCGCCGAGCATGTGGCCGGTGGCGCCCTTGGTTGAGCTGATGGCGAGTTGGCGGGCGTGATGGCCGAAAACGGTTTTGATGGCCTGAGTTTCCGCGATGTCTCCCTGCGGCGTGCTGGTGCCGTGCGCGTTGATGTAGCTGATCTCGTCCGGGTTCAGCCGCGCATTGCGGAGGGCCCGCTTCATGCAGCGGGCGGCGCCTTCGCCGAAGGGAGCGGGCGCGGTCATATGACTGGCGTCGGCCGTGTTGCCATAGCCGAGCAATTCCGCGTAGATGCGAGCGCCGCGGGCCTTGGCGTGTTCGAGTTCTTCCAGGACCAACACACCGGCGCCTTCGCCCATCACAAAGCCATCGCGTTCCACATCAAAGGGGCGGCAGGCGCGTTTGGGTTCATCGTTGCGCGTGCTCATGGCCTTCATGGCGCAGAATCCGCCGATGCCAATGGGGACGATGGTGGCCTCGCTGCCGCCGGCGAACATGACCTGAGCGTCGCCCATTTTGAGGGTGCGCCAAGCTTCGCCGATGGCGTGCGTGGACGTGGCGCAGGCCGAGCAGGTGGCCACATTGGGACCGCGCAATTTGTAAAACATGCTGAACAGGCCGGAGGCCATGTTCAGGATGAGCATCGGGATCATGAAGGGCGAGAGCCGGCCCGGGCCGCGATTGAGCAGGATGGTATGTTGTTCGGCCGTGGTTTCGAGGCCGCCGATGCCCGAGCCGATGAACACGCCCACCTCGTCGAGGTCGACTTTCTGCAGGTCAAGGCCCGAGTCTTTGAGGGCCTGCCAGGCCGCATGCACCCCGAACTGGGCAAAACGGTCCGAGCGCCGGGCATCCTTCGGCGAAGGAAAAGCGGGGGAAGGATCAAACCCGCGAACTTCCCCGGCGATCTGGGTATCGAAAGGGGCGGGATCGAAGTGGGTGATCCGGTCGATGCCGCACTGGCCGGCCACGACGTGTTTCCAAAGGGTGTCCACGTCGTTGCCCAGGGGCGAGACGACGCCCAGGCCGGTAATCACCACTCTGCGCTCGGAATCCATACTTGCCATACGGTGCGTGCCGAAAATCAAACGGGGCAGCTTGGGCTGGACAACAGCCGGAGCTGCCCCGGAAAGCTGTCGCGCGATCTATTTCGCGCGCAGGTCTTCGATGTACTTGATGACATCGCCCACGCTCTGGAGCTTCTCCGCTTCTTCATCGGGAATCTCGTGACCAAAGGCTTCCTCCAGAGCCATGACCAATTCAACTGTGTCCAGAGAATCGGCGCCCAAGTCCTCGATGAACTTGGCGTCGGGAGTGACCTGGTCCGCGTTGACGCCCAGTTGCTCCACAATGATCTCTTTGACTCTTGCCTCAACGGATTTTTCTGAAGCCATGACGGTTCTCCATTTCTGTTTTTTTGCCTTTGCTATGTCACGAGACCGCAGGCGTCAAGCCCCGATTCGTGGATCCAACAAGTCGCATTCGTGTGGTCCGGAAGTCTGGTCAATTATTCAGGCGCCGCCCTGTCTATCGGGTGAGATGACCAGTGTCCAGAGCGAATTTTCGATCTTGCGTCGGCGTTCCATTGGTCTTACATCGCCAGGCCCCCGTCTATCGTCAACACCTGCCCCGTGATGTAGCGGGCCCCGGGGCCCGCCAGGAACAGCGCCGCTTCCGCAATGTCTTCCGGATGCCCCAACGCATTCAACGGAATTCGCTCTAACAACGACGCCCGCGTCTTTTCGTCCAACCCGGCCGTCATGTCCGTCTCAATGAAGCCCGGCGCAATGGCATTCACCGTGATCCCGCGTGACCCCAGCTCGCGCGCCAGCGACTTGGTGAACCCGAACAGAGCCGCCTTGCTGGCCGCATAATTGCATTGGCCCGCATTCCCAATCAGCCCGATGACCGAAGAAATATTGATGATCCGTCCGGACCGTTGCCTGAGGAACGCCCGCGTAAACGCCTTGGTAACCGAGAAAGCGCCCTTCAGATTCGTCCTCAGCACCACATCCCAGTCCTCCTCACTCATCCGCATCAGTAATCCATCCCGGGTGATCCCCGCGTTGTTAACCAAAATGTCCACCCGCCCGGTCTCCGAAAGTATCTTCTCCCCCGCCCCTGCCACGGCTTTGGCGTCTGCCACGTCCACGGAGGCCGCCCAGGCCCGGCGACCTTGCCCCCGGACTTCCCCGGCTGCTTTCTCGGCGTTTTCCGTCGTCCGCGAAACACAGACCACGTCGGCGCCCGCTTGAGCGAAGCGCAAGGCAATGGCGCGCCCAATGCCGCGGCCGGCCCCTGTGACCACCGCGACCTGATTGGCCAGCAAGCTGGTGTTCATGTGCGGTCGATGTTGTCGGCCGGCCAACGGATGTCAATGCCAGGATGGCTCTTTGCAAGACGACAAGACGGCCCGCGCCGGGTGTTCCCGGAGCAGGCGCCCGGCCCGCCTGGTGGCGCCAAGCCGGCTGCGGGCAGCCTGGGGGAATCCCCTAGGGGCCTGCCAGTGCTTTTGCGGAGGTACGTGCCGGTAACCCGCTCACTAGATGAAGATGCCTCCCTTGGAGGATGTTCATGGTGCCCAGACCGGTGCCACACAACCGGGAGCCGTCTGGAAAAGGGAACGATGAGCATCAACCAAGCGGAAAGAAAACTGGGAGGATTCCTCCGACGGTACTGTCACTTTGTCGCGACCTTCATCGGCGTGCTGGGAATTCTGGGCGGAGCACACCAGCAAGCCCTGGCCAACGACATCGCGTATCGCGAGACGGTGCTTAATACCGACTTCGTCAGCGCGGGAGTCGGGGGCATGCGCAATGCCCAACAGGCCAACATCACCCTGAGCGGACTGAGCGGCACCATCAACAAGGCCTACCTCTACTGGGCCGGGCCGATGAACACCACCAATCTCCTCGCCAATGCCACCATCCTCGTCAACGGCACCGCCGTCACCGGCGAGAACATCGGGCTGTCCGACGATAACTGCTGGGGATACGACGTCAGCCAATCCTATCGGGCCGAGATCACGCCGCTGGTGCAGGCTCACGGCAATGGGATGTATATCCTGACGGACTTCGTTCATCTGGGAACGAATATCAACGCCAATGGCGCTTCCATCCTGGCCTTTTTCGACGACGGCGATTCTTCCAATAACCGCGATATTGTCCTGTTTGACGGCAACGATTCCAATGCGGCCAACC
>Ga0247664_1000113_pt1 | contig 20014 bp, 25 predicted proteins | sample CNK05_metaG_FD_182715 | JGI IMG/M metagenome (GOLD analysis project Ga0247664, IMG submission 182715) | Soil microbial communities from Purdue University Martell Research Forest, Indiana, United States - CNK05 | ecosystem: Environmental > Terrestrial > Soil > Temperate forest > Bulk soil...
TTCGGAGGCTGGAGTCGTATTCCCGGAAAGCAGATCGTATCGGAACCACTGAATTGTTTTTCCATTGCGGAGTGGAAGAATTTCATCTTCTCCGGCTGCTTGGAAATAAAACAGCGCCGTCAACTGGTCCAATCCAGTGCGGTTGTAATAAACCGTCGCCTGATGGCGCAGTGTCGCGGTGGTTGTGGCGTTACTGGCTGGTGAATAAGCCATAGCTCTCTCCTTTAAAGAGGATTAACAAAACAAAGGAATAGTGAGAGCCGCTGGAATGGTTACCGGACGGGAGGAAGTTGGCGGTTAGATCCAAATCGACTGGTTACGATTTGGGGTGAATGTGTTACCCCGTAGAATCCATGGTTATGATTCTACGGGGCGAGAGTACAACAGAATTCTTACCGACGCAAGGCACCTTTGGATTCAATCGCTTTTCTCAGATCCTCCAATGGGATCGAATATGGATCAATCGGTTCGGTTCCCTGGGCATTGCCACCGCCACCACGGGGCGCTGGAGGCGCACTTGCGCCACGGCGTTGCGGAGCATTCGGTCGTGCAATCGGAACCACAGTTCCCGTAGCCGCAGGACTGGCGAAATTAATATCTTCATATTCGACTTCACCGTCTGGATTGACTTGACCGGCGCTCAATCGGCCTGAGCGCTTTGCTTCAGTCCAGCACCATTCCAGAGCCGGAAGGTTTCTCGGATCCAGGCCATGCTTTGCGGCAATGTCGGTGAGGACATCCGCTGCCGCATCACTGGGAATATAGTCCGGATTGAGCCTTCGGAACTCTGCTGCTGTCATGTGTTCCTGAACCTGGTTGGCAATCGTATAGGCGTGTTGCAGCATCTCCGCAGGATCACCGCCATAAATCTCTCGATTGATGTAGCGTGTCGCTTTCTTGGGATCATTGCCGAGCATATCCAGATACGTTTGATGGTCATACTTCTCCGGCAAATCACTGTCATTTGTCGGAATTCTTGGATGAACCGTGGCATTGATGGACGTGGATGGAGGCGCAGCCGCTTTCAGCGCCTTCAGTTCTTCAATATAGCGGTCCGCCTCTTTCTTGCCATCTACCAGCTTCTGAAGCAATTCGCGTTCGCTCTCAGCCGTGTAATATTTGCCGTTGCCCATATCCACGCGAAGCATCTTCTTTGGAGCAGGTGCCGCTTCTGCGGGCGCGGATTCCTCCGATGGTGGAGCGCCGTCATATTCCGGACGCGAGAACGCATCCATGGGAACAGGTGGCTGATCGATGGATAGGCCCAGCGGGGCGTCTTCTTCAGGGATCGGGGCAGTAGGATCAATCTCCGTAAACATCGTAATCTCCTTTACTCGGTTTCGTCATCATTGCCAAAGCGTATCGCAAATCCTTCACGGGCCAGTTCATTCACGTTCAAATCTTTGATGGTCGATTGCGCCAATCGCATGGCCTGATCGATATGATCGTCAATGGCGTCGATCACATCTTCGCAGAACTGCCATTGCAGCAACATCTCCAAACGGATTTTATCGTCACCGATGGGTGCATCGCGCATGGTCTTCAGGGCCATATCGGATCGGGCTTTCAAGAACTTCATAACGCGCCGATAGCCGGGAGTCTTCTGGAGATCATGGAAATCCATCCCGGCCTGTAGGATTTCCATATTCTCCGCGTCAAGCGCCAATCCGGGACCGGTGTACTCTTGTTCCATATGTGTTAAAATTGGAACGGCCCCGCCGTGTTAGCAGCGAGGCCGAAAGACAAATCAGCTTTCGAGGAGCCGAAATGCCCAGACAGAAGCCTACCAGAATTCAATACCTGATCGAAGCCATCAAAATAGAAACCGATGAATGTATCGAATGGCCATATTGCCGAAATCCTAAAGGCTACGGCAAGGCACGATGGAACGGAAAAGAAGAGTTCGCCCACAGAGTAGTACTTCGGATTGTGAACCCGAATGGCTTCGATGAAAACCTTAAAACACTTCATAGCTGTGATAATCCGCCCTGCTTTAACAAACGTCATCTGTCTCAGGGAACTAATGCAGATAACACTAGAGATATGATGCTCAAAGGACGCCTCAATGCACCAAAAGGAGAAAAGCAGCGCAGTGCGAAACTGAAATCCGTTCAAATAATTGAGATCAGGAATAGATATCAATCTGGGGAAAAAAGAAAGGACCTCGCTGAGGTATTCCAAGTTTCCGCGTCTTGTATCGGAGACATTGTTCATGGTGTGACATGGAAGCATATTAATTAGTCTTCGGCCTGTTTCTTTTGTTTCATGGATTCCAGAATTATCTTGGTCTGACTATCTACATGCTGCATCAGCAAATCTACTTTGGCTTCCAGTGCAGTTTGGGCCATTGTGGTTTCAGCCTTATTTAGATTCATCTGGGCCATTTGCTGCATTCTTTCTCGCTGTTTCTGGAGGTCAGCCGATTGCGGATTCTCCTGAGCCGCCTTAATGGAAGCGGCCTGCTCTGGAGTTAGTTTTGTTATCCATTCCGCTTTTTTACGATACCCAGTGGCATCCAGTATCATTTGCATAATTTCAGGAAAATTAATGGTCAATCCCTGTTGCGTCAATTGAGCCTGCAACTGAGGATTGGCGATTTCCTGAAAGATGATTGGCAATACATTCATCAATCCGGCCTTGGCGGCCATGCGGGAACCCGCACGCATCTTGAATTTGACCTTCGCGCCAAAGACCGCAATCGGGTCGATCTGTTCGCCGTTGACTGCTTCAATGCGCTGATCAGGGTCAAGGTGGAACTGATTCAACATATGGCAATCCGCCAGCATGGGTTCGAGTACGTTATCTTCGACTTTCTCCACCTGGTACTGATTGCGAACCACTGTAGCCTGTCCCTGCAATCCTGCACCGGTTGCCGAACGAGCAACTGGATTCTGTCCGCCCGAGGACGTATCCGCAAGTCCGGTAATCTTCTGGACTCGCACTTCCGACATCGCATGCTCTTGATAAGCGTTCTGCGTTACATTTGGCGTAAACTGACGAATCATGTCGTTCTTCGGGTCGGTGGAGTAATTGACCTGTCCGGGACTGATGCGCAGTTTATAGACCGGTTCCCGATTGCTGCTCAGTACAGTCGTCGGCGGATGTATATTCAATGCGATTTCATCCACGCGCCCGTTGGTCAAACCTTCCTGCAATCGCTGTTCGCCTTCAATGGCGTCGCAGACGGAGAAGCCGTAGAATCGACTCAGGATATCGGTATAAGAGAAGTTGTATTGCAGCTTGCGACCGTAAGGATTCGGGACGTTATAGATCACGAATCGGCGATTGGCAACCCAAACAATGCGCCGGTCGGTCTTGTAGCAAAGCAGCTCAAAACGACCCGCCCCAGGATCCACACTCTGATCGACCTGTGGATTCCACTGGCCCATACGTGCCGCTTCACCAAATTGCTTTGTGGAATCACCCATAGCGGATGGTTTTGTACGGCAGAGTTCGATAATGTCTTCGTCAGATGGCACGTTGAATCCATCCACTCCGCGAAAGCTTCGGAGGTAGTCCGCTTCTTTATAGGATCGGCGAACGGTGTATCTTGCATCCTCTGGATCCGATGTCGGACAGTTTGGATCGATATAGAAATCCCGGATATCGATGGTTTCCAAGACTGGCCGATTCTCGTATTCCTCTTCTTCCGTCTCTCGAATCACACGGTCGTATCCGCCAATAGGTACGGTGATTTGACCCAGCAGGGGATGGAATGCAGATCGTCGGCGGGGGATGAATTTGGGAACGAACTTTTTGACCATCTTCGACGAATACAACCATGAGAGTTCGAGCGGGCCATTGCCATACTGAAGACCACTGCGAACGGCCAGTTCAATGACTTTACGAACCTTGCAGTCTTCCAATTGAGACAGAATCGTTTCTCTTGAGATGACTGCCGCATGCGGAGATGTATTGCCCATGGAAGTGGCGTCAAACCATGGATCATCGGCAAATAGCGCCTGCATGATGCGTGGCATCATCGATTCAATTTGCTCAAATGATGTCATCGCACTCAAGCTGGCACGCGGGATTTTCGTTCCGGGCCAGTACTTCTGTGGCACGTATCCCAGATAGAGCGCCTCATGCGTATTCCAGCGCCAGTCGTGGTTATTGGTGCGGTAGTTTTCAGCCAATCCGAAATCCTGAGTGACCACCTTCAAGGCGTAATCATCGCTCCATGTATCGGCAGGCGTGATGATTCGGCGAGATTCCTGCTCAGTGAGCGGTTGCGGACCCATGGTGGTCAGTGCGGTTTGTGCCATTTATAGTCCTGTTCGCTCATGATAATACTCGCTTTGATCGGTGAATTGCGGCTGACCACCAAATATCGCCGCCTTGGTGACAGGATCAAATCCTAGAAACGCAGCCTTGCCTGCCGCTGCAAAGGGATTCTCTTCCATTTCCTGTGGAGTGGGATAGAGATCGGATTCAATCCCCTTGCCATCGGCATGCTGCATCTGATCGGCGATGGTATCCAAAATATCGTCGTATCGGAACTTCGGGAATCGCGTGATTTCCATCACCAGATGGCCCATGCAGGGCAGATCATCGGCAAATAGCAGGCGCTTGGATTGAAAGAACGGCTGGATCCCGAAGATACGGTTCTTCTTCGATTGCGTGTTGGATCGTGGGATATTCAAGACATTCAGAAATATTCCCCGCTTGGACATCTCCTGCCGAAGAAACGGTTCGATCATTTGCGCATGCTGCGTTTTCTCCATCTTGAAATCCAGAGGACGGAACTGATGGTGGATACTGAAGAACTGTTCGATGGCCTGGAACGCGGTAAAGTGTCCATGTCGAACGTCAATGATGTGGATATAACCGGTCGGCAGGAAACCCGCCGTGCAGAAAGACCAGTAGTCGCCATTGGCTTTTTCCTCCACGCCCGCTGAGTCAATCGTCGTATGGATGCGATATTGTGGCATCAATTCACGCACGCGAGAACGTGGAATGAATCGAATTTCGTCCTTGGTCGCCAACCCCCCGGAAGGCGCAATGCAACGCATGCAGTACTGGGCATTGTAGATATAAAGTCCGACGTTTTCTTCGATGGCTTTGAGTGCCTTCCAATCATAGCGATGCGGCCATAACGTTTTCCCGGTGACTGGATTGACTTCCGCAGACCGCTCAATGATATGCCAACTACGTTTTTCAGGCTCTTTTTCGGCTTCTTTGTCCCGGATATCCCCGTAAAGATCGGAATAATCGTAGGGCGTGCCTTCCACGATTCTCCATCCCTGCTTGCCTTGAACACGCGCCAAGAGTGGATCGGTGTACTTGAAATGATCGATTACGTCGCGGATACCACCCGAGGTCTTCACGTTCTCTTTATCGACCAGATCCGAGTGAATATGCACGTCCTGATGGGTACCGGCAATCATCTTGCCCACCGATACCGCCATGACCGTGGGTTCGGTGATCTGACGCGTGCGATTTGGAACCGTAAATGATGCGAGTGATCCAAAATCTTTAGCTCGATTGGCATCGGGGCAGAATTCGGGATACCAAAATCGAAAATCGGCGTTATACCGAAAATGCGCCAGAATCGCCGTCATGATGCGGTCGCCATGATCCCCGGATGAGAACGACAGAAGGATTCTCACGTCGGGATAGTTCAGAATCCACTGAATCGTGCTAGCGATAGTGATAACGCTGGTTTTCAGGTGATCGCGTGGGAACAGAAATAGCCAGTTCCGGATATTGTCCTTATCCTTCTGGTCATACATTGCCACTCGCTCAATGGAACTAATCACGCGCATGGATTCTGGATCAAACGCATCTATACGGCCTGAGAACTTATGCAGGCCATCGATTATGGGGGAATGATTCTCTCCAGCCTTTAAATTATCGGGATCTTCCCAGCCAATATCCGCCGCTGAGATATCGCGATAACCGAGTACCATCTTGCAGAGCCATAATAAATCCGTTCGCCCGCGCTCTCGATCCCTAAGATAGCTTTCCGCGAACTTCTTACGGGCATCGGGAGTCATGGATTTATTGAAGTCTGACATTAGAACGCCTCGAATACTCCGCCCACGACCAAATGAGCGCCATCCGCACCAGGATATGTTCCATCATGCTTGCCGACAATCGCACTGGTTCCCGCTGTTGCCATGATCACTGACAGAATCGCTCCGCTTGCGGCAATATATCCTGATCCTGCGCTGGCCGTGATCACCGTATTGGGAAGCCCAACTAGGATAAATCCCGATCCGGTTCCGTTCGTGGTAATCGTGATGTCGGCCTTCCAATGAACCGATGTCCCGACCCATTTGAAGCGTCCCGTCACCGTTCCCAATGTGGTAATGGTCCCACCGCTGGAGCTTACCGCTGGAGTATAGGATTGCCATTCATCGACATAGACAATATCGCCCGAATAATGCGGCCCGGTTCCCACCCGGACATCAAAGAGCGGCACATCGGCAAAACGAATGGAGTTAGATGAGGACGCCGTCTGTTTTACCGCAGGAAGTCCTGCGGCATACCAATCCCAGCCAATAATGGTTGTGGGTCCAGAGAATCGCAATTCGTCGTTTATACCGGTAACCTGAATGGCGCTAAGCGCAGAACGTGAGGTCCCAAAGACGCTGAAATCGAGCAGAACGGAATTGGCCTGAACGAGAATTCCCTGAGATGTGAGATCAATCACGCCATCGACGAATCCCTGATGGTGGAAGTTTGTGAACTGACCGGTCATGGCATTGGCCCCATCCACCCACAGTCCGAGTGTGCAGGTATCGGCCTGAAAGTTGACGCATTGAACCAGGCTCGGCACTCCAGAAACAGTTCCAGTATTGCTGAAGGAGCAACGCAACGCAGCGCGGGCATAGATCGCAAAGCAGTTCGTAATCATGGGATTATCCACACGTCCTAGATGGATAAAATCCAGATTCGACAGCATGTAGGTATAGACCACGGCTTCCGATGCCCAATACACATAATTATGCAGGTTGTTCAAACGGCAGATATCGGCGGAGAAATTGATCCAAACAAACTTCTGAAATGCCTCGCCATGCAATCGGTCGATATCGATAACCGCATTTGCCGATGTCGATGTGACATACACGCCTTTTGTGGACTTCTGCAAATAGACGTTCTGGATATATAGCGACACCGTATCGGTATAGATATCGAAGTCATTTGCTGTTGGTGTCCATGGAGATCCGGTTACCGTTGGCTGATTTCGGATAATGCCGAAATTGGAGAAGCGGGTGTCGAATATCGTGACCGTCGAACTGCAATTAAAGCCTTTTCCAGTATGATCGAAATGGAAGTAGGTCCCAGCAATGGTGGGATTCTGCCGACCAGGGAACATGTACGAGGTTCCGACACCATCAATCCATACGCATTTATTTCCGGTTATATTGATCGGTACGGTCGTTCGATAGATTTTCCCAGCACCGCCGACAATCTTGAATCCAGTGGTTCCCGCGCTCGTGATCGCTGCCTGTATGGCCGTACTATCATCGGCCACATCGTTTCCAATTGCTCCAAATTGCTCAAATGTCAGAACAGTGGGGATGGATGTGGATGTGATGGTGTTTGCGAATAATTGCTGGATATAGGCTGAGGCGTAATAGTGAGTATCATTGCCCAGCGTGTACTGGCCCGTGGTAACAGGGATAATATTGGCCTGGATCCGCTCGACATCGATGGGAGCCTGATCGGGCACAAAGCTGGTGATGTCGTAAAAGGTGGGAGTGTTCAGATTATAGGTCGCACCCTGAATCAATACCTGATCAGTAGTCTGTACGGGTCCATCCACTGGCGCGAACTTGATGCGATACCATGAATTCGAGGGTGAGAGCGTGTCGTTACCCCATATCAGCAATGGGTTGAATCCGTCTTCGGCCACTACCTGCCCCGCGCTGGTAATGACCGCATTGACGACATTTGGAACGATTACGGCGGTTCCCGCCACGCGATAATACTGGAGTTCGGCGGCACCACTGCCAATAGTGAACTGCACCCGACCGCCCGTGACCAGATTCCCACCGGCATCTTGAAGAGTGCCGGTTACGACGGTTTTTGTGGGCATTAGCGATTCACCATATGGTCCGTCCAGATTGTCGAATGGCCTTCGCCAAGATGTAGCATTTTATGGTTCCGAAAGTAGCCGACACGATATCCCGCCATGCGCAGTGCACCGCAATGAATCTTGTCATATCCGGGTAGTTCGCCCATTGGAGGCCAGTTCTGCAAGATTCCTTTCCTACAGAACCGTATCCCCCCAGCCGATGCCACTTCCATGACATCGGAATCGTTATGAACTGGGTAGGTTTCAGGAGTCCATTCTTGAATGGAGGCATTGGATGGCAGGAGACTCATGATCGCAAAGTCGGGATGCGCTTCGAAGATGCGAAGACATTCCTCCAGATTGAAATCGTCAGGAATCAGGCAATCGTCGTCCGCCACAATATACGGATCAGATATCGATAATTTATCAGCAGTAACCCGACGATATCGCTGAAATTCCAGAGGTGTTTTATCGATGCTCCATGAATTCAATTGAATAAAGCGGATGTTATCGATCTTCCCCCATTCTGAAGCGCATCGTGCCGCCATAATGGCACGCTGAATGGATCGATCCGCACTACAGAAAAACGTATCAATCATATAAATACCGGATTCGCTTTTACCATATAATGCGTATGGCGCGGAGAGGTTGAATCCCCACGCCACACTTTACATCGAGAAATTGGAGGTTTCCCGACATGCCTAAGACTACCAGAACTTGCCAGACCTGCGGTAAATCCGACTTCGTCTTCCCCAGCCGTGCAATTCGTAAATTCTGTAGCCGCGCCTGCTACGGCAATAGATTCAATACCGAGTCCAGATTTTGGAGTTCCGTCCATCGCTGCGATGACGAACATTGCTGGATATGGATCGGACCTAAACAGCCATACGGATACGGCGTTTTTTCTATTAAAAAGCGAAAATGGCTTGCTCATCGACTTTCCTTCAAGCTCACTTATGGCTGTTTTGATTCCAATATGCAAGTGCTTCATCACTGCGACAATCCATCATGTGTAAGACCGAGCCATCTTTTTCTCGGAACCCCGAAAGACAACATGGATGACAAGGTTCGAAAAGGAAGGCAGCTAAAAGGCGAAACAGTTCCACAATCAAAATTGACTGAGGATGACATTCGGGCCATTAGGAGTGCGCGATCTTTGGGTGAAACACTAACTTCACTTGCAACGCGCTTCAACGTAACAGACAACAACATTTTACACATTACACTCCGAAGGACATGGCGGCATGTCGTTTAGATAAAAACTGGCGAAGTGATGTCATAAATGGTTCCAGATATATAGATAAAGTTGGTAATTTGGCTCACTACTCCATTTGGTGCGAATTTTACCTGATACCACGAGCCTGAAGGAGTAATCCGATCATTCCCATAAATGTAGAACGGACTGACCAAATCGGCAGCCACCACATGTCCGGTACTATTGATGTAGGCTTTCATGTTTTTATTCAGAATCACTGCACCATCGATGGTTCGATAGAACTGCTCTTCGTGTAGACCGCCCATCAATTTGAACAGCACATACCCGCTGGTTGCCGGATTTCCTGCCGGATCGGTGATGATTCCCGTGATAAGCGTGCGACGTTCGGAGAGGAACGTGAAATAGTCCGGCTGGATCCGCCGCGCATTCGATGGTGGCAACGGTCGTGGCAGTCGCGGGATATTCGCCCATCCATAATCGTAAGTGGTCCCAGGCCTGATGAGATGAACATCCGGAGCTAAGTTTCTCGCATTGGATGGTTTAAGTTGCCGAGGTCGCTGGGTAATGGGATCCCATCCGTAGTTGTAGGTGTTACCCGGACGCAGGATATGGATGTCAGGTGCCAGATTCCGCGCATTTGAGGGCTTAAGCTGTCGAGGACGTTGCGTGTTCGCTTCCCATCCGTAGTTATAGGTCGGCGGAATTGGAGCGGATAAGAAAACATGCTCGAATGGTCTCAGAATCCGAACCCGATTGGGCGATGGCTGAGGCAGTTTTGGAATAGCCTCCCATCCATAGTTATAAATCGGAGTTACAGCCGTGGATAAATGAACATGATCGAATGGCCGGATGATTCTTGGAAAGCTTGAAGATCGTTGCGGCCTGGAGGTTTCGGCCCATCCGAAATCATAGGCCATATTGAAGAACACGCCCACCGTTCCTGTGAGTCGAACCAGATTCTCAGGACCAGCAACCGGAAACGGAATGACAGAATCGACAAATACCGGTGGCGCGGGTGGCGGTGCCCCAATAAAGACGCTACTGGGTATGAAGATGGTATTGGTAACGCCTGGAACCGAATACGGAACAAGCGACTCGGCCATTGTTGCCCCAGATACCGGAGGCGTAACGAAAGGCTGTCCTTCCTGATTGGGAATTATGCGAGTCTGGGCTGTACGTAACGGGCGGACGGGTTCATAAATGTGTGATGCAGGAAATGGCAACGCACTTGTGAAGAATGTCTGTCCTTCCTGCGTAGGAATAATCCGATTCTGAATCGGGCGCAAGGGCTTCGATGGTCCGGTTATGGCTCCAATAGGGATTGGTGCAGGCACCGGGAATACAATTTCATTCGCCTGTTGCGGAATACGGGTCGGAATCGGTCGCGGTAATGGCCGTGATGGCTCGCTGATTGTACCTGTGGCAATTAAAGCGGCTAAATGGACTGGAGCATCATATGGCCGCTGGACCGAGCGCGGCGCTCGAACTGGAGGCCGTAATGGCTGATCGTTAAAAACGAAAGTGGGAGCAGCAGTTCCGGCAAAGACATAGCCGGACATCACAATGACCGTGGTAACGGTTCCCGCAATTCGGGGAATGACTTCGTCGATAGTGAAGGTTGTAGCAGCAGCAGGCGAGTTCTCGGATACTCCAGCGAGGGGTTGACCAGCTATCGGAAAGTTTCCGAGCACGGTTTATCCTATTCTCTCGATAGTCACCAATCCATTGCCACCCCGTCCGCTGGTTGCCGGACCGGTCGTAATGGAAGCACAGCCCCCGCCGCCACCCCCAACTACGGAACCTCCGGCCCGACAAATCGCGCCGACGCCTGCACCACCGCCACCCCCCATGAAGGTTTGAAGCGTATTGGTTGCGCCGACATCGCCACTTCCCCCAGATCCCGCGCCTGTACCAGCAGCCAGGATCGTATTTCCCGCAGAACCAGCGCCGGTGAGTTGACGAAACGGGTCAGTCAGATGATCGAATCCGAATCCAATCGAGGATGTGCTATTTATTGAACGCGAAAATCCATCGGCGGAGGATAGTGGCGTTGTTCCAACCGGGGTATATCCGAGTCGATTAGGACCGCCTGCGCCATTAGCGCCGCTACCAGCAACCCCAGCTCCGCCCGTACCACCGCCACCACCGCGTCCGGTCGCTCCAGTTGCGGCACCCCCCGCAAATCCGCCCACTGCGCCACCGCCGCCTGCCGATCCAAGGGTGCCCGTCGAAGCGCCCCCTGCTCCACCAACTCCATAAGGCGATCCAGCAGCGCCGCCGCCTCCTGTTTCAAATCCATTGGTTGCATGAAGCGCACTCCCTCCCGCACCACCGGCGTATCCGGGAATGTTTCCGCCTGTCCCGGCCAAACCACCCGCGCCACCCGTTGCCGTTGTGGCATTGACCGTCACAAATGCACCAGCAGAGCCACCGAACGCGGTCATGTTGCAGCCACCGCCGCTGACAGTAGTATTTCCTCCGGCATTTCCGGCAACACCCGTGCCGCTGGAACTGGAACTGGCTACCGCTCCACCGGCACCGATGCTCATGGTCATCACAGTACCGGAACTGAAATAGAACTCCCCTTCACAGAACCCGCCTCCGCCACCACCGGATGCCGCGCCGCCCGTGGTCGTCGTGAAGATTGCGCCACCCGATCCACCAGCACCAACCGCCGAAACGCGATAAAGCCCTGAATATGGAATCGTATAGGACGTGACTCCAGTTGGGAATATCGCCGCAGGAGACGGCACGACGAATCGAGTCTGAGCGGTCCTTGAAAATCCTACTGGCCAAGGCATATCAAAACGCCCCGCCCATCACAAACACATTCGTGTTCTGACCAATAGTGGTGGCAGCAAAGATCCTATAAGTGGCTGGCAGCACCAAGCTCGTATAGAACTTGGTCGCCGAATAGGCCGCTACTGTTGTCGATGGCGTAATCGCAGGCACGACAAATTCATCAAATAGAAACTGCGTGGTGCCATCATAAATCCAGATCGTCACACATGCGGCTGCCGTGGTCGCAGCGGCGGTGACAACAATGGCATCCACGCGCAGACCATTAGTGGACGTATTCGTGCATGCCGTGTTCGTTCCGGTTCCAGTTACATTGGCGCGGGCCGTACTGGTCGCGATAGTGGTACCAATGCCGATAATGGCGGAGCTGGGGAAGATCGGATCGGTATTCGCAGCCATAATCTAAAATCCTCCGAAGGTCGTTTGCGCATGAACCGCACCAATAGCGTTCAACGCTGTCATTTCTGAAGACGCGATGGTGATAAACACCCGCTTGGTTCCTGCCGCGAAGGACACTGGAACAGACGCGCTGCCAGCCTGCGGATTATTCCGAACCAGGGTCGTCGAACCCGATAGCCAGCCTTCTCCAGTTTCCCAATCTCCGGTGGGAAGCCCGTTCCCATCGACCGCGACGATGGCGTAAGAGGTTCCCGGCCCTACACCAAGTGCAGTATTCCAGGTACGATAGCCGGTGACCGCGCCAGAGAGGGTAATATCTCCTGTGCCGGTGGTCGTGGATGTTTCCATGACGCGATCCGCGAACATTTACCCTCCGATCAAGTAGGAATCGACAATGGCCCTTTTGCGTTCTTCCTTCATCATGTTTTCCATTTTCTTACCCCATGGAACGCAGACATGGCACTGAGGCTTTCCGCAAGTGGCCCGAGCACAGTTCCAGCACCAGCCCCGGACTTCTCCTGATCCTTTGCGGCATACCCAATGCTTCTGGCAATGGGGGCATTGCTGTGTCTGAGCGACCACAACACCATCTTCCGTGAAGTAGCCCCCATTCTTGTCGGTGCGTGGTGCAACGATATCATCGTAGACGCTCTTGCGGTCTTTGAGTTCATGGTTCTGATAGCGTTCGGGAATCGACAGCGAATTGGCAATCCCGCGAAGCGCATCGGCCTGCTTTTTCCAATCTACAAATCGCATTTCTTTCCCGGATTGGCTTTCGCCCAATCGATGCGAAAGCACGGCAGGCAGAGTTCCCGCCGCGCCAGCGTGCGCACGGATTCTTTGCTCAACTGCTTCTGGATATCATGGGTATGGAGATGATCGACCGTGGCCGATTCCACGCCACGACCCCCGAACTCCCAGGTCGGATGGGGAATTGGCTGTTTGCAATCGTGGCAGATGGCAAAATTCTCGCGCTTGTCGGGATCGAAATACATTTCCGAGAATGGTTTGCAGCGTGGACATTCCGGAGGGGCTAAAAATATCGGAAGATTCGAATAGCGATCCAATCCCAGTTCTTCCGTGCGTGGGGATTGTGCGGCAATCATGGCCTTGACGAGTTCGCGCAACTCCTCAAGATTGGCGGTATCTATAGCACTCACTATTCAACCCAATGCCAGGAGAGAACATCGGAATACACTGTGGCACCGGCGACCAGGAACAGGCCCAAGCCCTTTGTGACAGAGGCTTCCTGTTCGAATTCTCCACCTTCCGGGGCATAGAAGGCCGAGACCGCGTGCATGTTGTGCGACCAACTCAGAACGTCGGAATTGGCAGTGTAGGTCGGTTCGCCTGTGGCATTGATGCCGGTCAGCGCAGCACCACCGACCAGCAACGATGCAGGAACGCCAGTACCGAGCGCTGCTGGAGTCGTCGATGTGACGGCGAGAGAGCCGATTGCAGAGATTCGTTTCAGCGTGTATTCATTCACCGAATCGGCAGGAGTTGCACTGATGGCCGATACCTGCATGAAATACGTATGCGGCAACACGGTGGCATTGCCAATCGTGCAGGCGCGTGTTTTGGCCGCCGTTGCGGTCAATTGTCCACCGAGATTATATTTTCGTCCACCTTGCATGGGTCATTCTCCTTTACGTTCGAACGTGGCTACTTTATAACAAGAATCGTCAATAGTTTATATCTGAATAATTTGAGTACGACGAAGACCGGGAATTAATGGCCGCACTGGGCTTGTGATAAAGACGGGTCCACCCCCACCCACCGCCGACTCGGCGCCAGTAGTCCAGAATGCGGAGTTATTCGATTGATTGTTGTATTCGGTCGTGATCCAGTTGGCGGAACGCTTTACGGTCGAGATTCGCACCTCATCCATGACGCCGTAGTAATTGCCGAAGTATTCGTTGTTCCACGCCGCGCCAATGCTAAGAAGGGTGCCGTCTGAGTTAGTGGTTCCGCTTCCTGCGTTCTGGGTTGTATAGCTCATCTCCGAAGCGTTGGCATACAATCTCCATAAATTATCCGAAGTGGACCATGTTGCATGGAGCATCGTGAATACGCCAGTGGAGAGAGTCCCGGATGAAACGGATATACGATCTGCAGACGATGTCCCTATAAGTGCCGTAACATGTCCGCTGCTGTCGAGAGTTAAACCTACCGGGTTTTGATTCGAAATATAGAGCGTGCCATCTCCATCATGGTTCGCAAAGGATGTCGGATTGATCCAGAGCGACATCGTTTGCTCGGTTCCAAGATTAATACCGGAGGACACCGCCTTGGAAAGTCGATGCGGTTCGAACCCATCAAACAAGGCGCCACCCTTAATTTTTCCGGTCGTTGCCGTAATGCTGTCATTGCTCAGGGTGTTTGCATTCGACGTGGAATCTGTCAGTACCAGCGATGATCCATCTCCCAAATGGTAGACGGCCCCGAAACTATTCGCCCATGTAGCGGAACTGCTACCATCACTACTCAGTGCGGCATCGCCGTAACCGAGATAGATCACTAGCGCATCGGCAGCACTGGCGAGCAGCACCCAGCCATACCAAATCCCGTTTAAGCCGTCGTAGAATTCCATTTCATACGTGAGCGCCGTCGTCAGCGTAGAATCCGAGTAAGGCCGGATATCGTTCCCCGTCTGGACATGGCCGCCATTCGCAATCGTCTTAAACCGGGCAGCACTAGCCACCACGAGCGCAGGGAAATTGGTCTGCGTCGATGGCACCTGCGCTGTCTGGATTGTGAACGGCGTGTAGTAGGATTGGGCCACAGTCTATCGGTGTTTGTTCGCCGCCTGCTTGATTGCGGTCATAACGTTGCTCACGCTGGCATCGCTGTTGATTTTCAGATTCAAGCTATTGAGTTCATCGTAAGAGGCTTTCGCATCCGCATTGCTCGCAAACCCGTAATAGGACGCCGCCGCCGTGAAATTGGCCGCTGACGATGGATCGCTGTTGTCGCAGAGCGTGACGAACGTCGCCAGTTCCTGAACAATAAGACTCTGTCCGTTTTCGAGACTGCCGAGCAACTGACGGATGCGTGATCCGCCGGTAGTTGCAGGATTAAATTGAATGTGTGTGATTGCCATACTTTCTCCTTATTTTCTAAATCTCAAGCCATCTGAACCCGTGCGACAGACCGCAGCATAACGCCATTGGCTGTAACAATCGTTGCCTCAAATCGCAGTACGTACCTTCCAACGACGGTAAACTTTGCCGTCGTTATAAGGCCGGTTGCATTCGAAAAGTCCACCAGCCCCGGACCGCTGACCATATACCACTTATAGGAAACAATATCGGTAGGTCGCAAACCGTCAGTGGTCACAACAGCCATCAGGGAAGACGTATTGCCAAGAAGAAGATCCTGATCGATGCCCGCGTTCACAATTGGAGCCTGGAGAGGATTGGTAACCGCCATGACGATGAGCGAATAGTTCGATGCTTGCGAGTTCTTGTACGCACGCAGGCGGTAGTAATAGCCCGTGTCGGCATACAGGCCAGAGTCATGGTAGACACGAGAAGAAGCCGTCACGGTGGCAACACGAACGAATCCAGATGACGGCTTCAGACTGCGCTCGACGTAGAAGCCGTCGGCGGGAGCGCCCTGAGACTGGTAATTCCAACTTACTGTTGCTTTGGATGGGGAATCCGCAACCGCTCGAACCGACGATGGAACGCCGGGACCCGCCAGGGTGAGTAGCATGAGCATGGCTATCATTGAATTTCCACCTTTCGATTACTGATGATGGATTGCGCTTTGCGCCTCCACTTCTCTTTTACTACCATGAGGACTTTTCGCTTCTTTTCCGCATCTGCCAACCGCGAATATAGCAGACTCACATGGTCGGACAAGTCATCTCGCTCTTTCACCAGCATGGTGACCAGCGTGCGCAATGTGACCGAATAGACTCCCATTTGTCCGGCAGCCTTATTCTCGATCACGCTTTTGACGTGCATATCGACCAGCCGGACAATCCCATTGACCAATATCTCGGATTGGGACCTAACGGCCACCATTTGCAATGTCCCGAGCCTCTTTCATGTCCAGCCATGCCATGCTATCGACGATACAGTGACCGCCGATGGGACCTTCCATATGCTCCAATATTGGCCGCTGGTATTGTGGGCATTCCATGGCTCCATACCCGGCATTGTAGGACTTATTGAACTGGGAATAGACCAATTCGAACGATAATTGATACTCATCGCAGAATTGGTAAATCGCCTTCTCCAGTAGAATGCTCTGCCCGAATTGCATGAGATCCATCAATTTGCCTGCTTCGGTATCTCGCGCAGACCGGCAGGCGGTGGCGGGAATATCGTGTCGGATGAATTCATCGCGGATGATTTCAGATTCCGGACCGCCAATATATTTCCGAAATGTGCGTATTGACGTTGCCAGATGCGGATGTCGCCCACGGATCGGACTATGATGCGAATCGAGCGAATCGCAGGTTCCAATCGGAACTGTGGAATGGATAACGGTAAATTGTGGCTTCAGCCAGGATTGATATCCATGCACGGACCCTGAAAATCTTTCACAGTAGGGAATGCAGATGTGAATGATGTCGGGTTGCAGAGAAGGTCTATCGTTATAGCCCTTTTTAGGATCATACCCGGAGCAATCCAATACATCCATTAATGCTTGACCCACTTCACCGCAACCGATGACCAGATGCTTCACCCGTAGATCACTCGTGTTCGCGCTGCCCCGCGAACGGGAATTCCCTGACTGGAGGTATAGATTGCTTGTCCTCCACCACCGCCACCGCCCGCAATCTTGAAGCTAATTGCATTGGACAGCCATTTCTCGGATAAATTCAGAGTTGCTGTGGCATTGACTGTGCCGGTCGTCGTCCCAGACCACATGCCAATGGTAAAAGCACTAGCCTGAAATGATGCAATTTGTGGACCAGCGCCAACGCCACCTACCGCGTAAGCCGTTACTGGATTGGCGTCATTTTCTGCAAGAAGTCCACCGACCACGAGTTCGTCAGATCCGGTAGTAGTGATGGATCCTGAATCGGGCGATGTGGAGCCCGCTCCACCCAACCCCGCCGAATAAATCTGCTGATCCAGAACCGGCGTTGCAGTTGGTGTATAGACAAATACGTAAAACATCGGGAATAAAGTTCCCGTTTTGGTCAAAGTATAGGTCGGCAAGCCTGTGGCAACAGAACTAAGGCAATAAATAAATTGTCCATTAACGTCCGTCCACGGGCCGCCTGTATTGATGCCAGCGCCCAGAAAGGTGGAACCACCGCTATCGGTAAATGATGACCCACTTTCGGTTTGCGCCCAGCCACACCATGCGACAATTAAATCGCCCGCACTGACGGATGTTCCCGTCAGCGTGACATTGCAGGTATCGGATGCTGCTGATGCGATACCGAAGTTCTTAAAAGTAAATCCCATAATTTATGCCATTGTCGGTCGGCCTTTGCCATACCCCGATGTTCCAGTGTCTGGAGTATCCGCCACCAGCGGATGTGGGTAGGTATAGGCCGTATATCCCGGCTTGGCGGTTGCGCCTTTGCCATCGCCTCCGCTCAAGATGTAATCCCGTCCAGACTGCCACCAATCATTATAGTCGGCTAGTCCACACTGATTGCCCCATGCACTAAAGTTGGAGCTACCCCATACATTAGGATAGCTGGGATTCCAAAGAGTCCCGGTATTGCCCCAGACGTAAATAGGATCGGTGAAGTCCGATGTCCCGTTATTGTTCTGCCCCAACTGGTGCGGACAAGGGTAGACGACCGTACCGCAACCACCGGGAAATGGACCGCCCGCCGACCCGATATTGTCTTCAATGCCTCGAATCGTGGCGTGCATCTCGAACTTATCGCCCCAAGCGGTGCTATAGATGTCATCCATTGCATTATTGAAAATCACACCAGTAGCACCGCGAAGCCACATATAGAAATTGACATTATTGCTGTAGGATCCACCCGAATACGGTTTCTGGAATTGGCCTTGCCCGCCATTGGCTGGGTCCACGACGAAGTTGTAATCGTTTTCGTATATCTCGAAATGCCTGCAGCCGTAGGGCGACGTGTCCCAGCCGTGGCTGTTGAACCCGCCGCAGTTGTTGTACTCGTTGTGACGATCCACAAACCTGCTGTTATCGTCGGCATCAAACACGCCGTTTGCGCCGCCGTTAAATTTGCTGGATTCGACGTAGATGTTCTTCTCTCCTGTCGTGTCGTTCATCCCCATGCTGTCGGCGGTATGCCACGAATAGGTAACCGCATCGCTGAAGAGATCTTTGACCGTGAGGAAGAAGTCGTTCCATAAGCCGGTGAAGGTGCAATGGGAGAAGATCACGCCACCGGCGACGTGGGAGTCCATCATGGTGCCGCCGTCGCATACAAACTCGCAGTTATCCCAAATCACGGGGCGAGCCGTAAGCCATCCACCATCGATATTGATGGGGTGTTGCTCTCCGCCGTTATCGGTAAGAGTGAACTTGATTCCCTTGATTCTGGTCAGCCCGCCAGCCTGCTTGGTAATATTGAACGTGACGTTGGCCGATGAATTACCCGGTGTGCCGGTCACATCGATAATCGTGCTAGAGACTCCACACCCCTTGGTTGGGTTGGCTGGCGCAGCAGTCGATACGCCTTGAATGGTAATGGCTTTATTACAGGTGACGGATAATGCGGCCCATGATGCGGAAGTTGCGAGAAGCTGTACTATGTCGCCAGCGGATGCTGCATTGATGGCCGTCTGCACGTCCGTCGAACTATTCGATGCAACAGTGATAGTCGCCATTAGTCAATCTGGATCAGGCCACGACGTTATAGAAGAAGGTCACATCGATGGTGCCACCCACGGTGGCATGCAGTGGATATTTGAATATCGCCGGGAAAGAATGGAACCCGATGGCCGGGGTGATGGTGCCTGCCATGGCGGTACCGGAGGATCCTCCGGATTTCAGCACCAGGGTTCCGGAACTGGTGGAGTTGACATAGAACCCCACCAGTTGCCCGGCCCATTGGTCGGTGCCGGTCACATTGCCAGTGCCGGTAATATTGGAAAACGTTCCCGCAAGGGTGACCGGTGCGCTCATTTGGACTCCTTCACAGCCGCCTTTAACAGATTGCCGCCGAAGTCATAGACTTCACCGGTATTGGGATTGATCTGGGTTTTGTGGTCCCAATCGACAACGGTTCCATCTATGGCCTTCCAGACCTGACCATCATCGGGGAATGCGGGATCGCTCATCGGGTTATCCTTTCTTTTTCTGGCTGGGCCATGAACCGGTGTCTTTTTTTTCGATTGTGGCGGCGAGTGCGGCGGGATCACGGATGTCTCGTTTCATCGCCAGATGTTTCTTGAGCGTTGAGAAATCCATCATCTTCCCGTTTTTGAGTTTGAATGGCATTGGCTGACTCCAAGGTGACGACGTTGGGATCGGCAGGTTCTAAGGTAATGTAGCGCGAACGCTGGGATTCCGGGATCTGGCCGATCAATTGATTCAGATTGACGGCGCTTTCCTGCTCGAAGGAACCGATACCCTTGAGCGCCTGAACGCCAATGGCGGCGCGTTTGTATTCATCG
>Ga0247664_1000114_pt1 | contig 20010 bp, 9 predicted proteins | sample CNK05_metaG_FD_182715 | JGI IMG/M metagenome (GOLD analysis project Ga0247664, IMG submission 182715) | Soil microbial communities from Purdue University Martell Research Forest, Indiana, United States - CNK05 | ecosystem: Environmental > Terrestrial > Soil > Temperate forest > Bulk soil | place...
CACTGATAACTGCCCACTGAGCACTGAGCACTGAGCACTGAGCACTGAGCACTGAGCACTGGGCACTGAACGAATGACTCCATTAAACATCGATCTAACTCGTCGCACCTTTCTGCAGCGAGCAGGCGCGGGCATTGGTTTGGCCGCCTTGGGTGTGCTGAGCAACCCGCGGTTGCTGGCGCAAGGTCCGGCCGCGGCCCCCGCCAAGCCGTATCTGCTTGGAGCCGCCAAAGCCAAACGCATCATTTACCTGCACCAAAGCGGGGCGCCGTCGCATCTGGATCTGTTCGCGTATAAACCCAAACTAAACGAACTGCGCGGACAGGAATTGCCGGACAGCGTGCGCCAAGGCCAACGGCTGACGGGCATGACGGCCGATTACGATCGGCATTCGATCTTCCCGAGTCCGTTCCAATTCGCGCGGCACGGACAATCGGGCCAGTGGTTCAGCGAACTATGGCCGAATTTATCGAAGCAAGCCGATGAGATCTGTTGCATTCATACGATGCAGACCGAGGCCATCAACCACGACCCGGCCATCACCTTTGTTCATACCGGCTCACAGATCGCCGGGCGTCCCAGTTTCGGGTCCTGGATCGCTTATGGCCTGGGCAGCGACAACCAGGATCTGCCGGCCTTCGTCGTATTGCTCTCCAACGGCACCGGCCGCCCCGATGACCAGCCCCTCTACGATCGCCTTTGGAGTGCGGGCTTTCTTCCCAGTCAATACCAGGGCGTCCGACTGCGCGGACAAGGCGAGCCGGTCTTGTTTCTATCCAATCCCCCGGGAGTGGATGCCGGCACGCGGCGGGCCATGCTGGATGGCGTGCGAGAGCTCAATCAGGCCGGGTTTGCACTGGCCGGCGATCCGGAGATCCAAACGCGGATCACGCAGTACGAGATGGCGTTTCGAATGCAAAGCAGCGTGCCGGACCTGGCTGATCTTTCCAAAGAACCGCCGCATATCTTTGAGCTCTATGGCCCGGAATCGAGAAAACCGGGCACGTTCGCGGCCAATTGTCTGCTGGCCAGACGTCTGGCCGAACGCAACGTGCGTTTCATTCAGCTCTATCACAAAGGCTGGGATCAACATTTCAACTTGGCCCGCCAGATCAAAGGCCAATGTTATGACGTCGATCAACCATGCGCCGCCTTGATCTCCGATCTGAAACAGCGCGGGTTGCTCGACGAAACCTTGATCGTCTGGGGCGGAGAATTCGGCCGGACCGTCTATGCCCAGGGCGATATCGATTCACCACGGATCGGACGCGACCATCATCCCAAGTGTTTCACCGTCTGGCTGGCCGGCGGCGGAATTCGCGGCGGAACCAGTTACGGTCAGACCGACGACTTCGCCTACAATGTGGTGGAGAATCCGGTGACCTTTTTTGATCTCAACGCCACCTTGCTCCAGTTGCTGGGCATCGATCACACCCGGCTCATCCTCAAATACCAGGGCCGCGACTACCGGCTGACCGACGTGCATGGTGAAATTGTGAAAGGAATCGTGGCCTGAGACATGACCTCCGGGTCGACCGCTCATGAAATCCTATTGGAAAGGCGTTTTCCCCGCCATCACCACGCAGATGAAGCGCGATGGGGCCCTCGATCTCGACGCCACCGCGCGCCATGTGCAGGTGCTCCTCGATTCCGGTGTGGCCGGGATCATCTTTCTGGGATCGCTTGGCGAAAACCAGGCCATGACGGCGATCGAAAAACGTCAGTTCATCGGCACCATGGTGAAGGTGGTGAATGGCCGAGTGCCGGTGCTGAGCGGCGTGGCGGAAAGCAGCACCGCGGAAGCGTGTCGTTACGTGCGTGACATCGAACGGTTGGGCGCCGACGGCTGCATGCTCATGACCGCCATGCTCTACAAAGGTGATGCGCGGGAGATCCTGACCTATTTTCGAACCACCGCCCAGGCCACCGGGTTGCCCATCATGATCTATAACAACCCGATCAGCTATGCCAACGACATCACCCCTCAGCTCTTTGCCGAATTGGCCGGCCAGAAAAATTTTGTCGCCCTGAAGGAAAGCTCCGGAGATACCCGCCGCATTACCGATATCCGCAATTTGCTGGGAAATCGCTATTCGATCTTCACCGGCGTCGATGATTTGCTGCTGGAAAGCGCTGCTCTGGGCATCGATGGCTGGGTCGCCGGCTCCGGGATCGCTTTCCCCAAAGAAAATCAGCGGCTCTGGGAACTGACCCGGCGCGGTGAGTGGGACAAAGCCCGCGCGCTCTATCGTTGGTTTACGCCCTTATTGCATCTCGATGTGCACACCAAGTTCGTCCAGTACATCAAACTGGCCGTGCAGGAAGCCGGTCTCGGCTCCGAATGGGTGCGCCCTCCGCGACTGCCGCTGACGGGCACTGAACGTCAACAAATCCTGCGGATCATCCGCGACAGCATCAAAAGACGACCTCGCTAAGGGCGTGATCGGGCCAAATGCTCACAGCAAATCTCGAATGCCCTCGTTTGGCCCCGCCGCAGCAGCCGCCGGTTTGGTCAGCTTGCCGGCCGAGTAACATCGAAAATATGATGGGCGCATTATCCCGCTCGCCGCGGAATGCCTCGGCCAGCCTTTTCATCCTGTGGTTGAGTGCTTGGCCGTTTCATGGTCGAACGCAGGCGGCCACGCCAACGCCTCTCCCCCTTCCCCGAGACAGTTGGGTCGTTGGCACTCTGGTCCCAAGCACCAACGATTCGAGCACCGACACTGTCTCCCTCGAGCAATGGCCGCCTGGCAGCCGCGTGGCCTTGCCTGCCTCCTCCAATTGGGTCGCGGCTTATTTCCGGCAAAATGGCAAACGGATCGATCTGTCCTGGCTCTTTAACCCCGAGGCAACCCAGGTGCATCTGGAATTGCCGTCGGCCGACCCTCGCACCCCACCCGGCGGGCCCGTCCGATTTTATCTGGAAAGCGCGGAACACAGCCAGCAATGCCCGGACGGGCGCATCATCTTTTCCGCCTTGGACGCGGAGGTGCACGGGCGCCAGGCCAAACTGGAATCGAATCCAGGCAATCATCGGATCGGTTTCTGGACGGACCGCTCCGATACGGTGCTTTGGAAATATAAACCCACCCGCTGGGGCAAATACGACGTGGAGCTGGTCTATTCAGCCGATGGCGGCGAAGGCACCGAACTGGAGATCGAAGTCGCCGGACAAAAGCTTGCCGTCACGCGTCCGTCCACCGGCACATGGTATCGCTACCGGACCCTGCCAGTGGGACGGGTCTATCTGGCCAAGGCCGAGCCGTTCACCGTTTCGGTCTTGTGCAAAACCCTGCGGGGCGCGGCCGCCCTAAACTTAAAGGCGATCCTGCTGCGGCCGGCCCCGGAAGGTCAGCCGATTGTGCAGGCGCCGTCCGGGACCGTGACGTTAGCCGCTCGGGACGCCCTCACGCACAGCACGATGATGCGCTACGAACCCGCGACAAACAAAAACTGTCTCGGTTTTTGGGTTAACCCGAGCGATTGGGCGGAATGGGAATTCGCCATCACTCACCCGGCCGTCTTCGAGGTTGAGGTCTGGCAAGGCTGCGGCAAAGGAAACGGCGGCAGCGAGGTGACAGTGGTAGCCGACGCGGAACGGCTTAGCTTTGTCGTGGAGGACACTGGCCATTTTCAGAACTTCATCCCGCGTCGCATCGGCCAGGTCCATTTAGCTTCGGCCGGCACACACACGGTGAGCGTGCGGCCCGTGAAGAAGACGGCCGCAGCCGTCATGGATATCCGCCAGATCCGCCTGGTGCCGGTCGGAGCGGCCCCGGTTGAACGTGGAATTGAACATTGAGGGTTGAGCGTTGAGCGTTGAGCGAACCTTGAATCGGTGGTTGCCAACCTTGTGCGAAATTAGGTCAATGACTGGTCATGCGGTCGCAACAAGTTCAGGTTATCGACAGCCATACCGGCGGTGAGCCCACGCGGGTCGTCATTGCGGGCGCGCCCGATCTGGGGTCCGGCACGGTCGCCGAGCGGCTGCAGGTTTTTCGTGAGCGCCACGATCGTTTTCGTTCCGCGGTGGTGAATGAACCGCGCGGCTCCGATGTGCTGGTGGGCGCGTTGCTGGTTGAACCAATCGATCCCTCCTGCGCCGCCGGCGTGATCTTTTTCAACAACGTGGGGCCCCTGCGCATGTGCGGGCACGGCGCCATTGGGGTAGCGGCCACGCTGGCGCACCTGGGACGGATCCAACCAGGGACTCATCGCCTCGAAACGTGCGTTGGCGAAATCACAGCAACGCTGCATGCCGACGGGAGCGTTTCGATAGAGAACGTGCCGAGTTACCGAAAGGTCAAAGGCGCGCGCATCGAGGTGCCCGCCGTGGGCACCATCTCCGGGGATATCGCCTGGGGCGGCAACTGGTTTTTTTTGGTAGAGAACCACGGGCGCACGCTGGACCGGAACGCGGTGGAAGAGCTTACCGAGTTGACCTGGGCCATGCGCCAGACCGTCAACGCGCAGGGTTACCCTGAGGTGGATCACGTGGAATTGTTCGGCCCGCCTCAGCATCCCGCGGCTCACGCCAAGAATTTTGTGTTATGTCCGGGCAAAGCCTACGACCGTTCTCCGTGCGGGACCGGGACCAGCGCCAAACTGGCCTGCCTGGCGGCGGATGACAAGCTGCGCGAGGGCGAAGCCTGGGTGCAGGAGAGCATTCTGGGCAGTCTGTTCACCGCGCGCTACCGCCGCTTGGGCGATGGTTCCGGCATTTTGCCCACGATCACGGGCACGGCCCATGTCACTGCAGAATCGACCCTGGTCCTGCAGGAGAGTGATCCGTTCTGCTGGGGAATCCGCGGATGAATCGAACGACGCATCCCCTCACTTCAACTCCCGCATCGTGACGAAGAAGGTCCTGGTTCTCGGCGGGGGCGTCATCGGCCTCTCGGCGGCCTATTATGCGGCGCGCCGCGGGTTTGAAGTCACGCTGCTCGATCGCAATCCGGAACAACGCGACGGTTGTTCGTTCGGGAACGCCGGGATGATCGTGCCGAGCCACTTCATTCCGTTGGCGGCCCCCGGCATGGTCACGCTCGGATTGAAATGGATGTGGAATCCGGAATCGCCTTTCTATGTTAAACCCCGTCTGGACGCCGATCTGTTCCGCTGGGCGCTCCGGTTCTGGCGCGCCGCCACGGAGAGCCGGGTCCGCCAAGCCGCCCCGTTATTACGCGATTTAAGTTTCGCCAGCCGCGCCTGCTTCGAAGAACTGGCCAGCCTGCCGGAAGCCGGCTTCGGCCTGGTCCAGAAAGGCTTGCTCATGTTGTGCAAGACGCAACACGGCTTGGATGAAGAGGCCGCCACCGCCGAACGCGCCCACGCGCTGGGAATCCCGGCGGAAGTGCTGGATGTCCGCGCCACCGCGCAGCTTGAACCCGCAGTGCAAATGGACGTGGCGGGCTCGGTTTATTTTCCACGCGATTGCCATCTGGCTCCGCAACAATTCATGGCCGCGCTCGAGTTGCAACTGCGCCAGCTCGGCGTGCGCTGTGTCTGGAATACGGAGGCCACCGGTTGGCGCCTACAGGACCAATCCATCGTGGCGCTGCACACCACGCGCGGGGAATTCTGCGCGGACGAATATGTCTTGTGCGGCGGGTCGTGGTCGCCGCTGCTCGTGCGCGACCTGCGGCTCGCGCTGCCGATGCAAGCGGGCAAGGGTTATAGCCTTACTTTGCCCAAGCCCCGCCAGTTGCCCCAGATTTGTTCGATCTTCACCGAGGCCCGCGTGGCCGTAACGCCGATGGGCAGCGCGTTGCGCTTCGGAGGCACCATGGAACTCGCCGGGCTAAACGAAGACATCAATCCGCGACGCGTGCGCGGGATCATCAACGCGGTGCCCAGATATTATCCCCGGTTCCAGGCAGATGATTTCATAGGCGTGCCCCCGTGGCGCGGCCTGCGTCCGTGTTCGCCCGATGGTTTGCCGTACCTGGGCCGGCCGGCGCGTTATCGGAATCTGGTCGTGGCCACCGGCCACGCCATGATGGGACTGAGCCTTGGACCCATTACCGGAAAGCTCACCGCGGAAATCCTCGCGGGCGAGCCCGTGTCGATCCCACTTGGATTGCTGAGTCCCGACCGCTACGGCTGAGAATCCATCCTGCAGAGGATGCCTTCGTGCATGAAATGTTATTGGATCAACCGGTAGAAGCGGGTCGCCACATTGTTGACGTCATCCAAGACCACCAGATCGTTGCCTTCCACCAGCGGAATGCCACTCGAGTCGGCCCAGACGCCCACGCTGAGGCTTGCCCTGAATTGCAAACGGTATCCGGAATAACTGCTGTCCCAAGACAGCCGGGTGACGCGGTTGACCGCGTCGTAGGAGATCTGCAACCGCGGCGCGGGACGGCAATCACCCGAACAGATCCGGATGTTATCCAGCAGGAGCGTGCGGTCGCCATCGGGCGGCTGATGCGAAAAAAGCAGTTCGCCATCGGCAGAGGGCGCGCTGAATAGGAGGCTCTTGGCTACGTAAGGATTGACCCCGCCCACGGGGGTCAGGTCTTCGTTCACCAGTTCCACTCCGCCAAACGATACCGCGTAATGGGTGGGCCCTGCGGTGCAGCAATTGCGGGCGTTGACCGCAAAGGACAGCGTATAATCCTGGCCCGGAGTCAAACCGCTGACTTGCTGGCTCATCGAACCACTTCCCTGGATGAAGGCCACGATGTCTTGTTCGGGCGCATCGCCGTTGTCCGTGAACGGACCCACGCCGTCAAGGTTCGGCCCATAACCGCCGGAAGTGGTCCATCCGGCGAACGGGCTGGGTTGGATGTAGCCGACGCCGGCCGGAATGCCGGTGCTCTCGAAGCTGGGATTTTGCAGCACCACATCACCTGGAGTGCGTTCAACGATACTCACTCCATCCAATAACAGCGAAGCGTCGCCATCGGCCGTGGCAACAAATTCAAGGAGGCCGGACGCCGCCGCCGGACTGAAGCTGGCGTTATAGAACACGTAGCCGCCCGGCGCCACCCCGGCCACGGTCGCCACCGTGGTTCCGCCGAATCGCGCCTGGAGGTTAATCGTGCCGCCGCAGCAATTGCGCGCATTGTAATAAAACTGCAGCCAATAATTGCCGCCTGGAGTCAACCCGAACACCGTCTGGGAAAGCGAGCCGGCCCCCTGGATAAAGGCGACCTGGCGTCGGTCGGGAATTGAACCGTTGTCATGGAAAGGCCCGCTGGGTCCGTTCAAGCCCGTCTGACCGGTGGCGTCCCAGGCCACGATCGGGCCGTAACCCACGCCGGCCGGAATGGGGCTGCTCTCGAAGCTGGCATTCCGCACAAACGAGTTGAGCACAGTCACCGTCAGATCGTTTTCAGTGCAGAGCCCGGCGGAATCAACGATCTCGACGCGAATGGACCCGCGCGCCACGCCCATCACATCCACATTTTTCTTGGTCTCGCCGACGGCGTAATTCAATGCCAGCGTGCCGTCATCGCCCACGCCGCCCAATTGCGCCACCGCCGGATTCGGGCTGCGCAAACGGATGACGGCCGGTTGTGCGACGGTGAGCTCGCCGGGAACCGTGACACTCACCTGCACGGTCTGCCCAGGTGCGATCTCGGCCACCGTCGGGCTGATGTCCAAACACGGCAAGGGCGGACGACTGGCCCCGCGCACGCCAATGTTATCCAGCAACACAACCTGACCGGGCGTGGTTTGTTCGAACAGCAGGGTCGAGGAGATTTCCGTGGCGCGAAACGTTCCCGTGAACGTGTGATAAGGATTGCCGACTCCGACTTCATCCACGTCTTCCTCAAAGACCACCGCGCCCCCCATGCTCACGCGCAGACTGGCGAAATCAAACATGCGCTGATTATAGGCGAAGCTCAGTTCGTATTCCGTGCCCACTTCCAAGCCTTCTAACAGCTGGCTGATCGAACTTTCCCCATTGAGGAACGCCACGTGATCCTGATCGGGAGGAACCCCGTTGTCGGCGACGCCCTGACCGGATGGAACCACCCCGACCGCCGCTTCCCCGCCGATCGTCCAGCCCGCCAGGTTCTCGCCCACTGCAATCCCAAACGGATCAGGAAGATCCCCCGAAGCTTCGAAGCTTGGATTCTTCACCGCTAAACTATTCGTCGCGCAAGGCGTCAGCGACACGGCGTCCAACACCGCCGTGGCGTCACCCAGGGTCGTGGTCACAAATTCCAACAAGGCCGTGTCCGCCGCCGGCGTGATTTGCACGTTCCGGAAATACAACGTGTCCCGATTGGCCAGCGTTGGCGTGGGCCGGATGTTGACGATCCGATCGACCTGGGCGCCGTCCAGCCTGACCGTGAGATCGACTGTTCCGCCGCAGCAATTGCGCGCGTCATAGAAAAACTGCAGGCAATACGTTTGCCCGGGAGTCAGGCCGGTGATGGTCTGGCCGATCGTGCAGGGCCCTTGCAGGAACGCCGCCCGCGTGCGATCGGGAATTTGCGCCGAGGTGTTATGAAATGGCCCGCTCTTATCGTTGATGCCTGTCCCGCCTACCGCGTTCCACAAATCAATCGGGCCATAATGCGGCCAAGTGTCGTTATAGTTGGCTTCAAAACTTGGGTTCTGAATAAAAGTGGCGCCAGCCACGGTTTGAACGGACAAACCCAAAGCCACCCAGAGGGCAGCACTGCTCTTGGAAATGAAGGCGTGGTTCATAGTTGGACCTGGTCTGGTTGATTGCTCAGCGGGGGACACCAGTACCATTAACTCAACCAGGCCAAGGAGTGTCAAGGCTAACCATGGCCGATTTTCGTTGGCCGATTTTCGTTGGACCCCAATTTGAGAAAACTGTCGAAAGTTGAAGAATCAGGACCGACTACGGCTCTGTCGATTTCCGATCTTCGATTTCCGATATTTCCGATCCCCAATATCCCCAATTGGAAATTGGAAATATTGGAAATCGAAAATTGAAAATTGAAATCGAAAATTGAGTGCCTACTGGCTGCTCAGGCGATAGAACCGGGTGCCGCTGCCAGCCGCATTGGGATCCACCACTTGAATGAGCCGGTTGGTCGGCGCGGCCGGGAAATCCTGCAAATGGACCCAGGGATCAAGCGGCGCCAACGAGTTCTGGAAGGAAGCGATATAACTCTGTCCGGCAATCGCATCGAACGTCATCACGGCTGTTGCCCCTACCCGCTGGATGGAAAGCCAACGCGGCGCAACCAACGCGTCCACCGTCCAGGTGCGCGAACGCGTGATCGTGGCCGCGAGACCAAAGATCGGGTCATCCTGATAAGTTCCCGAGTCGCGTTTTCCGGTGACCTCCACGTAATGCGCTCCGCCGGCCAAGCCGTTGAGGGTAATTGGAGTGAGCGTGGAAGTCTCCGCGCTCCACGCGCCGCCGTCCAGGCGCCAACGGTAATGCGTATATCCCGACCCAGCCGGCCAGCCAACCGCCGGGATGCCGTCCGAGCGAACCATGCCGACGTGAAGGATGGCGGTGGTGCTGCCGGTGACACCGACTGGCTCGCCTGAAATGGACGCGCCCACAGGCACCACTCCGCCGAGATCAGTTCCGTTTGGTCCGGCGCCCAGCCCGGGCGAGCCTGGGGCCAGCCCGAGCCATTGCCACATCACCTGCGCTTCTTCCCAGGTGTCGAAGGCCGTCTCGGCCAGCGTCGGGACGTGATTAAAGAGCGGATCGACGATCCGATTATTGCCGCCCGGACCGGTCCAGGCCATGGGAATGATGTTATTGCTGAAAGTGACCGAGGTTTGGGCGGGGTCGTAATTGCGCACGAGCTGTTCGGCGTCCCAGATAATATTCCCTTCCAGATAATAGCCGACGGCAAACGTCGTCGGGGTAGGCGTGGTGTCGCGGACGTTGATGGCGCCGGACGCGCCGTCGATTCCACCCGTCTTGGTAGTGTGCAGGATGGTATTGTTGAAAAACGTATAGAAGTTCCCTTGCTTGGCCGTGGCGGCGTTGTCGCAATCGAAGAACAGGTTCCCCACGACGGTAATTTCGGAAGTATTAACGCTGTTATTTCCGCCTGAAACCGCGGCGGAACTGTCGGGGGTGTTGCCGTTACGATGGACATGCATGAAGATGTTGCCTTCGACCCACGCATCGGTGCCATCCAGATCGACCCCATCATCCTGGGAGCCAGTGAAAACATTCCCCACGAAATGCACGATCGGGCCCCCACGTTGGCTGCCCGTAAAATCCACCACGTCGTTGTAGCCAATCGGGACGCCAAAAAAGTTGCGCGCAAACACTCCATGGCCGCCGGGCTTGATTCCCCCGGTGCCATGGACCAGCTCGAACCCTGTAGTGGCGGATGGGAAGACGCATTCCCGCACAATAAACGAGGACCCATCCAGCGACACGTATTGGTGATCCCTCGCGGCAAACGTCAGGTGCTCCAGAAAAACCGTCCCGCCCGAGGAATGGATGGCGGTGGCGCCGTTGCCGCTGAAATCCACGTAGGTCAGGCGCGTCTCGGGTGAACTGGCGGTGCCATTGAGCGTCACACCGGTCCAGGGCGCCCCCACCGTTGCGGCGGTGAAACGGATGTGGTTCGTCTCGTGGCCTTCCGCCAGCACCCGTCCGTCGATGGTCAGACCGACGCCGGACTCAAATTGCGCCGTCACGCCGGGCTCGATCGTAAGCGTGACACCGGTATTGACGGTGACGTCGCCTGTGATGGTGATCGGGCTGTTGGTGCGGTACCACGTGCTGTTGACATCGATCGGGCCGCTGACCGAATTCGGGATGTTGGTGGTCAGGACCAGGTCAGCGATCTGGATAAAATCACTGCTGCCGCTCAGACTTGAGTTCAGGCCGATGATGGCAAGCACGTGAGAACCGGTCGGCAGCCGGGACCCGACGGGGCCCAGATCATAAGTTACGGCCGGCTGTTTGTTGTTGTCTCCGCGGGAGGATTCATGCGAGCCAGTGGCGGACGCGTTGAATGCCGGTTCCGCGGGTGAACCCGGCGAGTTCATGCTGGCTAGAAACACCCCGTCCAACCAAGCGATAAACCCATCGTCCCAATCCATGGTGAGATGCAGGTGCAGGGTCGGGTCCACCGGGCTGGCGATATTGAAGGTATTGCGCATATACAGCGTGGTGTAATTGCTGCGCATGCCCGTCAGCAGCGTGGCGCAAAGCGCCGTCTCAGCGGCGTTATCGGCGTAACCGAAACCGCCATTGCCGGTCAACCACGTCGCACCCAAGCTGGCGTCAGTGGCAGTTTTCCAGCCAGCCGCCGGCGCGTTGGTCCCCTTGTGATATCGCCACGAACCCCCGTGGAACACCAAAGTGGTTTGGGCTGACAGTGTCGGGGCAAAAACCAGGAGCATTAGCCAATACAAATGGCTAAGTCCCCTCCGTAACCGGACAAAGGATAGGCACATAACGTAATACAGCAATGAGTGGCAACACTATAGCTGGGCCGGGCCAAAATGCCTCTAAAGAATACGTGACACCTTTGTCATGAAAGCCTAACTGGGATGCCGCCAAAACCGAGCTCCGTTCGGGCTCAGGCCGACCATCGGGCGTATTTAAGCACCGCCCCCGAACAATGCAGTTTGGTGCGCGGTCCCGCACGTGCGGGACCGCTTCATGGTCCGTCGGCTCGAGGACCAAGGAACTACGCAACAGCCCGCCCCGAGCCCCGTCGAGGGGCTTCCTCCGATCCCCATCTCAAAGCGGCCTAAAGGCCGCGATCCGGGGGGCAGTATCCAAATGCGCCCCCGACCGCCACCAGGAGATTTAACGGCCGAGCAGCACCTGGGGCGCGACCAGCCATTCCAACGTGGCGCAGAGTCCATAGCGTGGGTCGGTGATGCTGAGCTTGCAAAGACCGCCCTTCTTTAACGTCAGCGGCAAGCCTGTCCGTCCAGCCAGCAGAACGGAGATCAGCTCACTTAGATATGGTTCGTGGCCAACCAGCATTATCTCCGCAGGCGGGTTGCGGCCGCGGCTCAGGCGACGTAGATAGCGCACGAGCACCGCCGGATCACCCTCGACGGCCAAGTCCGCGCATACCTCCAACTTCTTCTTGGCCCGAAACACCTGCGCCACGATTTCGGCGGTGCGCAACGCGCGCGCAAATGGACTGGTCAGCAGGAGGTCGAGCTGGACATCTAACTGCCGGATAGTTTTGGCGATCCGCCGGACTTTCTTTGCCCCTTCGGGGGTGAGTGGACGGTCGGCATCCTTTTCACCACGAAAACCAGGCGCGCCGCGTTCCACGGCGATGCCATGGCGCAGGATATACAGCGTAGTCATCGAGGGACTGTGTAGTGCTTCGCGCCAGGAAACGCAACCGGGCGCCGCTAGCCCTCAAACTGCGTGCGGCCCGTTATTTTCGGCCATCATGGCTAAGGCCGCTTCTGTCGGAGCCGCTGATCCTGCCGCCATCGTCGTTTTCGTCCTGATCGTCATCGTCTTGATCGTCGTCGCCATCCTCATCGCCATGGTGTCGGCCATGGTGGCCAGACGTGGACATGCGAACCGGTTCGATATCCCCGAACAGCCCGTGGCTTTCATCCCCCGGCCCCGCCGTGAAGTAAAGCGTGCCAGGCACACCGGCCCGACCGCCATTGCCAAAGGTCAAAGCCCAGAGACCCTCAATCGAGAGGGGGTTACCGTCGACCCCCACCAGCAACCCGTGAAAGTTGCCGTCGGCGTCGAAGGTCATGATGGTGCCGCTGCCAAAATTGCCGACCAACAGTTGATCCCCATGATCGCCGAAACTCGCTGGCGCGAGTGCGACGCCCCACGGAGAATTGATGTCAGCGAGAGCACCGCCCGCGTCGGTGCCTGCGGCGAATCGATGAAAGGCGCCGGTGTCGGGAAAGAAGACGTCAATGAAGCCATGGCCCGGGCCGGGCACATCGTCCTCTTTCTCGTCGTTCTGTTTGGCGAAAGTAACAAAGATCTGTCCGGCGGCCAGGTGAACGTTAAACGGTGCGTAGCCTGCGGGGGCATCCGGATCTGTGAACTGCCCAATCAAGGTCATGTTGGTATCGTACGCATCCAGGGTGGCTTCGGAGAAGTTGGCGGCCAGGAGCCTCGGCCCGCTTCCAGTTGCGATCAAGGCAACGCCCTTATACACGGCTCCAGTCCGGGTCGTCAGTGTTTCCGCCGCCATGCCAAGGTCCGGCCGCCAACCGGAGATCGTTCCGTCCTCGCTGACGAACAGGAAGGCATTGCTGTCGAAGGTCCCGGTATCGTTGTGGACTTGTCCGGTCAAATTGCCTTCGCCAGGGATGGTCACTTCCAACGGAAGCTTGGAAACCTGCCCGTTCGTCACGGAGTAGACCAGGGCCAGACCGCTTCCGTTCGCACCGACCCAGAAGGGGCCCGTGGGCGGAAACGACACGCCCCAGGCGTTGACCAGGTTCGTGTCCTGGAGCACGGCCACCCCCGGCAGATCCGAAACCAGGTTACGTTGCCGATACTGGAACTGAACCTCGTTACTCGGACGCCGACTGTTCGAGCGACGGGAATGTTTGTGGCCGGCCCAGGCCGATGCGCAAACCAACCCCGCGATGGCTGCGGCCAAGGTGAACCAGGTGATGCGAAAGATTTGTTGTGGCGATTGCGCCGGTGGAACAATGATGTTCATGACTTTTGATTTCGTACTTCGTACTTCGTTTGATCTCCAAATCCGGCTCTGCACGAGTAGCGCAGACGCAAGCCGGATTGATTGCAGACGCATTCAAGCCAGAACCCCGCCAGATTCAGGAGCGGCGGCGCGTCCACCTAACCGATTGACCCACACCTTCCGCGCCTTGACACAGATTCCCGCTCGACTTGCACATCGCCTGCTTTCTCCGCGGCTGCAAATGCAACTTGCCCGAAATGAGCATGACGGAAGAGCAGGCCCGTCCCGATTGATGAAAGTGCGAACAAAGTTCGCTGGCGGCTAAACTGCAAAACGCGTCATATTGACCGGCGGCGACTCCATGAAAAAGAGGGCATTAAAAATGCTCGAACCGACTGCGAATGGATGACCGGACTATCATCGGGGGAGCGGCGCGAACTGCAAAATGCACGACGATTCCTGCACAATCCGCTTGCCTCCTGGCCGTGCTTGGCGATTACGCTTTCTCGTCAAGTCACGACTTCATAAAGCGCCCAACGATCAGAGCTCGCCGCTCTCGTTTGTCTATATGATCAGCATATCCGAGCAATTGCGGAACTGGCGCTCGCGTTATCGCCTGAGCAAACACGAAGCAGCCATCGTCCTGGGACTCAGCGTCCGCACGCTGGAAGAGGTCGAGCAAGGCACTCAACTGGTGCGCGGCCAGGCTCGCGCCGCTTTGGTGGATCGGCTTTCCCACCCGCCGCATCCCCAGATCAAAGGACTGCCTCCCGACGCCCGCCGCGGACCAGGGACCTAACGAGGCAGAGTACCTGTTTAGCGCTGTAGCCGCACACTGGAGCGGCGGTCATAGACCGCCCACCTTCCGATCTAATTCTCGTGGTGCGGCGGTCATGTACGTGTTTAGCGTCCCCGGAGCGCGGGCTTCAGCCCGCTTCGACTTGGGAATCGGAGCAAGCGCTTGCAACTCCCACCGCGGCCGACCCGCCGGACATTGAAGCGGCGTAAACGCCGCGCTCCCTCGCGCGCTAAACAGGTACGCGGTCATAGACCGCCGCTCCAGCGCTGCAGCAGTCAGCACGGTAAAAGGTTTGGCTTCGCCAAACCAAGAGCGATCGCACCTTCCCTAGGGTGAGTCCCGTTGGGCTTCGCTCTTTTCAAGAACGCCTTGAATGCCAATTGCGCGAAGGAGTCCCGCCGAGGGATTTTTAGTACTCCTAAAGTTGGCGCTAGTACGCTATAAATACCCCGTCCCATATCCCATTGTGTCATCTGTGAAACCATTGCCTTGGCTTTTAGCCGTGCTCTTTGGGTTGGCCGACCCGTTACTCGCGTCCCCTGTGACTTTACTGGGCGTCAATCCCGCTCCGGGCGCGGTCCTGAGCAACCTCGTCCACGTCACGGTCACGTTTAGCGCCGCGGTCAATGGCCCGGCCGCCGAGGACCTGCTCGTAAACGGCAACCCGGCCGCCAGCGTGGTCGGGGACAGCAACCGTTGGACGTTCAGTTTCAGCCAGCCGACGCCGGGTCAGGTGGCGTTTTCGTGGGACGGAAGCCATGCCATCTATGATCTGGCGGGCAATCGATTCGATGAACTGGACGCGGGTTCGACCTGGTCATACAGGTTGGTGGATACGCTCGCACCGGAGCTCCTGTCCATTTCTCCCACCCCGGGGGCAACCGTGCGCGCTCTGAATCGGATCGAAGTGGTTTTCAAGGAAACCATAACCGGATTGAAGGCCGCCGATCTGCTCGTCAACGGTCAACCGGCTGCCGGTGTCACCGGTTCCGGGGTTGGGCCGTATCTGTTTTCCTTTCCGCCAGCGAGCGGGACCACGGTGGAAGTTGCCTGGGCGGGCAGCCAGACGATTGTCGACACGGCGGAGCGGCCGAACCCATTCGGGGGCGGGGTCTGGAACTACACGCTCAATCCGGCTCTGGCTGCCGACGTGGTCATCAACGAGCTCCTGGCCGACAATCTCAACGGCCTGCTTGATGAGGATGGCGACACGAGCGATTGGATCGAATTATACAACCGCGGGAGTGCAGCGGTGAATTTGTTGGGCTGGGCGCTGACCGACGATCCCGGCCGGCCCGGACAATGGATCTTCCCGGCCATCACCCTGGACCCGGGCCAGTTCCTGGTCGTCTTCGCCTCGGGAAAAGATCGCGCCCCGGGCCCAGGGGGCAGGAACCATGTGAACTTCACGTTGGCACCGAGCGAATACTTGGGGCTTTATGATGCGCAATTGCCGCGGAACGTGGTCAGCGAATTCGCGCCAGCCTATCCGGAGCAGCGCGGCGACATCGCCTGGGGCCGAATCAACGGCGACGGCGGCACGGCCTATTTTTCGGCGCCAACGCCAGGCGCGCCCAATCAAAGCGCGGTGTCTTACACGGCCGTGGCCGAACGCCCGCAGGCCTCCGTCGACAGCGGGTTGTTTGCTGCGCCATTCCAAGTGACGCTATCGTCGCGCACAGCCGGGGCCGCGATCTATTACACCCTCAACGGCGACGTGCCCACGCCGTCCGGTGGAATCCTCTACACCAACCCGATTCATATCGACGGCACCGCGGCCAAAAGCGCGATTCCGCTGCGGGCCGCGGCCTACCAGGCGGGTTTGCTGCCCTCCACCATCCTGACGCGCACATATATCTTCCCGGATCGTGTTCTTCAGCAGCCGATCGCTCCGCCCGGTTTTCCGACGAACTGGATCTCTGGTCTGGGCAAACTCACCACAAGCGGCGATTACGAAATGGATCCACAGGTGTTGACCAACGGCGCGAATCGGCAGATTGCGCGTCAGGCGCTGATGGAGCTGCCGGTGGTTTCGCTGGTGGCCAGTGTGAACACGTTCTTTGCCCCGACCACCGGCGTTTATACCGCCCGCATCAAGCAGGGCAACCAGAAGGCCGTGAACGTGCAAATGTGGCGTCCGAATGGGCAGGAGATCTTTCAAGCCGATTGCGGATTCGAGATCCAGGGAGGCAGCAGCCCGAGCGACAGCGGCAGCGATTGGAAAGACAAGAAGCTTTCCATGCGCCTGGTCTTCAAAGGCGACTTCGGCACGCCCAAGCTGGAAGCGCGCGTGTTCGAGGACACCCCGGTAGAAGAGTTCAACACCCTGATTCTGGATGCCGGTCTCAATTATTGGTGGACACACATGACCGACGGCGATCAGCGCAATCGGGCCAAATTCATCACCGACCAGTTCACGAGCGATTTGATGAACAACGCCGGCATGGTCGCCCAACACGGTCGGTTCGTGCATCTGTTTCTCAACGGGCTCTATTGGGGCCTCTACGATTTGCACGAACGCATGGATGAGGCGGCCGCCGCCAGTTACTTCGGGGGAGACAAGGAACAGTATGACGTCCTCAAACATACCGGCGACGTGGCGGGTCTGCAGAACGGCACGCTGACGGCCTACACTGACCTGATGCGAATCGCCCAATCCGGCGTGGTCACCAACCTGGCCGCTTACGAGCGTCTGGCCAGCGTGCTCGACCTGCCTTGGCTGGCGGATTATTTGATCGTCAACTTTTACGTCGGGAACACCGATTGGCCTAACCACAACTGGTATGCGTGGCGGCGCACCCGCGGGCCCGCGCCGCTCCCCTGGCGGTTCGTCAGCTGGGACGCCGAACACACCGTCAAAAGTTATTCGGAAAACCGGCTGGGGGTCAGTGACGTCAATTCGCCCGGTCAACTGTTTCAGATCCTGCGCAACAATCGCGAGTTCAAGACGCTGTTCGCCGATCGCATTCATCACCTGATGTTCAATGGCGGCCCGCTCTATTCGCTGCCCAACCGCGCCGCCTTTTGGAGCCCGACCAACCGCGCTGACAATATCCCGGCCGACACCTACCGGAAACGGGTCGACGAAATCTGGAACTCCATCGTGTGCGAATCCGCGCGTTGGGGAGATGTCGCTTCCCCCACTGCTCCTTACACCCGCGAATTACATTACACACGCGAACTCAACTCGCTCTACTCGATCACCAATGCCGCCGGCCAAACCCCGAACTATTTTCCTCTGCGCGGCTCGAACGTATTGGCCCAATTCCGCTCCGCCGGCCTTTATCCGACCAATGCCGCGCCGGTCTTTAGTCAGCATGGCGGGCGAGTCCCACCCGGTTTCCTGCTTTACATCACCAACCTCCAGGCTGCCGGCACGCTTTATTACACGATCAATGGCACCGACCCTCGCTCCTACGGCTCCGGCGCGCCGGCCCCCGGCGCCTTGATCTACTCGAATTCCCCCGTGGCGCTGGACCAATCGACGATCGTAAAGGCCCGCCTCCAAGTGGGCACCAATTGGAGCGCCCTCAATGAAGCCGCGTTTACGGTCGGAACATTGGGCGTGCCGCTGCGCATTACGGAGATCATGTTCGCCCCCCCCGCCGGGCCCGCCCCCAGCGGCGCCTACGAATTCCTCGAACTTTGGAATGCCGGCCGCACCGATCTGCCGCTCGGCGGTTATTCCTTTCAGGGCATCACGTTTGCCTTCGCCCCATCCTACGTGTTGCCTGCTGGGACCCGCGTCGTCCTCGCTTCGGACCAAAATCCCGCCGCGTTTGCGGCCCGTTATCCTGGCGTGCCGGTTTCTGATTACTTCGGCGGGTCTCTGAACAATGCGGGAGAACGCATCGCGATCCTCGACCCGGCCGGGCGCATCGTGGTATCGGTCGACTACAGCGGGGGCGGCAACGGTTGGCCGGCCGCCGCTAATGGCGCGGGTTACTCGCTGGAACTAATCGATCCCAACGGAAACCCGGATGACCCGGCCAACTGGCGCGCCAGCACGACCCGCAACGGCAGCCCTGGCTTGCCCCCTGCCAATCGCCCGCCACCCGACCTTCGCATCAACGAAGTGATGGCCGATAACCTCACCGCCTTCGACCACGCCGGCACGCACCCGGACTGGATCGAACTGTTCAACGCCGGCAGTTCTCCCGTGGACCTGACTGGCTGGAGCCTGACCGACAACAGTGATCCACGCCGGTTTGTGTTTACCGCGGGGCCCGTTGTTGCCCCGGCCGCGTATCTCGTGGTGTTTTTCGACACCAACGCCACTCCAGGCATCCATACCGGTTTTGGCTTAAACAAAGAATCCGGCCGGGTCCTGCTCTACGATCCCGCCACCAACCGCGTCGATGCGCTCTCGCTGGGCGCGCAATTGCCCGATTATTCGGTCGGCTTGTTCGCCGGGACCTGGCTGTTGAGCACACCTACTCCTGGGGCACCCAACGTGACGGCCCCGACCGCGGAACCCAGTTCATTGGTTCTCAATGAGTGGCTGGCCAACGCTCGGCCCGGCGGCAGCGATTGGGTGGAGTTGCATAATCGCTCTTCGCTGCCCGCAGCGATCCATGGCATTTACCTCGGCACGGCCGACACCGTGTTCCGGTACCTTTCACTCTCCTTTATCCCGCCCGGTGGATTTGTCCTGTTGTTCGCGGATAACAATCCGGGGATCAGTCATCTCGATTTCAAATTAGCCGCCGCAGGAGGTGATCTGGTCCTCTTTGACGCCGCCGGCAGCGAGTTGGACCGCATTCATTATGGCGCTCAAGCCGAGGGCGTCACCGAAGGACGCTGGCCCAACGGCGCCGGCACGATTGTGTCCTTTCCGAACAGCCCCAGCCCCGGCGCTGCCAATTATCTCCCGGACCAAACAGGACCCGTGCTCAACGAAATCCTCGCTCGTAATCAAAGCGGCGGAGTCAGCCCGTGGGGAGCGCGGTCCGATTGGGTGGAAATTGCCAACCCCACCGCCAACCCCATTGACGTCGGCGGCTTCGGATTGAGCGACCAACCCGGCCCGCCGAAATTCCGGGTCCCGTCCGGAACAGTGCTGGCGGCCAATGGCTATCTGCGAATTTGGTGCGATGACGAAACGGGCGCATCGTCGAGTTCCTCCGCTGATCTGAATACGGGATTCGCCCTGTCGGCCAGAAGCGGGGCGGTGTACCTGTCAGCCCCGGGGGGCGCGGTGGTTGATTCCGTTCAGTACGGCTTTCAAGCCGCCGATTTCTCCATCGGCCGAACCGACGGGGGCTGGCGTCTGCTGGCCCGCCCGACCCCAAGCCGGACGAACGGCGCGCCCGCTTCGCTCGGAAGTCCTTCCTCGCTCCGTTTCAACGAGTGGCAAAGCGCCCCGGCGCGCGGCAACGATTGGTTCGAACTCTTTAACCAAGCCAGCCAGCCGGTCGAACTCTCCGGACTCTATCTTACGGATGACCCGTCGCTTTACGGCGTAACCAAGTTTCAGGTGAAACCATTGTCGTTCGTGGGGCCGCGCGGTTACGCGGTGTTCGAAGCCGACGGCGACTCTGGCCAGGGCGATCATCACGTCAATTTCCGTCTCGCCGCTGGAGGAGACGCGCTGCGCCTGTATGCTTCGGACCTCACGCCGCTGGACGCCGTGGAATTGGC
>Ga0247664_1000115_pt1 | contig 19979 bp, 27 predicted proteins | sample CNK05_metaG_FD_182715 | JGI IMG/M metagenome (GOLD analysis project Ga0247664, IMG submission 182715) | Soil microbial communities from Purdue University Martell Research Forest, Indiana, United States - CNK05 | ecosystem: Environmental > Terrestrial > Soil > Temperate forest > Bulk soil...
GCCCGTCGACCTGCTCGGTCGCCGGCATCGCGTCGGAAATAACATGCGGGCACGGCAGCGCCGAGCGCGCCGGCGGCGTCACGCCATATGGTTTCGCCACGCGCCAGCGATTCGGCGCGACTTCCACCAAGTCCATGTCGACCCCTTGCCGCCTGCCGATCGCCGGACGCTGCCCGCCCGGCGATCGGTTAGTGTTTAATCCTTACCTTTGCTGCGCGTGCGCCGCACGCTGATGCTGCCTCTGCGCTTCTGCCTCCGCCCCGACCGAGCCCCGCGGCTGCGGCTGCTCGACATCCGGCGGCTCATTGATCGATACGGCGCCGTCGATGCCGACCGCGCGGTTGATCGAAGTAGCCGGCGCATAAGGCGTCACGCCGCGGTGCCCGGGGTTGCCGGTAATGTCCTCAAGGTCCAGCGTCGACTTATGCGCGGGCCGCTCGCCCGCCTTCACGTCCAGCACGTTGCCCGGCATGTTATGGGGGTCAAGGCCGGGCTGATCGATATTCTCGTAGCCGGCCCGCACCATAGCATCGATTTCGCCGCGGTCGATCCGGGTGTTGGCGGCGCCCTGCGCCTTTTCGTTACGTTCGCGCTCGGCCTTGTGTTGGGCGTCCTGCTGCTCGTGGAATTTCCGCGCGGCGTCGGCGGCAGAGGACGGCTGCGTCCGGCGCTGCTTATCGTCATGATCATGCTCGCGCTCGTGCTCGTGTTCTGCATACTTCGTTTTCGACATGGCGTCTGATCCTTCGCCTTGACCGCACTGCCCCCGCGGTAACCAGTACCGCATCGGCAGTGTTCCACGCACGCGCGTTAAGCCACCAGAAACTCGAACGGCAGCGGCGCCGAGGTCAGCGAGCCGTTGCGCACCTTGACCTCGACGACGACCGGCGACGCCCACAGCGACGGCTTAACGCCGGTCGAGAGCGTGCCGTCGACATTGAGCGTAGACGGCTCGTCATGACCGGCGAAGTGAATGATCGAGCCGGGAAAGAAATTGGTTCCGTGAACGAACAGCGTGAAGTCGGCATCGCCGATCATGCAACTGCCCGGCTCCAGAAAATCTAGCGCCGGCTGGATGTCCGGCGGCGTCGGCGGCGTCGGCTCGTTGATCGATTCGACATTACGCTGCGGCAGCGAAACATCCTCGGGCTCGTTCAGCGACTTGAACGGATTGGTAGGCATCGCGCGCGTTCCTTGTATCAATGTTGTGCACTCAGTCGCCTCGTCCCAGCCGCAATAATCACAGCGTTTCGGCGCCATAACGTCTGCGTCGGTATGCTCGTAAAAGAACGTCGGCATCCGGCACAACCGGCAATGCCAGATCACGAACGGGCTGTAGTCGCACACGTGATCCCAGCATTCATCGCACCAGCGCAGCGACCCGCAAGTCTTACAGGACGTTTCGCGCTGCCGAACCGGCTCGCCGGTGAGTTCGAACCGCATCCCTCATGTCCACGTAAAGACCTGCGGTGCGGTCGTGACCACACCACCAGTGACGACCGTGACATTCCACGGCCCCGCCGAAGTCTTTTTCGGAATGGTCGCGGTAAGCGTTGTTGAACTAACAAACACGGTCGGCGCCGCCACGCCGTTAGCGTAAACCACGCTCTGCTTGGTGAAGCCGGTTCCGGTCACCGCCGTGAGCGCGACGGTACCGCTGGCGCCCGACGCCGCAGTCGTCGGCGTGATTGACGTCAGCGTCGGGTTGGTTGCCGGCGACAGGCTCGACGCATGCGTGGCGTTCGGGCCGGCCGCGATCGTCGCCGCGGTCTGGACCGGGCCGGTGCTCACCGTGATCAGCGGCCCCGCCGGATTGTAGACGCTGGCGCTGTAACTCTGCGTCACGGCGACCTCGGTGCCCCTGCCCTCGGCGTCGAGGCTCGGGAAGTTGGCGTTGTCGGCCGAGGCGAGCTTAGGCGCGAATACGAGGCCGGAGGCCGCCGTGCCGTCGTCGACCGCGGCCTGCGAGGGCGAGGTCGGCGGCGTCGTGCCGAGGAAACTGAAATTTGTGGGAGGCGTCGGATTGGTCGGCGTGACCGTCAGCGGGTTTTGCGCCATTGTCTAAGTCCTTTCCATCGTGGTAACTTTGGACCATGTCCAAGCGTCTCAACATCAACCCCAGTGCCGTGCAACTCATCCTCGACACCTGGGAGGGGCCCGATTGCTACTGCGTCTTCACCGTAGATGCTGCGGACCAAGTGCTCGATATCATTGATTTCCCAGCCTTTCCCGAGGCCGAAGCCGCCGCTAAAGCGGCGTCAGCCGCGAGCGGCCTGAAGATAACTCTACACGAGACACCGCCTGGGGTCTTCATCTCCTAAGGCCTCTGCTGTTGATACTTCATCAGCGTGTCAATCAACTCCTGATCAACCCGCTGTGTCGGCGCCGCCATCAGCATGGCCCGCGACTGGTGCGATGGATTAGTGAGGCCGCGGGCAGCGAAATCCCGGTAGGCGTCGCGCCACAACATCTCTTTAGGAACCGGGTTTGCAAACTCGCCGACATACTCCCCGCCAATGCCGGTATTGAACGTGCGATGCCCGCTCGGACCGGTGACAGCAGTATTTGGCCGCATGAACATGCCACCAGACGCGCCATAGGGCTCATGCAACAGCGTCGGGTCGGTCACCGCATAGCGCGCCTCGGCCACATTCGGGAACCCCGCATTTTGAAAGCGGGATGTGTCCATCAGTTTGGCAAACTTGTTGCGCGCGGCGCCCGGCGCCTCGGCGAAGTACTCTTGCAGGTTAGGACTGCGCAGCCCCGGAAAGTCCGGCAGCGGTCCGACGTCGTGCACCTTGGCGCCGCGCATGATGTCATTGAACGTCGCGGCTTCCGTGCGCTTGAGCGTCGCATTGGGAAGCATTCCGACGAGCGTGTCCGACATGTGGTGTGAAAAATCAACCGACCGTGGCGCCATCGGAAAATAGGACAACAACACGTCATCGCCGCGATCTTTCATCGCATTTATGCGGTTGGTCATCTTAGTTACTTCGCCCTGATCATTGGCCCAGACATAGGGCGCGTTGCGGGTGATAAATCCGGGCCCGCCCTGCAGATCAACCGGCGCACGCAAACGCTGACCACCAACGCCAAGTAACTGCTCGCCGGCAATCGAGCGGTCGCCAAGCGCAGGATACAGCACAGTACCTATCTTGAGGTCTTCCGGCGATATGATCTTCGTATCCGCCGGCCTCGTCGCGATGCGCTCGGCCTGCATCTCAGCAACCGGCTTTCGCAGCTTGACCGCTGATAAATCGCTCCATAGCGGATCGGCCAGGGCCCCCATCGGCTGCGACAGCCGACCACCAAACGCGCCAGCGGCACCACGCTCGGCGGCGAGCGAGCCCATTGGCACCATGAACGACAGCGCCTCCTTGGTCGCGGACGGGTCGTAATAGCCGGTCCAGTACGATTGATCGGAGTTTTGCATCACCCGCTGCGGAATGCTGGCAAGGTCGCCCAGCACCGCCTTGGCACCGCCAACCATACCCTCGACCGGCTCGGTGCCCTGGCCAGGGTAGCGGTAGGGCGGTGGCAGCAGCACATCACCCGGCAGATTATCGACTGCCGCGAGCCCGCCCATCGCATCAGGATCGGCCACGGCTACCGCTCCGGATCATAGAGCTTGCGCGGCGTCGCGATGCCGGCGCGGGCCGCATCCAGCATCGCCGCCGATATCTCTTCGGGCGTGAGCGGCCGGCCGAGGCGCCCCGCGGCCAATTTCGAATAGGCGCTCGAGAACGACTGCGGCCGCTGCGCCATCAGGTCCCGCGTCATCGCCCACAGTTCGTCCGACCCCAGCACGCCGGCATCCGACATGCCCTTGGTGCGCGCCGCGATGCGGGCCGCGTGCGTCGTCGGCGGCGGCGGCAGCGAATCAATAATGCCGCGGTTGGTGGTGGTGCGCAGGACGTCGTTCAGCGCATCCATGCCGGACGGCGCCGCGATCTCGCCCATTGCCGGCTGCGTCATGCGCCCGCCGGTGGCGCCGATCGCGCCCTCGGGCGCGCGGGTAACGCCGCGGCCGATCATGCCCATGCCGGTCTGCGCCGCCCAGTCGGCCGCCTCGGTGCCCTCGTACGGGTTCGCCTCGCCCATGAAGACGCGACCAGGATACATCGCCGCACGGATCGGGGCGCCAATGATGGCGCCGCCAATGCGGGCCGCCAGCGAGCCCTGGCCGGGCGCCCGATAGGGCGGCGGCAGGAGCCGGTCCTGCGCCGCTACTTCACCGAGGGCGTCAGGGTCAGGCTCGGCCATGGAAACCTACCAGCGTCGCAAAAACACCCGCTGCCCGAACGTCAGCACGCCAGGAGGCGGCACGAACGGCGGCACCGGATGCGAAACGAAAAGGCCTATTTCCCCCGGCGTCAGCACGACCCCAAGCGGCGTCACGGCCAGCATCAGGCCGGCCGGCGCCGGCGCCGTCAGCAGCCCGACATCCTGGCCGGTGACGGCGATTGCGGCCGGCGGCGCGATCGTAAGCCGCGCCGCCGTCCGTAACATAATATCCTGTCCGGTCACCGTTACGGCGGCGCCGGTAACGGTCAGCGTGACATGAACCCGCGGCGCGACATTCTGGCCGGTAATTGATACGGCAGCCGGCGTGACGTTCAGGCCAAGCTGCCCGTCCCAGTGCGCTTGGTCCCACTGACCAACGTCCCAGCGTTCTGGCGTCCAGGTGCTCATGCAACGGTGAGCGCCCCCGTGACCGGATCGAAATCGACGGTGAAGTCGCCCGCGGTGGGCAGCGTCACGCCGCTGCCGTAGTCGACGAACCCGACCAGCTTGTTACCGGCGCTGGAATTGTAGACGACGACGTAGCGAAACGGCCCGATGCCGCCCGCCGTCGCGGTGAAGACGCTGTCGGCCAGCACCAGGGTAAATACGCCGCCCGAGGTCGTGGCGCTGGTGGTGGTGAGTGTATTGCCGCCGGCGGTGTAGCCATTGGCGGCGGCCGGCGGCGGGTAGGTGGCGGCGCTCCAGACCGTATCCGCAACGCTCGGCGCCGTGTTGGTCAGCGCCGCCTTGAGCACCGCGGTCTTGAGGTTATGACCGCCGCTCGACATCTCGTCGACCAGAGCGTTGTATTTGGTGAGGGGCGCGGCGGGCATCAGGACAGCACCGGCAGCGGGTCTAAGTAATAGGTCGCGCCCGGAGCTGCGGCCCGCGCCCGCGCGTGGATGTAGCCGGCGAGGCCGGGCTGCGGCGAGGACAGCGTGGTGGTCAGCTTGAACGGCGACCAGCCAGCATCTGAGCCGCCGCCGTTCCAGGTCGAACCGTCTGCCGCCACCGCCGCGTTCGCCGCCAGCAGGTTGGCTTTGGTGGTGGTGACGATGGTGCCGAGGGGTGACGCCGCGGAGCCGAGGTATTCGACCTCCAGCCAGATATCATCGTTGTTCGGGAGCGTGCCGGCATTGACAGTGCCGTAGACCGTCACCGTGACGTTCGCCGCGGCGTTCGGGTTCCAGATCGCGTACGGCTCGGCCTTGAATGGCCTTAGCCATTGCGAGTTCGCCGTGGTGACGATCTTCCTCGACTGCGCCTGCCCGGTCGGATCGGATGCGCCGCCGACGCGGGTGATCGAGGTCTCGGTGGTCTCGGTTCCCTCAAGAGCGTAGCGCGCGGACTTGTATGCGGTGCCGCTGCTATCGGAGCGGACGTATTGGATGACATTGCCCGTTGCGCCTGGAGTGGCAAAGGTTGTGGAAGCATTCAGCTTGCAGTCTTTAACAATCCAGTTGCCTTGCGTAGCGACACCTATGTTCGTCGAAAAAACAGAAGTAACCTGACTCAGATCGAGACATTCGAGCGTGACGCTGGCGCTATGCCCCGAAGCAGACTCACCCATAAGATTAGTCGGAACCGTCGACCCGCTCGCCAGCACTGGCCCGGTGTTCTGCCAAATAAAGCTGGTGTAACCGAGGTCGACGTATTGCCCGGCATTGGCAAAACTGACCTGACAGTTATTCCACGTAACGGCGCCGGCATTAGCCGTAGTCAGCACGATGCCAGAGATAATCGAAGTAGTGGCCACTTTGAAAACACAGCTATCGAAGTAATAGAAGGCGCTTGCAGGGGTCAACGCCACATTTGCCGTGCCCGACTGCCCCACCCCGCAAATAAACGTCAGCCCGTAAAAATAAAGCGCCCCGCTAATGGCGGTGATGTTGATGGCTACCACCGCAGTTGTCGAGATTGTTGCCGTGGTCGCTAGATTGGCCGATGTCGGCGGATAACTGCCTGAATGGTTATGGCAGACGATCCTACCGACCGTCGCCTGACTTAGTCCGGGCTGTATCGTAATCACTGTCGCTTGGCTTTCCGCGTGATTGTCGCCGACGTAGATTGTATTACCAGCCGCCCACCAGCTGGCGGCGCATGCATTGGCGAGCCGCGCGTGCGGGGCCTGGCCGCCGGTGAAGTTGGAGATGGGGCCGAGGGAGGTCCACACCGCGGTCGTATCGGTTGTGGTCACGCCGGCCGTGTCGCTGAACGCCGGCTCCGAAGCTGACATCGCGCCGGCGGTCGTGCAAATCTGATAGCTCGCGTTGTTGCTGCGCTTGATGACCTGGCCAAGCACCGCGGGCGTAGCCGCCTTCACCTGTGCCCAGGTCGCCGTGTTGGTCAGGTCGCCGTTAAGCGCGGCCTGCCCGGTACATTCCTGCCACGTCACCGTGTTGTCGACGGTCTTGGCCCCGCGGGTCAGAACCCACGTCGGCTCGGTGGTTGCGTGCGCGGTGCCGGCGACGATACAAACAAATACCCGTTCACTGCCGACAGCCGGCGCGGTGTTCTGGCGCCGTAGTGCACCGGCCGCTATCGTCGCGCCGGTCGCCCATTTGGCGACGGCGTAATGCCCGCTGGTGTTCTGATCGCCCGCGTTCGCGTACCAGGTGGTATCTACCAGTGCCACTAGACCACCCCCGCGTTAATCACTGCCGCCGCGGTCTTGCGGAACGGGGGCTGGTCGCCGCTGACCACCCCGAAAAAACTTGCGCCGGCGCCGCCTCCCGCCGGCGCGCCTGCTGTCGTCACGTACTGCACCGGCATGCCAGGCTTGCCGACCACCTTGGTGACGGCTCGGCCAAAGCCGTTCGTCGCTTCGGTTACGGTGGCGCCGTACGGGGTCTCGACCACGGGGAGACCGCCGCTCGCTACCGATATGACCGGCATGCCCATCAGAACGGCCTTCCCTGTGGTGCGGGCGGCTGTGCGGCTTTGATCAAATGAGCTTGCGTGCGGGCGGCAAGCTCGCGCTGTTTAAGCGCATTGGTCTGCTCATCGGCGCGCGCCTTGGCGACCGTCGCGATCAAATCCGCCTGATGCGCCTGCCCCTCGGCCATCGCCTTCGCATTAGTCTGCTGCGCCTTAGCCTCGTCGGCGGCGTTACGGCCGCGCAACTCCAGCAGCTTGAGTTGCTCGTTGCTCTGAATTTTCATCTTCTCGTGCTGATCGCGCATCTGCAATTCCTGCGCCTTCAATTGCGTATCGGCCTGATCCTTCTGCGCCTGCCGCTGGTTCTTCATCTGCTCGATCTGCAACTGCGTCTTGGTCGCCGCCGTCGCCGGATCGTCGCCCTGCGGCTGGTCGGCCTTCTGTTTCATCAGTTCGGCAAACTCGTCGATCGCGCCGTCCAACTCACGGCCGCCGCGGAACGCCGAGCAGGAGAACTTCAGCACCGAGGCAGCGAACCCCGAGGCCTGCGGCGTCGTCGTCACCATTTGCGCAAGCTGCGGCAGCAACTGCCCGAGCATCGAGACAAACTCGGTATGACGCTGCTTCTCGGCGTTCTCGTCAACAATGATCGTACTGTCGGTTTCGATGTCGAGCGTGAAGGCGCGTGCCCGGCAGCTGCTGAGAAACTCCAGCACCTGCTCGAGCGTCGCGGTTTCGTTAAGCTGCGCGATAGCATTATTGCCGGACGCGCTCATCTGCTGCTGTTGCTGCTGCAACTGCGCGGCTTTGTCCGGGTCCTGCTGCAGAGCCTGCTGCGCCTGCGGCAGTTGCGACAGCATCCCGATCGCCTTCTGCTGCGCCGCCATCTGCTGCTGGATTTGCTTAATCTGGTCCTGCTGCATCTTCTGCGTCGGCAACTGCGTCTGCGACATCTCGATAATCGTCACCGGATCAAATTTCTCGGTGATGATATCGGCAGTGATTGCCACCAAGTCGCGGGCAATGCGCTTGAGTTCATTCTGCTTGTCCTCGACGCGCGTCGAACCAAACTGCGTCTTGAGCTGCTGGGCGCCGAGCGTTTCCTTCGGATCAGTGGCACCGCGCATGATGTCGCTCAGACCCATGATCTGATAAACATCCTCGATGACCTGTTTGCGCAGGTCCACCAGGGTCGTCACCACTTGCGCGATCATGTCGATCGGCAGCCAAATCACCACGTCCTTGCTGCCGCCGAAGGCGCTCCAATTCGAAATTGGCACCATCACCGTCGACGGTGTTTTGACGCTGACGGCGCGGTTGATGGCGTCGCCGATCTCGCCGCCGGCAGGATAGAAGCCCTTGCATTCGATCACGTCACTCAGCGCATGTATCTTGCTGGTGAGCATGTCGATCTCGTCGAGCTGGTCCTTGTACTGCAGCACGTCGGGAACCGGCACGAGGCTGCCGCGCTGCACGGCACCGTAGGCCGGCCGCGGGCACGGAAAGAAATTCTGCAGTTCGAGATGCGGATCATCCTCGTCGAGGATGTCCTCGCAGCCCTGCGCCACCCAGACGACGCGGCGCTCGTTCTTGTTCCAGATTTCCCAGAACTTGGCGCGCTCGCGGTTGTCGGCGCCGCCGATCGACTGCGTGTCCTTGTCGACCTTATACTCGGCGTCCTGGTAACAATCGCCAGACGACGCCTTGAAGCGCACGCGGGCCTCATCGCGCGTCAGATAGCTGGCGGCGGCAACCCACCACACCTCCGGCCAAGTGCGCGACACCGAGTGCAAAAAGTCACGGCGATTTTTGAAATCGTAACAAACCCGCTCGTGGCCGTAATGCGTCGCGCCGCGGGCGCCCTCGTAGCGCACCCAAATGACGCCCCGCGCCGCCATCGCGAGGTCGTCGCGGACGAGCAGCATGGCGTCCTGGATGCGGCCGATGTCGAAGGCGACCGTGCAGCAGCGCTCGAGCAGTTCGCTGGCGGCTTGGTAGACCGGCCTCCTATCCTTAAATTTGGTGACAACAACCGGCACCGGCGCGGTGGCGTAAATTGCCGGCTTGAGCACCTCGCAGTTTGCCCAGAACAACTGAAACTCTTTGGTGCGCGTCCCGGCGCAGAGCCGCGACAGCGAGGCATAGCGCTCGTCAATCAGGTCGCAGTGATGGTTCCAGTCCTCGAACGACTTCTCGCTTTCTTCGAGCAAGTTCAGCCACGCGCCGGAACGGCGCGGCTCGACCGCCGGGTTGTAATCCAGCGCGTCGTGCGAAACGTCCGCGTCGCTCGGGCCGGGCGCCGCGTAGGGGCGCGGATCGCGATCGGTCGAGTACGACGGGTAGTCCGATGACCGCTGCCCGGCCATGCGTCACACCCCCCTTTGCGAAACAAAATCAATCCTATAGTTGCACGCGGCGCACCCGCGCGCCACCTCGGCGTGCGGACACCTTGCTCCGGGCACCGCCCGGAGCCTTTTTTCTGTCACTGGCAATCCTGGCGGCCAGCCGGTTGGTAAAGTCCAGCGTCCAGGCCACTTCCAACAGCATCCGGCACGCCTCATCCACGCGCTCGCGGCCATACAAACGCTCGATAACGGCGCGCATCCTAGCTCGATCTTGAGAAGTCATCGTCATGAGCAACTCCAGCAAAACCGAATTCGACTGCTGCGAATGCGGCGTGCACGTCATCTGCTGCGTGCCGTCGCCGATCCATCCGTACTGCGAACTGTGCGTCTGGCGTCCGGGATGGTGGCGAAACGAGAAACTACGCAAGCTGTTCGCTCACAATGAGCAGCGGCGACGCGAGCTTACCCTGCGCGCGGCGGCGGAGGCGGCTCAGTAGCCATCGCTTCCTTCTCAGCGAAGCCAGCACATCCGCACAGGCTAAAATCGCGAGCATGCAGGCATTCGCCTGCGTCGTTATGAAAACCCTCGTGATGTCCACAGCGGCAGAGGCGCGGACCTGGCGGGTCGTAGCACCATGATGGGCAATATGGTCCATCCTCGGGCGGCCCTTGGTAGGTATCGCTAACAGGTCCTGGCATCGGGGCTATTTCTCCTGGTTGATCGAATGCGGCGTGCACGTCATCTGCTGCGTGCCATCGCCGATCCATCCGTACTGCGAACTGTGCCTCTGGGTGCCAGGGCGGTGGCAAAGCGCGAAACTGCGCAAGCGGTTTGCCCGCAACGAGCAGTGGCGACGCGAGCTTACCCTGCGCGCGGCGGCAGAAGAATGGGAGATGAATGGGAGATGGCATCTATAAACGCATCCCCTTGCGCGGCTCAGCGATCGGCGGCAGGTGCCATCCCTCCCGCTGCGGCATGGGTATTACGCGGGCGGGGGCCGGTTTCCAGGCTAGGGACATATACCTAAAGGCATCTACCCGGTCTGAAGTCCAGTCGTGCAGCGGCTTGACGGTGAAGCATTTCTTCTCATCATCCCAATCACGACGATACTGCTCCAGCGCCGGCAACAGCTTGTCCTCGCAGCGCGGGTGGAACACGCAGAGCCCGAGCGTGCGGCGCACCGCGTTGATGCCGTCCTGCAGGGTGGCGTCGGGCGCCAGTTGCGGGTGCAGGCCGAGTGCCCCCATCGTCTCAACACGAGTGCGGCCGGTCGACAGCTCGCGCACCTTGGCGTCGTGTGGCACCCAGTCCGTCCCGTGCCGCCAGCCGCGCTCGGCGTGCACCCGCACGATCTCGTCCCGCCACCAGTCCAACGAGGCGCCCGAGGTGGAAAGACAATCCAGGATGTAAAGCTGCGAGCCGGCGGTCTGAAAGAAGATCACGGCGGTGTCGTCGCGCATCCCTAAGTCCCAGGCACGGTGCACGGGCAGGCCCGGCACCGCGTCGATCGCCAGCACCCGACCTTCCTTGCGCAGCTCGGCGCACTCGCGCGAGAAGATCGCGCCGAGCAAAGCCGCGGTAAAATCACACATAAATTCCTGGCGCCACATCGCCTCGCCGGCCTCGCCGTAGAGATCGCGATATTCCTTCAGCGCGGAGTCCAGCTCCGCCTCGCTCATGGCGGCGGTGTCGCGCGCGGTCAGCAGCTCACAGAACCAGCCATCGGCGTGCTCGGCGTGCTTGTAGATGTTGTAGGCGTGATTGCGACCGCGTGGCGTGGTAACGAACACCACCCAGCCGTTGTTCTCTTCGAGAATTGGCCGCGCATAGGCCCAGGCGCTCGGGTTGGCGAGCGCATACTCGGAGAATACCAATCCCGCCACCGAGCCGCCCACCAATGAGCTGTCGTAGCGATCCGAGCCGATAATCTGAATGGTGCTGCCGTTGCACAGCCGGATGAACATCTCCTGATCATTGACCTGCGCGCGCAACGCCGCCGGGAAGGCCTCGTCAATGCGGCGGCGGCCGGTGTGCGGATTGACGGCGGTCCAGATGGTCTTACGGCCGTGGGCGTATTCGGGAAGCGCGTAGGCATAGTTGCCGACGCGCCGCATCGCGGCGACGCACAGATGGTGCAAACAAATCTCGTCTTTGCCGGCGCGGCGATGCCACACCGCAACCGCGCGCGTGCCGCCCTCGTATAGATAACGCCAGAGCTTCATCTGGTGCGGGCGCGGCACCCAGCCGTTCGCCGGGACTATTACTTCGGTGGCCACGGCACGCCGCCCAGTACCCGCATCATCTCCACGAGCGCCTCGGTATGCGCCTCGCCGCCTCGCTCGAGCTTGTCCGTCATGCGCTTATACCAAGCGGCGTAGATATCACGCGCAGTAACATCGCCGCGGCCACAGTACGGGCAGATCATTTGTTAGTTCGAGCGAGCGGCTCGATGATGTTGCGGATTATCACTTCGATATTGCCCTCGCCGCCCTCTCCGGTCATTGGCTGCGCCGGCCGGCCGTAACCACGATCGAGCAGCATGCCGATCGCGACGATGCGATGCTTGATCGGCACGTCGCCGCCGTGCGCGAAGCCGGCAAGCGCGCGGATGCCGGCCGCGCAATGCGTGCGGGCCAAAGAACGGATATCGACTGGTGTCTTAGCCACTTGACCCCCGGCGCTGCCCGCCGTGAATGAAGCCCCTAACCTACGCCGCCGACACACAAATACGCAAATCGCATTGCCGCATCACCCGCAGCAGGATCGCAGTCGAGGCCGGAATCACGGCGTCGCCGGTCAGGTAGCGCCGCACCGTGCGATCGGCGACGCCGAGAAAATCTGCCATCTCTACCTGGGTCATGCCGGCCGTTTCGAGGGCGTCCGCGAACTCGCGCGGCGCCATTTCAGGGTCGATCACCAACTGCTGCATCTGAATTACGCTCCATTACGCTCCATTACGCTCCAGCTAACCTACCGGACCCGCTGTCCTATCGTCAACTACACATTTTGTTAAAAACAATGCTTGACCTGGACAGGCTGTCCGGTTCATAACGAGCGAGCCGGCAGATGCCGGCGCCAACGGGAGCAACCAAAATGACCGCGTCATTCGCCGCCGAAGTAATCGCCGACCGCAGCGGCAAGTTCTGCGGCAACGGCCTACGCTTCGCCACCGCCGAGGAGGCCGAAGCCTACGCGAATAACCTGATGATGCGTTGGACCGCCGTGTTGGAAACCCGCGTGGTGCCAACGCAAGACCCCCCGACGTATCGTTACATCAAGGGGCATGGCGCCCGGAAAATTCAGGGAGAAAACACATGACCTACCGCCCGAACTGGGACGCCCTCGCGCTGCGAGCACTCATCGACAATGACCAGGAAGAGCTCGATCGCCTCGATCTGCTCTCTCGCCTCGCCACCGGCGCGCTCTGCCCGGAGTGCCGGGCCGACGAAACCGAAGCCAACGATAACAACAGCACCTTCGTGTGCGTAAGCTGCGGGCACCAGTGGGATGCCGACCAATGGAACAGCGAGGCATGACCATGAGAAAAGTCCAAGCCCTGCCGCTGCGCCGGCATCACAGCGTCACCGCCGAGCGCATCATCGACGCAGTTACGCGACAAATGTGCACGCTCGACAACCCGGGCTTCTGCGTCGCCTGCGGTAACGAGCAGGACGGCTGCGAGCCGGATATGCAACGCGGGATGTGCGAGGCCTGCGGCGTCCCCGGCGTCTACGGCGCCGAGGAACTGCTCTGGCACGTCAAGGTAAGGCCTCGCCAGAAGGCGAAGGCGTAGCCGCAGGCTCGGGCACGCCAAACTCCCGGCACATGGCCAGGATCGCCATGTGCAGGGCCTCGTAGCGGGCGCGTTCTCTCACCGCCTGGTCACGCTCGGCATAGGCCGACGCGACGCGGCTGTCCGCCTGGGTCTGCAGGCTGTCGTGCGCGTCGACCATCACCCGCAGCGCCGCAAGCTCGACCCGCAGCCGGCCAATTTCATTGGCCAGCTCATCGCGATCCGCCGCCATCGCGTGATACTGCTCCAGACCCTGCATCACCGCGGCACGCCGCGGGTCGGGAAGAAGCTGCTTTTCACTGCTTTCACTGCCACCACTGCCATTGCCGGCCGCCATACTCACCTCCTACACCGCCAACGCTGGTATGGCCCGCGGCCGTACCAGACCTTGTGCATGCCATACCTGTCACAGACTGTGTGCTCGTGTCGAGCCGGCGCCGCCGCCGGCTCTAGGATTGGCCCAGGCGCAGGGTTCAGCAGTTGGGCTACCTCGGGAGCCAGCGGCACTGAAACCGCCTCCACGGGCAACGTAGCCGGCGCAGCCGGCACTGGCCGCGGCGCCTCGGGATCGCGTTGCGCGAAGCGCAACGCGAACGGCAGCCGATCACCCTTGGCCTCAGTTGCCACGACCTGCGGCGCCGCCGCGAGCGGCTGCTCCGCGGGCGAGGGCCCGAGCAGCAGCCCGGCGGCGAGGGCGGCGATCGCGCCGGCGGCCGTGCATGCGAGCGCGACGAGATGATGTTTCACAGCGACTTCGGCAGACCGCTGAATATGTCCTCTAAGAAACTCGCGCGCCCATCCCGCACCACGGCATCGCGCGTGCGCAGGAAAGTGCGAGCCACCAGAAACGCCTCACAGGCCATATCGGGCGTGCGCCCGGGGGAATAGGCGTTCTCTCTGGAGCACATCGCCACGAATATTTGCTCGGCCACGCGCGCGAGTTCGGCGAGTTCCGCCTCTGCCTCGATATTCCTGTAGACGGTGGTCATCCTGTCATCCTCCTCGGTTGAGCTATGCCGCCAGCGCGGGCGGGCGTGTGTCTAATGTTCTGAGTACCGCAGTTTCCAGTGACCGGCCGCCGGCGCCGCCGGCGGCCGCCGCCATGGCGGCCGTGGCGCGGCTGGCGGATGTGGTAGTACAGTGTAGTATATATTCTTCCACCTTCTCTTTTAGAAAGTAAGTACTCAGTACAATAACGCGGTAAACTTTCAACGAAATCCGCAGCTTAGGTTTGAGTATTGCGCCCGCGTACCCCGCCGCAAGCCGCGCCGGGACGCGCCGCCGGCGGCGGTCACTGCGGGTCCGCCGAGGTCATTCCGAGCCGCGCCAGCAATGCGCTGGTGTCGGGGCTGGGCGGTGTCTCATCGAGCAGGGTGGCGCGGCTGTGCTCGACCAGGGCGCGCGCCGTCGCGATATTGCCGACGATCGGCCCCTCGTAGTCGCGCCAGCACAGGATTTTATCTTGCGGGCCGCCGGCGCTGCGCCGCGGCATGCGCGGGCTGAGCACCAGTGCCGGCACCTGTTTGGTCTCCGAGCGCAGCCGGCGCCGCAGCCGGATGCGTAGCTCACTGATGTCCATGCCGAGGTCGCCGCAGGCCGCCACCATCAGGAACTCGCCGGTGAACAGCGCATTGGGGCCGAGCCGCTTGCGGACATTGATCACCCACTCATCAAGCTCGCTCAGCGCAAGCTCCTGCATCACCGCTTTGGTTTCGGTGTGCAGCGGCGCGTAGGCGTCAAACTCTGAGAGGTTGCGCGACGAGAGCGCGCGGAAGAGCGCGGCGATATTCCCCGGCACGTTCATCCAGGCATCCAGTGCCTGCGCCTCTTGAGCGGGAAGCGGCACGCCGTTGCGCAGCGCCGTGATGCGCCGGTCCTCGGCCGGTATCTGGAGCGCGTCGGAATTATTCGAGCCGATCAGATACGAGGCGTGTGCCGTGCCCTCGAACGCCGGGCGGCCCTTACTGGTGAAAGTTCTCGTGACCGGGCGCGGGTCGACCACTTCCTTGATCCGCTCATACACCGCGCGCCGATCGGCCCAGCGGCCGGCGTCGACGCTGTCGCGGCTCTCGCTTACGAACACAATCAATGCGTAGGCGGCCCAGTCGGTGTAGACGCCCTGCGCCGATCGTCCGGTAAACACGTCGAAGTCGATCGGCTTGACGTAGCGCCGGCCGAACAGCCGCATCAGGATGTCCCGCAGCATACCGCGGCCGGTGCCGTAGACCGGCTGCCCGCTCTTGTTCACGGCAACCATGATCACGGCGACGCTCGGGATTTCCGGGTGCTGCAGCTTGTGCGCCAGCCAGTCGAGAAACCATTCCCGCTCGGTCGCGTCGGGGATCAGGTGTGTGATGAACGCCCACCATATTGCGAGGTCCCCCTCGCCCTCGTGTCGCGGCGGCCGGTAGGTGTTTTTGTAGGTGTGCCCTTCCTCGCAGAACAGCGGAAATGCGGCGCCCGGGTGCATTCGCACGCCCCTGATCCGGTGCCGCTCGGGCTGGTGGCTCCACATCTTGGTCGCGTATTGCAGCTTGGGGGCGCCTTTTTTGGGGTAATCGAGCACGCTCCAGTCCATGTATGACTGCGTGAAGGCCTCCATGGTGATGTGGCAGGCGTCGCTCGGCTCATATAACTCGACCACCGTCCCCGTCGGCGCGCAGTAGGCGTGCGTTGCGATCAGCCACTGCACGAACTTGCGAATCGGGTCGTCGCGCGTCGGCCGAGGCGGCGCCCCGGTCGCTCCGTCCGGTTCCGCCTGCGGCGCAGCCGCAGGCTCGGGTTTCTCGTTCCTGATTTGGTCGTCCTGCCCATTATGGGCGTTTTTGTCCTCGTTTTGATCCGGAGGACAGGAAGCCGGCGGGACTTGTTGTCCTGTTTCCGGCGGCGGCATCACTCCGAGTTCGGTCAGCCGCGCCGCTATCTTGGCTTCATCGTAGCCGCCCCGGCGCAGCACCTCGTCCCGAAACCGGTGCCGGACCTCGGTGTGGCTGTCCCAGAGCGACAGCCCCTCCCGGCTGAGGTTGACTTTAACGCGATCGGGCGAGCCCGAGGTCCTGTCCCATATCCGGGCGTAGCCTTCTTCCCGAATGTTGCGGCCCTTGCGCAGTTCCTCGTCCAGTTGCGCCAGCGTCAGTTCGGTGACGCCGTCCGATAGCTCGAACACCTGCTCCGGCTCCAGATCGTAGAGCACGCGCTCTTTGATACTGTCGGGGCGCGCCGTCGAGGCCGGGAAAAAGCCGAGGCGCTGGTAGGCTTCGTCCAGGGCGTCGCGCAGCGCCTCGATGTCCTCGGCGGGGAAGATCGGCAGGGCGTCGAGCCGAGTATTGAGGATGGTGCGCTCGCCGTCGTAGCCGTACTCCCGGCCCGGGCTGTGCATGCCCCATACGCCGAGGTATTTGCGCAGATTGCCGGTGAAGAACTCGGTCATGTTCTTGAGGGACTTCTTCCGCGCGAGCGTTTCCTCGTCGTCGCCCTCGGCCGGCAAGTCGGCTTGTGACGGATACCAACTGCGGGTGCGCAGCAACCGGTGTGACGTGCGGGTGGTGCGGCCGATCAAAGCAATCTTGACCGCGCCGGAGTGACGGTGAAGGCACTGGTCGAGGAAGGCCGGATACTTCTCCCCGATCACTGCCATCACTGCCGCCCGCGCGGCCGGCGCCGTGGTGTCGTTATCGACGATGAATAGTTCGGTGCCGTAGGTACGGATAGCCGCTGCCCGGCCGTTCCATGTCGCGATATCTGCCGGTTCGTTCGGGATGCTCGGCCAGTTTCGGAACGGGCTGTCCTTGCCGCTCTTGAGCGGGATGACATCGTAGCCGTTGGCTTTGATGTCCAGCCAGACTTGCCGGCGCGCGTGGATAGCCTTAGGTTTCAGGCTGTCAGACATGGTCTGATCGCTCCTTGTGTGTGAAGGGGTTCAGATCGGGGTCGTGGCGGCATCAGCCCCGCTGCGACCCCTCTTTACTCGCCGGATTTCCGGCCGAGCAGTTTATCAATATCTTCTGAATTTTTTATCAGCGCCAGTACCACCCCTAGCGTCTCGATCCGCCGGTGATACACGATCTGGTGCAGCGACAGCCGGCCGCCGCGCGGGCGCTTGCACTCGACCATGATTGCGCGCCCGCCCGGCATCAGCACCAGACGGTCAACGAAACCACGCCGCCCTGGCGTGACGACTTTCAGCGCGATGCCGCCTTCTGCCGCGACGCGGCGCACGAGCTCCTCCTCGATCGTGCATTCGCGTGGATTCTTCTTGACCGGCATGAAACGCCCCGTGTAGCCTGATCGTCAGATAAGTGAAGTTGAAGATGGCTAGGGAAGAGGAGCAGGAAAGAGTGTCTGTCCACAGCACAATAGTCGGCGGCTCAACCTGCGGCCGTATGCTTAATTGCCCCGGCTCGCATCGCGCCATTGCGGCGCTGCCGCCCGCCGTAGAGATAACATCCCAATACGCCGAGCAGGGCACCGCCTTACATGAAGTCATGGCGCTGATCATGCGGCGCGCCAAGGCCAAGCCGCATCTGACCCACGGCGACTTGCGGCGGTTCGCTCATACGCTCGTCGGCAAGCATTTCCATGACCGTGAATTATCCCAAGATGATTGCGACACCCGGATTATTCCGGCGCTGACCGCGCTGGAGCGGCTGGAGCAAAAGCATAGCGCCCCGTTTCCGGTCGAAGACTATCGCGTCATCGCCGTCGAGCAGAAAGTAACGTTCCCCGGCGTCGCCGGCGGCTACGGCACCGTCGACGTGATCCTGCAAAATTCAAATAAAGTCTTGCACGTCGACTGGAAGTTTGGCGCCGGCATCGGCGTGCGGGCGGTAACGAAGGACGAGGCGGGTGAACTGGTCAATCCGCAATTGCTGTTTTACGCCGCCGCGGCGTTTTCTAGTTTTCCGAAATACTACGGCAAGAGCCGCGAGCTGGTGCTGGCGATCGTCCAGCCGGCCGGCGCCGAGCCGCTGACAGATGTCACGGTCGACCGTGACGAGCTGAAGCAATTCCAGGAGGACGTGGAAGCCGCGGTTAAGCTGGCGCTGCGGCCGGATGCGCCGCGCTCGCGCGGCGAGCATTGCCGCTTCGCGCCCTGCAAGGTTAGCTGCCCACTATGGACCGGGCCGCTGCTCGATTTTACGGCCCTCGGTCCCCGTATTCCCGCGCAGCCCGCCCCGGGCACGCCCGGGACCGATGAGCCAACTGATTATGGTGTGTTCCTATCAGCTGCCAAGACGCTCGCGGACCAAGCCTACCTATACAAAGCGGAGATTGACGCGCAGCTACATGCCTATCTCACCGCCGGCGGCGTCGTTCCCGGCTGGAAGTTAAAGCCGAAAGTAAAGCAACGGCAGTGGATCGACGAAAGTGTCGTGTCAACGAGGCTGTATAACCTCGGCTACAAAATAGATGAAATCTGGCAGAAGAAACTGCTTACCTTCGCCCAGGCCGAGGCGATTGCCCGCAGGCTCGGCACGAAAATTCCAGACAATTTGCGCGTGGTGCCGCCGTCGACCGAAACGACGATCGCGCGCGAGGACGACCCGGCGCCGGCGGTTACGCCGCAGGTGTCGGCCGAGCAGTTCAGCGCGGCGCTGAACACGCTGATCACAACTAACAAACAGGAGATATTGAAATGACCGCGAACTTACCAGACGTACTGCCGAGCGACTTCGTCAAGTCGCTGATGAACGGCATTGCCGACTCGCGCGCCGGCTCGACGACCGGCTACAGCGGCAAGCCGCTGCTGAGGTTAATGAAGAGTAAGGAATGGGTGTTCGGCCAGGAAAACATCGAGGTTCAGGAGGGGTCGCGTTGGATTGTCAACGTGATGTCGCTCGAGCACGGCTGGACCTGTTGGGTCGATGATGGTTCCAAGAACAAGCTCGCCGGCGAGGTCATGGCGCCGGTGAACGTGCCGCGCCCGCCCAAGCCGGCGCCGATCGACGGCACCGATTTCAAGGAACAGCGCAACATGGAGTTGAAGTGCTTGGACGGCGAAGATGCCGGCACCGAGGTGCTCTACAAGGCGTCGAGCTACGGCGGCATCAAAGCTTCTCTGAAGCTGATGGATGAGATTTACAAGCAGCTTGCCCGTGACCCGCACCACCCCTGCCCAGTACTTGAGTTGCGCAGTGACAGTTACCCCCACTCCAAGTGGGGACAGGTGGTCGAGCCGATATTGGTTGTTGTGGCCTGGGCCGACATGCACGGCCGACTGGAGGGCGCCCCCGAGATCGCCGCGCAGCCGGCTGCGCCGACTGCGCCGGCCGCGCAGCCGGCTACGCCGGCTGCCGAGGTTGCCGCCGTCGTGCGGCGCCGCCGGGCCGAGATCGCGCAGCCGGCTGCGCCGGCCGCGGCCAAGCCCCCGGCGACGGAGGCGATGGAGGCGCTTGCCGCGAAGGCGGCGGTGGCGGCGGCCGCCGCCGTGCCGCTGCACACCGGCCAGCGCCGCCGGCCGGTGACGCGGTAAGACCGAATAGAAACAGAGGGGGGTCCAGATGGCTTACCAGCCGGCGTTCGAGCCTGCCCAGGTAGGCTATCTGGACTTTGAAACGCGCTCACCCACGCTCGACCTGAGGCAAGTGGGAGCCTATCGCTACGCCACCGAGGCCGAGGCGATCGCGCTCTCTTATGCGATCGGCCCGGATACCGAGGTGGAGACGTTCGCGGTCTACGA
>Ga0247664_1000116_pt1 | contig 19870 bp, 11 predicted proteins | sample CNK05_metaG_FD_182715 | JGI IMG/M metagenome (GOLD analysis project Ga0247664, IMG submission 182715) | Soil microbial communities from Purdue University Martell Research Forest, Indiana, United States - CNK05 | ecosystem: Environmental > Terrestrial > Soil > Temperate forest > Bulk soil...
CCGCCCGCGGACGTTGCCCAACATTACGCGGCCTTCACTGATATCCAGACCTACGTGGACCAAAGGAGCTACGCGTACGCCGAGCGCTTGCTCGTCGCGGCCGACACCGGTCTGCGGACGGCTCCGCCGGCGAAGACAACGGCTGAACCATAACGGAGAGGACACGCGGGCGAGCTCAGAAATTAAGACCAGTTCGGCCGCCTGGGTCGGTAACGATGTGCTGTTGCTTCTGGAGTTGAACGACGTTGCCGGGGTTGGAGGCGTGCGTCTGGTTCTGGCCAATCTGCGAACCGCTTCCCGCGTTACGGGACCGCTTCACTTTCCCTCACGGTTTCGCGCTACGGAACGGTTTTTTGGCCGGGTGGCGGTCGGCGCCAGGTGGAATCTCCTCATCGCCATAAGACCGGGGCTCGCCTGGATCCATCAGCACCGCGAGGTTATCAATGTTCTTATTCACGCGACCGGCGATGCCGCCATTGGCCCAGTCAAAGTTGGGATCACGGGTGGAAAAGGTGTAGCCCTTAATCTTGACGGTCAAGGAGACCGACTCATCCGGGATACCGCGAAACTCGAATCGGCCATCGGGGTCGAGCGGAGTCTCCGTATGGTCCCAGGCCCGTTCCCGGCCGAGAAACAAGCGCGTATCCGGCGGGACGGGTTGTCCATCTGTGAGCGAGACCTTGCCGGCTAACCGATAGCCAGCAGTCAGAGCAAGGTCGCCGAGCTGAAGCACCGAGCCGTTGGTGCCGCTTTTGATGGCTTTGACGGGCAACGCTCCCTGGTCCTGAAGCGAATCCATCTTGGTGAACAAATAGTAGTCGTTATCCGGCGCGACATTCAGCAGCGCGAAAAAGCCGTTGGCATCGGAGCTCGCCTCGAAATCATGCAGATATTTTCCACAAGTCCGATCGGTAGTGACGAGGCCGACGGCAGCATTTTTGAAGGGCTGGCCATTGCGGACAATTCGTCCGGTAACGGTGACGCCTTCCTGCATGCGGATGAGATGATCGCGGCCCGGCCGAAGAGTCACCCAACGTTTGGCCACCCCTCGCCCGTCCGCCAGGGCGAGGACCGCATTCACGTTTTCCTGGCAGCGCAACGAAAACCGGCCGTGATCATCGGAAACGCCGACCGGATCAACAAAGTCGTCGGTGCCGCCCCATTGCGTGGTGGTGCCGCGTTCGACGCCTTCAGGGCCGATCACCACGCCAACCAACGGTTTGCCGGCGGGGTCAAGCACCATGCCGGTGATGTTGGATTTGGATTTCAACAAGATCAGGTCCAGCGGTTTGAGGACGGCATCGACCGGACCGGCGCCGGGATCGACTTTGGTCAGGAATTCCGGCTGATGGCCACTGGCGACAATCAGCACACGAAACCTCAAGGTCGGGTCGAGCGCTTCGATCGTGAAACGGCCTTGCGCATCTGTCTGAGCGTTCTTGCGGCAGTCCGGATAACAGGATGGACAGGTGCTCGCGGTACCTTTTTTGGGGCCGGCCGTATAGATGAACACGGTGGCCTTGGGCAAAGGCGTGCCGTCACTACGCGTGACGCGCCCGGAAAGATCGGGGCGCGTTTCCGCGGCGACGCGGGCCGACCAGGAGCAGGGAATGGCGACGAATCCAGCCAGAATCAGATAACCGGTCAGGGTTTTCATAATGCTTCCAGGTGAGGAGAGGCGTTTACTTTTTCAGAGCGCGTTCGACGGTAGCGCGGACGCGGGAGCCTTCCAGGTTGCGTCCGACCAAGCGGCCATCCGGATCGATGAGGAAGAGAGCGGGCAAGGTTTCGACATTGAAGGCCTCGGTGACCATGGTCCGGGGTGGGCCCTCGAGGCGGGCGAGGCGCCAGCCGGGTTGCAACGCTGCGCTGGCCTGGCGGGCCGTGGCGGCATCGTCATCGAGGTTAATGCTGAGAAACGCGATGCGTTCCTCGCGAGCCCATTCGTTTTGGAGTTTATTCCATTCGGCGAATTGCTCGGCGCTGCGTTCGGACCACGAAGCCCAAAATGCAATCAAGGTGTATTTGCCTTGGTATTGGTGGAGACTAATCGGTTGACCGTCGAGGGTCTGCGCTTCCAAGGACACGCGGGCCGCTCGTTTCAGCGTGGGGTCGTCCTTGATTGGCACCATCAGGCTGCCGAGATCGAGCGCGGTAGTGCCGGGTGGCACAATCACTTCGCGCACCAACGAACCAAGTTCATCCTCGGCCCGGGTCGCGAATTGACGTTCTCCGGGTTGGCCCGGGTTGGTGAGGCGGATGCGCAGGTCATAGGTCCCAGGGGGAACGTCTTCAGCGCGAAAGGAACCGTCCCGTTCAAATTCGAGCTGATAGAGTCGAGCGGCGCGTGCCTCTTGAAGTTTCACGGTGCCAAAAGTCGCGTCGTAGGCTTTTCGATAGGCGGAGGCGGTCGCGAATTGGTCGATGTTCACCGGGGCAGGCGCAGGCGGCTGTTTGAGCACCAGCAGGTGATCGTCACTCAGCCAATCCACGGTTTGATCCACCTTGTCGGAAATGGCCTGTCCAATGACGGCGCGGCCGCCTCCACCATATTGTACCTCGAGTACTTCACCCGCTTTCACCGTGATGGGCATCGGATGACTTTCTGTGATCGAACGGCCAGTTTGGCCGGGCGGAGTTAACCATCGGCATAACTTGTATTCGCCCGCCGGCACATTGGTGAAGACAAACCCGCCATCGCGCGCGGTGCTGGCGTGATAGTTCAAGTGCCACCCCATCTGCGGCGACCATAAGAGGCACTGCAACATCACGTACAGCCCAGCCTTGGTTTGCCCATCAACCAGGACGCGTCCCCGCACAGTGCCCCATGGTTGCAGGCGCACCTCACGAGCCCGGCCGACCTCTCCGTAAGTCGTGGCGAGGAATCCATCGACATGCGTGACCACCAAAGCAAGATCCTCAGGGACACTCGGCAAGACAAACGCGCCGGCATCGTCCGCCTGCTCCTTGCTCAAGCGATCTCCTGCATAGCGGTCAGGACCGTTGCAAAACACGGTCTCATAAGGATTCACCTGAATCCACACTTTCGCCCGAGCCGCTGGCTCGCCATTGGGTCGCAGAACGACTTTGCGCACATCATCGGCCGGCTGCATAACGAAGTCCGCGTCCCAATCCCCCAAATCGAAATCGCGCCAGGGCGTAATAAGAGTCGCATAACCCTTCGCTCGCAACTCCAGTTGAAAACTTGGATAGGAACCACCCGGCCGAAAGCGGGCCGCCGGCACTTTCAGCTGAAAGCCTCCTTCCGACACTTCGCCCGGCCACTGGAAGCCTTCGTGATCGCCGGTTTGATATTGGACCGACTCGAGCTTCACCCCAGCTTTGGTGCGAGCATTTTTGACTCGCCCGTTGATGATAATTTCCTGATCCATCCCTTCACGCAGCTTGAAGGTCACGTCGCGCTGTTCGGAGGTGATCAGCATTTTCTCGTGAAAGGGCAGCTTTCCGATGGCGACCAAGGCAAAGGGGGCAACCGGCGCGTTGCTCCAGATGAAGGCACCGTTGTCGTCAACCGTTGCTTCGAAATCCAATGCTTGCGCTTCCGACCGGTACTTCTCCACCCCCAGTTTGGCGCCGCCAACCGCTTGTCCTCTCCCGTCCTCCACTCGGACCCGGAGCGGACGCATCGGCGCCACTACCAGACGCACCTCGGGAATATTCGTGGCGACATCTACGACCAGGCTGGTGATGGCAAAATTGGTCGGATACGCGGTGAGAATCAATTGACCCGCCGACAGATGCTGAAATTCGAACCGTCCCGCCGCGTCCGTCCGCGTCTCTCCAGCGCTTTTCGGATTTCCCATGCCGTAACCGGTCTTGATCAGCACTTGCGACAGTGGCGCGCCGTTCGGCTCCAAAACGCGGCCGCGAACGCGCAAACCGCTTCGGAACACAAGGGCAGCCTTGCCCGCTCGCAGATCTGCCAACCGAACCGGCGCTCCGATCTCGCGCGGATCGGATTCGCCTTCCTGAACGAATCGCTGGCTCGAGCCGTCGGGCCGAAATATCTCGATCCTGATCAGATCCAGATCACGCGGAAAATCTTCGATCGACCAACGGCCGGCCGAGTCGGTCACCACGGAATCGGCCCAGAACTGCGGAAATTCCTGGCGCAGCCCGCGCCAGTAACCGCTCCCGAAAATCTTCACCCGCACGCCGCGGAGGGGTGTGCCTTGCTCATCTCGCACCACGCCTCCGGCGGTCAATCCGCGAGCAAGCCGAACCGTGACCTCGGACGGCATTCCGGGACGAACATCTTTGTTGTCCGCCGCCCAACTCAACCCCCGCGGTGCGTAGCCGCGGCATTGAACCGAAATACTGAACCAGGACTGTTGTTGAAGGTGCGCGGAAGGAACTTCGCCCAGGCGAATCATGGCGACCCCGTTCTGGTCCGTGGTCCACCGCGGCGGCGAACTGGAGCCGCCGAAAAATGCGCGGAAGTCTGGAGCCAAAATCTCTGCATTGGCCAACGGCTGGCCGTGCTCAGCATCCAGCACCAGCACTTTCATGGAAGACCCATTGGTGACGGAGACTTTCGGCAGCCCGGCTGTAGACGAAACCGACTGCGTGGGTTGCGAGGGCGCAGAGGCGGTTTGCTCAACTGGTTTACCCGCTCTCGATCCCTTGGCGTTGTCCTGCGCGTCGGTCAACCCAGCCACGGCAAGGCCTCCCAGCAGCACCACCGCGAGCAGCGACCAGCGACGAGCCGGCACGAACGCGGCAATCATTCCGATCCGCTCCTTCATCTGACGTTTGTCCTCCATGATGCCCACCAACCCCGGGGCGGCCGCCTGGTGCGTAATCCGTTCCAGCAAGCGCAGGATGGTTCTCCCGTACTCCTGATTGCGGCCTTCCCCGGCGGTTTCGAGCGCCAACGCGTCACACGCCAATTCGCGATCAGCCCGCCAACGCATAAATCCCACCCAGACCAGTGGATTGAACCAATGCACAATCTGCAGCACGGTCACGATCCAATTCACCAACACATCACGCCGCTTCACATGGGCCAGTTCGTGCAGGAAAATAAAATGCAGCTCAGCCGCGGAAAATGTTTGAGTGAACCCAGCCGGTAACAACAGCCGCGGCCGGAACACTCCGTGCAGCGCCGGGCTGTGTATGCTCGCGCCTTCCACCAACCTCAACGGCGTCCTCACGCGCATGCGGACACGGCATTGTTCCAGGACCGACAGCACCGCCGGATCCGTCACCGAGGGCACCTTGCGCACGCGGCGGGTCACGCGAATCGAACTTACCAGGACATGCCCCGCCAACATCCCCGCACCGATCAGCCACAACGCGAACATCGCGATTGACCACGAAAATCGCCGGGAGCTTGTCACCACCGGAGCAGACCCGGCGACCGGAGCGTTCTTCGTCGATGAAATCCGCTCTGGGGTTTTGTCCGGCCGCTCGGCCGCGTTCGGCGCGCTCACGCTCGACTCGCCATGAATGTAGGATGGAGCAGGAGCGGGGGCCGATGAGACGAATGATTGGTCGGGGGCCTCGGTTGAGGGGAGGCCGCTCGCATTGGCCACTCCACTGGACGCGCCGCGCGCCGCCGGCGTGAAATTAAACACGCTCAATCTCGTTGGCAACGAGACCGGCAGAATCAATCGTCCCACCACCAGCAGCCATAAAGCGCATCGCCAATGCGGCGTCAGCCAGCGGCGAAACATCCATTGGGCCAGAAGCACCATGCAGATGAGCACGGCGCCCTGGGCGGACACTCGACCTAATCCTTCCAGAAAACGCAGCGCCATGGTGTAGGTCGTGTTCATGATTGCCTCCTTTTTTTGGCGGGGGCTTTGGTGGCCTGCCCCTCCAATAGATCATGCAGCTCCTGCAGATCCTTTTTGGTGATGCGCCGTTGCTGAACGAAGTAGGCCAGCATGGGCTGAAGCGATCCGCCAAAGACCCGCGCCAGAAAAGATTCGCTGGCGGCTGCGACGCATTCCTGTTCGCTGACCAGCGGTTGATAAACGTAGACGCGGCCCTCCGGCTCGTAATCGAGCGCTTTCTTTTGCACCAGCCGATTCAGAAAGGCCCGGGTGGTTTTCGGGTGCCAGGTCGGATCGGCCGCCACGAGCGCCTTGACGATATCGGTGGCCGTGATTGGATGCCGTTCCCAGATCACGCGCATGATTTCCCACTCCGTTTCGGTCAGCCTCGGTGCAGTTTTCATCCTCAATAATGATTACAAAGATAATCCAGGGCTGGATTACAGTTTTAATCCAATTGGGGCAAGAACTATTTTTGGGAGAGGGGGACGTATTATTTTCGCCCCGATAGGAGTGAGGTGGCGCCTGTCGATACGGTTCGGCTACAAACGCAGAGACAAGGCCGGCCGCGCCTGGCTCGAATCCGCGAAGTCGAGCTTGGTCCAGACGCGGCGCCGATTACGATTCCGCTTCGGGTCCATTTGGAAGCAAGTCTGCGCCTGCTTGTCACTCCCCCTGCCATCACGGCACGAGACGATAGAATTTCCTTGGCGCCGAAGGTGCCACGGTCACAGTGTTGCTGCCTGCGGGCAAGTTGCTCCAGGGGCCGACGACTTCGTTGGCGCTTTGCAACCGGCCCCCGCCGCTCCACGAGATCTTAAGCGCCCCGGCGCCGTCCGGGGTGATGCTCCGGATCCGGACCGTATCGTTGGTGCTTTGGTAAATTCCGAACCCGAGTTCCGGCGGCAACGGCACCTTGGGTGTTTCCAGACGGACATTGTCGAAGGAGCCGACGAAGGTAACATCCGCGGCCAGCATGCGGATGTTCAGCACGATGGTTTGCACATTGGCAGGATCGAACGCGCCCACGCCGCTGGGCGTGCTGAATTTGTCGAGCGAAGAGCGCACCGTATCCCAGCCGTCGGCGCGGGGCGAATAGGTTTTTACAAACTGGATCCAATTGTTTGGTCCGGACTTAACCTGCATTTCCAACTGGCAACGGAGCCGGCTGGCCTCCTTGAAGTCATAAGAGAACACGTAGTTGGTCCAGCGCTTTCGATCCGATGGCAGCGCCCAAGGGCTGGGAACGTCGTAGGCCAGCCCGAAGGTGGCCGGGGTCGGGGGCCGGGGCGGATTCTGGACCGCCAGAAACACGGCTTGGGATCCGTCGGAGGCCTGGTCATGAACTCCACCGTTCAGATAAATCACGTTGGTGAAGGGCGGATAGACATAGCTCACCCATGGGGCAAAGAGCGTGCCCTCGCCTCGTAACCGATCTTCAAAGCTGTCGATCAAATCCTGCGACGCGCTGGCCGGCGCCGGCCGCTCCGGACCGTCGAATCGAATGTTGTCAAACGATCCCACGTAGAGCGCGTCGGTGTCGATCATCTGCACGTTCACGACCAGCTTGTGGACCCGCGCCAGGTTGAAGTAATCGGTGAACGGCGCGCCTCGCATGACCGTGAACTGGGCCAAGGACGCCTGGATGGTGTCCCACCCGCTCGGCCCGGGTTGATACGCCTTCGTGAAGTGCAGCGCCCCGCCCAAGTCATCCCCCACCTGCAACTCCAACACGCACGCGTGCCCGCCGCTTTCGCGGAAATCAAAGCCAAAAGTGAAATTGGTCCATTGTGCAAAATCCGTCGGCAATGACCAATTCTGGCCGAACACATATTCGAGATAGAACCCCGAGAAATCGCCGCGCGTAGCCGGATTGGTCACCACCAAAAAGGCGGAACGACTCCCCGCTCCGTAGCTTTCACCCTGGACCCCGCTATCCAGATACTGCACCGAACTCGGATACGGATAAATAAACGCGGTCCACGGCGCCAGAAAGGCGGGGTTCGCTCCCGGGCCACGTTCTTCAAAGCCGTCGTGCACATCCGGGGAAGCATTCGGAGCAGGACGCAGGTAAGCGGACCAGGAGAAGGGCGCGCTCGCGTTGGCCGGCACACGGACGGTGAACGTGTGGCGGTCAGTAGCGCGACTGGTCAAATAGTGCTCGGATGCCACCGTCTGCCCGCCCGCCTCCAATTCGAGGACGACATCGTAATGCTCGAACTCACTGAGGACCGGGTCCCACAGGTCCGCGCGACTGAGCAACCAGGGAACCTGCGAGGGTTCATAAGAAGGCAGTTCCTGCCATTCCACGGGGACTTGGTAAGTGGCACCGGGTGTCACTACGTTGGGCAGCACGGTTGGACGCACAGCCCACAACAGCCGCACGGGAAGAATGGTCTCGCTCAAGAGCTGCCCGCCGGTCTCAAGCCAGGCTCGCAGCACGAATTGACCTCCATCCAGTGAGGAGACCCCGATCGGATCGTTCAAGTCCGGATCCGGCACCGTCAATGGCACAGACAGTGTGCCTGTGCCGTTGACCGCCGTCGGCCCGATCCGTGTGAGAGTCTGGGCACGCGGTTGGGTTTGTTCCAAAGCCAGCCCGAGGCTCAAACCCGGGTCGCGCACATCATAGCCGATGGCGACCTGGTAGGGAGTCTCCCGCGGCCACACCGCGACGGGGCCGGATTGCAGCCAGATCTTGTTCGGGTTGCTGTTGATCAAGGAAGCGTCCGAGGCGCCTTGGCGCGCATACGCGTAAAGCACAACATATTCGTCTCCCGCCAATGATAAGGTCACGACGCCGTCGGAGTTGGTCTCGAGGATGCCGCCTTGGGTCAGGTTCTCAACGATGCGCCCGTCGAGCAAGGAATGGGCAGTGACCGTGACAGTAGCCTGGTTGGTATGTTCGTTAAGCAATGAGAGCAGGATGCTGCCGTTGCGGCACACGCGATAATCCGGCAGCACGTAGGCGGCGCCGGGTCCGCTCAACGCCACGGCTGGAGCGAGACCAAAGTGGTTGCTGTAGATCGTGCGCAGCCAGTCATAACGCACGTCCCAATCGCGGGTGGGTGGACGGTCATGAAAAATCGAGGTATCGCCGATCGGGAAGGTGTTGATGGCCGTGCGGCTGTTCCCGACGGTTTTGATCTGAAGGGCAGGCCGCGGCGGCTGCGTGCCATTGAGGCCGGTGTGGGTGGCCACGGTGATGCCGGAATTGGCCGTGATCCCGTGCCAGATTTTCCAGGTCTGAACGGTCTCAGTATACCCGTTGGTGAGTAGCCCCAGCGGGTTTAGCGCGCTAAAGCGGATCGGCCGATAGCTCGTGTCGGGAAACACCGGCTGCGATACGCCTGCATCCCAGCCGGGGACGGCGCCGCTGACATTGAGCCCGAAGACGGAGCTCATCCAATCGATCCAATTAGGATTCGGCTGATGGTAAGTATTAAACTGGCCGGGCAGATCTCCGTTGGCATGAACGCGGATGCCGCGGGGGATGACATCGGTGGCAATGCGATCCAGATCTCCGGGTTCCAGCTGAAAACAACGGGACAGGAGCAAAGCGGGGGCATTCGTATAACTGCCCGCGGCAAACTGGTCGTCATCGAGAATCCCGACCTGGTAGCCCAGCCGCTTCAGGGCACCCCACAACATGGCGTTCTCCTGGTTGGCCCGGGGCCAGCCCATCAACGAACTCCGGCTCCAAAAGAATTGGATGTCCAACGGCGGATCGACCGAGGCCCCAAGCAAATGCTCGATCCCGAGGTTTTCCATGCGCCGAAACGCTTCCACCAGGTTGCCGTAGGCGTGGTTGGTTTTGGCCGTGCGATCTTGCTTCACGATCCCGAATCCGCGCTCGCGAATAAAAACGTCTCCGAACAAATCGCGATCGTTCCAGGTGAACAGATGAGTGCCCATGGCCCCGGACAAAAGCGCTTCCCACATCTGGCCGGGCACGGCCAGGGCCTGTCGTTCGGCGGCGCCCTCCAACAGGTTGTCCGTCGTGCTGTGCCCAGTTTCGGACACCATCACCGGCAGACCCGACTGGGCTTGATGTTTGGCGACGCCGAAATCGCCCGAACGCAGCTCAGCCGATAAGGTGGCCCACGCGTAATTGTTGATCGACCAGAAGTCCAGGGGCGCGCCGGCCGCCGCGCAACGGCTCACGATCGTTTTGGCATCTTCGCAGGTGTAGTTTTCGTCGTAGCCGATAAATAACCCGCCGATCATGGAATAGCTTCGCAGGTGGTTGGGGTCAGCTTTGCGCGCGGCCACGGCTCCCACCGCCACATAATCGCCGATGCTCCGTTCGCGCCATTGAATGAGATCATGGTAGCTCGGGTTGTTGCGATCCGCCGGATAAACGCGGGGCATGGCGATGCCGTCGAAGCTGGTGTAGTTGGTTTTCCACGTCTTGTTCAGGGCGGACAGGTCGCCTCCATAGAAGGCCGACACAAACGCCTGAAAGCTCGCCAGCGAGTAATCATCGAAACCCAGGTAACGATGATCGGGATTCCAGAGATCGAAATAGGCATATTCATTGCCCAGTATCCAACCGCCGATGGCCGGACTGTGCTGGTAACGGCTGGTCACGCGCGAGATGTAATTCGAATAAACCTGGCGCACCTCGGGATGTTCGTAGTTGAGCACGACAGAATTGCTGCCTTGATCATTAACCGCATGCCATCCCACGTGATTGGTGAACCAATCGGGCGCATACTGAAACCCCACCAGCACAAAAAGACGCAGCCCCAGTTCCTCGGCTTTCGCCACCAGAAAGTCGGGTTTGGAAAAATCGAACACGCCTTCGCTGCGTTCCACCTGGTTCCACACCATCTCGCAGCGGACGGAGTTCGCGTACATCTTCTTGAACTCGATCAGGTCATACTCCAGTTGTTCGAAGCTTTGATCGGCGCCCACCGGCGGGTTCCAGGTTTGGTAGGCTATGCCGCGCGGGATAAAATATTGGCCGGTGCCCGGGTCCCAAAAGTAACCGTCATGCACGCGTAAGATCCCGGAGGCAGCCTGGGTTGAACTCGCCGCCGATAACCCCAGCCCGAGCCAGACCCCAAACAAACCGCCTGCAAGACCCGGCCACCCCATGAATCTCGTTGTGCGCTGCATATGACGCCCGGTTCTCAGCCTACCTTGATCCAGATGAAGAAACTTGTATCCGTGCTCGGATGCTCGATGAAACCATGAGCGCATGCACCAAGGCAAGCTTTTCATCCCCGGAAGCATCGGTATAGGCGCATTCGGTTACTGCCCCGGGATCGCGGCCTTTAGGCCACTTCGAGATGGGATCGGAGGAAGCCCCTCGACGGGCTCGGGGCGGGCTGTTGGACAGTTCCTTGGTCCTCGAGCCGACGGACGATGAAGCGGTCCCGCACACGCGGGACCGCGCCCCGAGCTGCCTTGTGCGGGGGCAGTGTCTAAATACACCCCATCGGTATCAGTGCATTCGCGTCGGCATGATCAACAATCACTAATATCACTAATCATCAATGACCAGTCATCAATCCCCCACCCAGCCCCGCAGTCGCGGGGCCACCCTCTCCCATTAACCTGACCTTCGGGAACTCGAAACGCTTGGCCTTCTCACCCCTCACCCTCTCCCCGTTGGTACCCGTTTAGCGCGCGAGGGAGCGCGGCGTTTACGCCGCTTCAATGTCCGGCGGGTCGGCCGCGGTGGGAGCTGCAAGCGCTTGCTCCGATTCCCAACTTGAAGCGGGCTGAAGCCCGCGCTCCGGGGACGCTAAACACGTACCCCCGTTGAGGGGGTTGAGGGGAGAGGGAGTAGGAAAAAGCGTACGGGTGCCGCAGTGGCACTGAGGATCAGCGGCGAGCCGCCAACTCCGCCTCCAATTGGGCGATGCGTTGCTGGAGCGGTTTTATCACCGCGTCCACTTCGGCCGCGGTATAGCGCGGCGTAATGTGTTTGGGACAATTCCAATCGAACGAGACCACGTCGATGAAAACAATGCGCTCCACGATCTTCTGGAGCTCCGGTTCGGCTAATTGCGCGACGAGCGATGGGTGCTGGCGAGCCTCTTCGACCCGAGCACGCCCCAGGATCTTAAGCCGCGTCCGTTGTGGATAGTCCATCAGCAGCAAGGAGACCCGGTTGTTGGCCGCGAGATTTCCGGCAGTCAACAGCTGACGGTTTCCGTGATAATCCGCGAACGCCAATTGAGTGGGGCTGAGCACTCGAACGAAACCCGGTTGGCCGCCCCGATGTTGCAGGTAGGGCCAGCCGGATTCAGTGACGGTGCCCAGGTAGAAGCTGTCGCGCGACCGAACGAATTCCATTTCTTCTTCCGTCAACGGATCGGGCTCCGCCGTGATCGCCGCCGGAGCCCGTCGCCCATAGTAGTGTTCCTGCGCGCGACGCACGGATTCCGTGGCCACAAAGTTAAGATAATGTTCAGCCATGGCTCAGTTTCTCTTGGTTCAGTTCAGTTCTTCAGAATGTCGTGACCTGCCACCCGTCGTGGAAGAGCCGGCGGATGCTGGCCACCGGCGGCACGCCCGGAATCTTGATGATGACGGCGTTTTTCATTTTGTGTTTCCTTCGCGATGCTGTTTTAGGTTGTGCGCCCGGCCCAATCGCCGTGACGCTCCTCGGAGCATCGCCGGATTTTCTCCCGGACGAAAGTGGGCACAAATGAGTGGGGTGGGCACAATTCGGTGTAAATTTATGAAGGCGAACGACAAAAATCTTTTGGCCATCATGCCCAAACTCCAATCAGGACGCGTCGAGATGCTGTTGGAAGACGTGATCGGTTGTCGCTGGACTTTTAGCGTGTTGCGGGCCGTGGCCTCGGGCGTGACGCGCCCGGGCGCGTTGGAGCGCCACATTCAAGGAATTAGCGCCAAGGTCTTGAGCGACCGGCTGCGCCACTTCACGCGCAGCGGGCTGTTCGAGCGAATCTCTTACCCGGAGATTCCGCCGCGGGTCGAATATCACCTGACGCCCTTTGGCCGGAAGTTCCTGCGGTTAATTCGGGAGGTAGAACGCTTGCAGAGCGAACTCGATGCCGGGAAAGGCTGAGGATGCCCGGCAGAAGGATCCGCCGCCCCTGATCGTCCCATGTGCGCGCGACCTGAGCGGAGTTGGCCACGCTGCGCAATTGGCAACAGGGACCGGACATCGCAACCAGGGAAAAGAGCCAGTCCGGACGTTCGTCACGGACTCCGTTCCTTGGCCGGGCGCGTCGCTCCGGCAGGGGGCGCAGGAGCAGCCTGAAATTCCGTCAATCGATCGCTGAAAATCATTCAGCGACCCGGGCGACGGGATGGCACATCGACTGCCTTGCAGGGAGCGGCATGACGTTTAACGTGGAGCAGAAGGAATATCTGGCCGGCCTCTTCGCGGGGATCGCCCAGCGCCAACTGCATCCGCATCCTTATCCTTATGTCGGTCTGACGCCGGAGGACGCGGCCGGGTCCGGCGGCTTGTTCACGGCCGATCCGGCGGCCGGGGGAGTCAACCTGGCGGCGCCGGGCCCAGAGACCATTCACGGCACGCCGCTCGAGGAGTGCACGAAGCAGGAACGGTGGAAACGCGAGTTGCACGGGTTGGATGCCTGGGATCGCCTCCTCGAACACGCGGAGCAGAACAAATTTCCCGATGAAGCGGATCAGTTCCGGTTCCGTTTTCATGGGTTGTTTCATGTGGCTCCCGCGCAGAACTCATTCATGCTGCGGTGCCGGATACCCGCCGGAGAGTTGAGCGGCGCCCAACTGCGGGGCCTGGCCGATCTGTCCGACAGCTGGGGCAATGGGCTGGCTGCGATCACGACGCGATCGAATTTGCAGATTCGGGAAATCCAGCCCAAGGACCTGATCCAGGTGCTCACGAAGCTGGCGTCACTGGGGTTGACGTCGCGCGGGGCCGGCGTGGACAACGTGCGCAACATCACGGCGTCCCCCACGGCGGGATTGGATCCGCAAGAATTGCTCGATGTGCGCCCCTTTGCGCACGCGTTGCATCACTACATTTTGAACCATCGGGACCTTTACGATCTTCCCCGCAAATTCAACGTCGCCTTCGAAGGCGGCGGCACCGTCGACACGGTGGCCGACACCAACGACATCGGGTTCATGGCGGTGCGCATTCCAGGGACGGAAACGGGTTCATCGGCCGAGATCGACGGCGTGTCCCTGCGCGATGGCGCCCGGGTTTGCGTTCCGGCCGGGGTCTATTTGCGGATCGAACTTTGCGGCATCACTGGTCACAAACAGTTCGCTCGCGACGCCGGCCTGGTGATGCGCCCGGGGGAAAGTGTCGCGGTGGCCGCTGCCATGCTGCGGGTTTTCAGCGAACACGGTGACCGCACGGATCGCAAGAAAGCGCGTCTGAAGTACCTGGTCGACCGGTGGGGTGTGTCGAAATTCATCGAAGAAACGCAAAAGAAACTGGCGTTTCCCTTGCTGCAAGTGGACCGGCAGCTCTGCGGCTCGCGGCCACCCTCAGTGCGCCACGGACACATCGGAGTCTATCGACAAAAACAATCCGGCCGAAACTGGATCGGCGTGGTCATCCCGGTGGGCATCCTGACCACCCGCCAGATGCGTCGCCTGGCGGAGTTGGCGCAGAATTACGGCAGCGGCAGGGTGCGTCTGACGCCCTGGCAGAATTTGCTTATCCCCGACGTGCCGGACGGATTTGTCGAGACGGTGAAGCGCCAATTGGTCCGGATGGGATTACATCACGATGCCTCAAACATCATGGGCGGGCTGGTGGCGTGCACCGGCAACAAGGGCTGCAAATGGTCCAGCACCGACACCAAAGGGCAAGCCGTCGCCTTGGGGCAACACTTGAACCAGCGCCTGCAACTGGATCAGCCCCTCAACATTCATCTCACCGGTTGTCCCAATTCCTGCGCCCAGCATTACCTGGGCGACATCGGCCTGCAGGGAGTAACGGTCAACGTTGCCGGCGCGTCGGTCGAAGGTTACAACATCGTCTTTGGCGGCGGTTACGGCCACACCCAAGGCGTCGCCAAGCAAGTGTTCACCGGAATTCCATTCGGTGAAATCCCCGCCTTGCTCGAGCGGGTGCTGCGAGTCTACCTGGGCCAACGGCGCTCCGGAGAATCGTTTGCTGACTTCACCCGCCGCTTCGAGGTTCGAGAACTGCAGGAAATATTCAGCGGCTGACTGCCATGACGTTGGTCCCGGTCATTCCTGACACGGCGCCGTTTACGGCCGAACAGCGCGCGTACCTCAACGGTTTCCTGGCCGGATTGTTTTCACGCGCGCCGGCCGGCGGTGGCGAGCCTGCGGCCGCCCCGCGTTCCCCCGCTCTGCAACCGCTTTCAATTCTCGTCGGCTCCCAAACCGGCAACTGCGAGCGGCTGGCCAAGCGTCTGGCCAAAGAATCCGGCCAACGCGGTTTCGCGCCGACCATTCATGATCTGCTCAACTATTCCCCAACCGAACTGGCGACGGTTTCGCACGCGTTGATTGTCACCAGCACCTTTGGGGATGGTGAACCACCGGATAACGCCAGAGCGTTCTGGGACTGCCTCGCGGCCGAGACGGCCCCAGGCCTGTCCAAAGTTCAGTTCAGCGTCTGCGCTCTGGGCGATTCAAGTTATGCGCGGTTCTGCGGCTTTGGCCGCGCCCTGGACGGGCGTCTGGAGAAACTCGGCGCGAGACGGGTTTTTCCGCGCGTCGACTGCGACGTGGATTATGAAGAAGCGTTTGCCCAATGGATGGCAGGCGCGATGGCCGCCTTCGCCTCCGCGCCATCGCCTTCGTTGTCACCCGCCGACTCCCTGCCAGGCCATGCCATTACCGTCTTCGGAGGGGCCACGGCGGCCACTGAACGCAGTCCCGCCGCGCCCGCCGCAACGTCTGGAACGCGCTCCAAGGAACATCCGTTTCCGGCCCGTCTCAAGACCAACCGTCGTCTGAGCCGCGCGGGCTCCGCCAAGGATGTGCGGCATTTTGAGATCGCGCTCGCCGGATCCGGATTGCGCTACGAAGTGGGCGATGCGCTTGGAATCGTGCCCAGGAACGACCCCGGCCTGGTGGAAGAAATGTTGCACGCCCTGGGTCTGTCCGGCGATGAATCGGTGCCGAGCCCGGCCGGGAGCAGCGTGTCGCTCCGGGAAGCGCTGACCCTTCACTATGAGATCACGCGCATTCCCAAGGCGCTCCTGGAAGCCTGCGCAGCTCACACCCACGATGAATGCTTGAAGCGCGCGGCGGCGCCCGATGCCAACGGTCAGCTGACCGAGTTTCTTCGCGGGCGCGAGATCATCGACCTGCTCCTGGCCGAGCCGCGGGGTCGCTTGGGAGCCGCCGCTTTCGTGAAGTTGCTCCGTAAACTCCAGCCCAGGCTGTATTCGATCAGCTCGTGCCTCATGGCCCATCCGGACGAAGTTCATTTGACGGTCAACGCGGTGCGTTACGAAAGCCTGGGGCGCGCGCGGCGTGGAGTCTGTTCGACTTTCCTGGCCGATCGCGTCCAGCTCGACACGCCGGTGCCCGTGTTCGTTCACATCAATCAGGCCTTTCGCCTGCCCGCGCCGGACGCCCCGCTCATCATGGTCGGCCCGGGCACCGGGATCGCCCCCTTCCGTGCCTTCCTGGAAGAACGCCGCACGACCGGCGCCTCTGGGCGGAACTGGCTATTTTTTGGCGATCAAAAGTTCAACACCGATTTTCTTTATCAGGAGGAGATCGAGTCATACCAACACGATGGGCTACTCAACCGTTTGGATCTGGCCTGGTCGCGAGACGACGCCGAGAAGGTTTACGTGCAACATCGCCTGCGGGAGCAGGCCGGCACGTTGTTTGCCTGGTTGGAGGAAGGCGCGTCCTTCTACGTTTGCGGCGATGCGTCGCGCATGGCCAAGGACGTGGATGCGGCGTTGCATGAGGTCATTGAACAGGCCGGCGGCAAAACCCCCGAACAAGCGTCCGAATATGTCCGCCAACTCAAAATTCAAAAGCGTTACCTGCGGGATGTCTACTAACCCACGCGGCTCCAGTCCGCCTCGCCGGCTGCGACCGCCGCTAGGGCCCGTCTTGGTCACTACGGTGTAGCGGCCGCTTCAAGCCTGCGCATGCTTCCACCGCCGCCGCCAGCCGAATCGGCTCCTGATTCCACGGGATCGCTCACAACCTTGGTCGACTCGTTCCTTCTCCAGCAACAGCAACTCACCGCGGTCGAGCAGTTCTCCCAGTGGCACGATCGCCCGGCCACCACGCCGGCGGCCCACCCTTATCGGCAACTCATTCCTCTGCACGCGCCACGGCCCGGCGAACAATACGCCTTCGAGGTTGACCTGGATCGATGCTCGGGATGCAAAGGCTGTGTGACGGCCTGTCATGCCCTCAACGGTCTGGACGAAGACGAGACCTGGCGCGAGGTGGGCTTGCTTGTGGGAGTGCGCAGTGCGCAGTCCTCAGTTCTCAGTGCTCAGTCCCCAGTGCGCAGTGCGTTGCAGTCCATCCAACAGACTGTGACGACAGCTTGCCATCATTGTTTGGAGCCAGCTTGTTTATTGGGATGTCCTGTCCTGGCCTACGACAAGGATCCAGGCACAGGCATCGTGCGGCATCTGGACGATCAATGTATTGGGTGCAGTTACTGCCTGATGATGTGCCCGTACGAGGTGCCAAAGTATTCGGCCAAACGCGGCATTGTCCGCAAATGCGATCTTTGCCATGGCCGGCTGGCGGCGCAGGAAGCTCCCGCGTGCGTGCAGGCCTGTCCAAGCGCGGCAATCCGGATCACGCTCGTGGAGACGGCCGGCTGGCGTTCTGAACTTGCTGCCTTGGCAGACGACGGGCATCCAGCAAACGCCCAGACGAGCCGGCCATCCGGCAGCCCAACTTCCCAGCGCCGGTCTGCGGCGGAGCACGCAGCCGCCGACCCGCCACCTCGCGCATGGCTGGCGGACTCCCCTGATCCTTTGCTGACTCTGCCCACGACGCGATATGTGTCCGCCAGACCTGGCCACGATCTGTTGGCAGCTGATCATGGTCAGCCGCGCCCAGCGCCTTCGCATTGGCCGTTGGTCTTGATGTTGGTGTTCACCCAATGCGGCGCCGGCGCCTTGGTGGCAGCACTTCAGCTGGGATCACCCCAAATAGCAGCGAGCTCGCTGGCGTTGGTCTGCGCCGGGTTGGGGGCAAGCGTGTTTCATCTCGGCCAACCGCGCAAAGCCTGGCGCATCTGGCTGGGCTGGCGCACGAGTTGGCTAAGTCGTGAAGCCGTGGCGCTGAATGCCTTCGCCGCGACGGGCCTGGCCGCGCTCGCCCTGGTCTGGAACCGGCACGACTGGGCTTGGCCGATCTCCTCTGCGGCTGCGCCAGCGGGCTTGATTTGGGCGCTGGGCGCTTTGGCCACGGTCATGGTGTGGACGCAAACCATGGTTTACGCGAAAACGGGCCGCACGTTTTGGAGGGTGGGTCTGACTTTGCCGCGCTTCCTTGGCACAAACTTGCTGGCCGGCGGCGCGGTCGCATTCTGGCTTCGAAGCGCCCCCGCCATTGCGGTCGCGCTGGTTGTCATCGCGCTGCTCAAAGTGGGTACAGAACTTTCCGTGTTGAAACACGCCGACTCGGATGCAGATCAGTGGACGGCCCTGCGCCGAACCGCGGTTCTGCAAGGGGGACCTCTGCGCGGCCTGCTTGCGCTCCGGTTGCTGCTGATCGGCACCGGCGGATTGTTGGTGTTCGCGGTGGCGGTTGGGAGCGCGGACCAGGCCTGGGCCGGAGTCGGACTGCTCGCCGGGTTGCTGGGCGAACTGGCTGAGCGGCTGCTGTTTTTTACTTCGGTTGCTCCGGACAAAATGCCGGGCCTGCCATGAGCAAGCCGCCGGGAAACACATTGCTGCGCCAGTGGACCGGTCCGTTGACGGCGGATTTGGTGCGGGAGCCTGGTGCTTTTGGTTTGGGCCAGGTCCCCGTGCGGCTGAAGCCCGACGCTACCACCACGGTGGTCTGCGGGTTCTGTTCCACGGGATGCGGGTTGAAGGTCCATTTGCGCAACGGCGAAGCGATCAACCTCACGGCCGATCCTGAGTTTCCGGTGAACCTGGGCTTGGCCTGTCCGAAAGGTTGGGAAGCGCTCACGCCGCTGGAGGCTTCGGACCGCGCCACGGTGCCGTTATGGCGGGAATCGGCCGCCGGCGTTGCCCGACCGATCACCTGGCAGCAGGCCGCGGACGAATTCGTCCGCCGCATGAAGGGAATCCAGGCGCGGCATGGCCCGCATAGCATCGCCTTTTTGAGTACCGGCCAGATCTGCACGGAAGAAATGGCGTTGCTCGGGGCGTTATTCAAGTTCGGCATGGGCGGCCTGCATGGAGACTCGAACACACGCCAGTGCATGGCCACAAGTCATGTGGCTTACAAACAAAGCTTCGGCTTCGATGCGCCGCCCTTTGCCTACACCGATTTCGAGGAATCAGATTGCCTGGTATTTGTCGGGGCCAACCCATGCATCGCTCACCCGATTCTTTGGCAACGCGTGCTCATGAACCGCCGCCGGCCCATTATCATCGTGCTGGATCCACGCTGCACGGAGACGGCGATGAACGCGTCCCTGCACGTGCCGTTGGCCCCGAAGTCGGACTTGATCCTGCTCTATGCCGTCGCCCGGGCGCTGCTCCAGCGCGGTGCGATCAACTCCCGGTTTATCGAGGCTCATACCACCGGGTTTCAGCTCTTCGCCGAATTCCTGCACGGAGGCGGCTTCACTCCGGAGCGGGCTTGTACCGCCGCGGGCATTTCACGCGCCCTGTTCGATCAGCTGATCGATCTCATCGTCAGCCGCGAGCGGGTGAGTTATTGGTGGACGATGGGCGTCAACCAGGGCCATGAGGCCACTCGCACCGCCCAAGCGATCATCAACCTGGCGTTGATGACAGGAAACATCGGACGGCCCGGCACCGGCCCTAACAGCATCACCGGACAATGCAATGCCATGGGTTCGCGTTTGTTTGCCAACATCACGAGCTTGTTGGGCGGCCGCGATTTTAACAACCCGGTCCACCGGGAATTCATCGCCGGCGAACTGGGGCTGCCCGTGGAGCGCATCCCCATGGAACAAT
>Ga0247664_1000117_pt1 | contig 19651 bp, 30 predicted proteins | sample CNK05_metaG_FD_182715 | JGI IMG/M metagenome (GOLD analysis project Ga0247664, IMG submission 182715) | Soil microbial communities from Purdue University Martell Research Forest, Indiana, United States - CNK05 | ecosystem: Environmental > Terrestrial > Soil > Temperate forest > Bulk soil...
TTGTGGTGTACGTTTAGGTTCTGGGTGGTACCACACACATTACAGCGGGGGTCTTCAATCAGGTGACTAGCCCGCTTGGCTGGCCACTTGGGGCTTCTACCTTCCGTGGGCTTGCCAGCTAGGTAGTCGTTGGCTTGACCGAACAAGTTTCTTAGGAGGTCAAGCATTACCACCATCCTTCTTGGTAGGCTTTCTCACGCTTGACTACACTGCTGTTCGTGGGGTCTGGCTCACCACCCGTGCTCTCGTGGGTAATGACCCGAATGGGGTGCTCAAACTTGCCCAGCTCAGGATTGAAGTTGCTGACCGCTGGCCGAGGGTTGAAGCTAGGGTTTACTTCCGGTACTTGAAACCGACCCCAACGTATTTCTGACAGCCGCTCACGATAAGTTTGAACGGCAGACTCAACTCCGGAAGGAACAGGATTAGCCCTACGATCAAATAGAAACCAAGCAGCCAAGTAAGCATTGCACCACCTGCACCAGTCGTTATTGAACAGGTCCGTCAGCTTGTACTGGCCCCCCAACGACTCGTTCATTTCCACCGCAGCCCGTGTAATGGCTTCAGTGATGTAAACCGTTTCAGCCGGGCTTTCAACATTGTCTTGGTCATCGTCAATGCAGACCAATACCGCTGGAGCCCCAATGATGGACTCAATGTTCAAGCGGGTGCAGTAGGTGGTAGCCATATTAGGTCTTGGCGATTACGTCCACAGTACCGTTGGTATTGGGCACGAGCTTCATAAAGCCTAGGGGTGGCGTCTTGGCTGTGTCCAGCACATTGTACTTGCTGGCCACAACTGTGACCACACCCGAACTACCGAACGAGTCACAGATGACGAACGTACCCGAGGCTGAGTCGCTGGTGTACACCGTAAGACTAGTGATACTGGCACTGGGCTTGACGGCTACAAAGGCAAACTCACTCAGGTTGATCACGTCGCAATTGGCTAGAGTAGTGTCAACCACCACGCCAGTGACGGAACCATACCTACGCTTGACCACTTCTGCTCCAGGCGAGTTAGCCGGAGCAACGGGTTCCTTTATGCTGCCTGCCATTAGCTGGGGTCCTTGGAGTTGGGGGCGATGGCCAGTTTGGTATAGTCAAACCCCAAAGACAGGATGGCCAGAATGATCATAGCCCGAGGGTCTTTGATTGGGTCAAACGGAACATTGTAGTTGAAGGCCAAGCACATACCCAGCATGATCATTAGGAAGAACATGCGGATGACTGGCCAAACCATGCTGTCGTTGGAAGGAACGTTCATAGCGGTTGTCCTGTGTTAGTAGTCACCTAGAAACGCCCATACGATGGTCACAGTGCCATTGATTGCTACCGTAGCGTCAGCGTCAATGTCTGTGGCTGTGGGTACACTGATGTTGAAGAAGGCTTGCTTGGCAGTACTGGTGCCATCGAATACGGCAGGGCTGGCCAAGGCTGCGGTCGTGGCTGTGTTAGCCACGTTGATAGTCGTGCCGCTGGTGAACGTGGTCACCGGCAGTAGGTCCTGCTCGGTTGTGGCCAATGTGGTGTTGGCTTGGGTCACAGTACCCACACCCCACCTAGCCGATACACCAGTGTTGAGCGTGGTGGCGATGGCACTGGTCGTGGTGACTGTTACTGTGCCGGTAGCCCCAATGATGTAGATGCGACCTTCCGGGAAGGCATAGATTTGCTGACCACCACCCTGAGCCGGAGCTGTGGTGTCCCGTAAGCTGACCGGCATGTTGGTGAACGTGAACTTGGTGCTACGCAAGCCACCGCTACCAGTTTCCGTAGCCACGCAAGTACTGGTCACAGCCGCTGGAACGCTGCCCGTGCTGTTGGCCACCACTGCCCCGCTGGCGTCTAGCACCTTAATGCCTTCCAGCTTGCTCCAGCGTAGGCTGCCGGCTACTGGCACTGTGGCACTTAGCAGGGTGGTACCCGTGCCGCTAACCACCTTCTTTACGGTAGCCGTAATGCTGGCACTATCAGCGTTATAGATATGGACGCTTTCTACCTGCCTTGGCCCACCAGCCAAGCCGCTAAGCATGGTTGCCGCTGTAGCGCCTGTGGCAGCCCCTACGCTGTCCGCTGGCCCCCCTGTACCCGTCCAGGTGACGCTGTAGTTGGGCTGGGTCGTGCTGGGTGCCCCGCTCAGCGTAAGGGTCAGGCTGGCATTGGCATCGGCCAGCGTAACAATCTGGCCAAAGCAAAAGGCTGGGGCAAAGGCACTCAGCACCAGCAACACAATCAGCAAGTACAGCAGTCGGGCGACTTTCATTGGGGCACCTATGGAGTGTAAACAAAAATGCGGCAGGCAGGAACTAGCCCACCTGCCGCACATGGCACAGGTGAACCGGAGGGAACACCTGATAAGGGTCTTCAGTTGTGCTAGGCAGACTCTTCCGCTTCCGGCTTCTGCTCCAGCTTGTCTTTGGCAACACGCTGAACCGTAACCCGGCTATCAAACGCAACAACCTTGTACAAAAAGTCGTCGCTGGTTCCTGGGGGAAGGTTCTTTATGTACTCGATGGCTTCGCCAGCGTGCATCTCGGCCACTGGGCTGGTGTTAGCCGCCTGTTCGGCTTCTTCCTTAGCCATCTTGGCTTGGTCAACGGGTTCCACTTCGTTGCCGGAGCGGACCTGTCCTTCAATGAACGACTCAATCTTGGCGAACGTGACTGTGGGCACCACCTTGGCCACTTCCACCAAGAACTCCTCGGTGCCTTTAACTCGGCAACCTACTTCCCGAATGGCATCCAGCTTGGTCTTGCCGGTACCTGTGTTCTTCAGGTACTTGAGTAGCTCAGTTACCTGAGCGGGACACTTGTCAGCCATTTTCCGGTTCCTTACATAAGGGTGTCAGCGGCTAAGCGGTGTAACCACGCTGTAAGGGCATCTAAGAATCGGCCTGCACCGCTAAGACAGGTTTCCTCGTGCCACCTACAGCGTGGAGGTTCAGTAAGTGAACCACGTCTGCACAAGCTGCAACTGTTCGTTGTCGGTAACGTAGCTCCACTTGAAGGCCACAGACCATTGACTGGACTCACCCACAAAGCTGGCTAGATACGGCATGACGAGCAGTTGCATCGGTTGACTTCCTAGTTACGGGGTGACGTCGGCATTGGCAATGGCAGCCGGCACGTACAGAGCCGGGAAGCCGTTGTGGTTGCTGCACAGGTTCCAGCCGCTGGGGTTCCAGGTCTGGTAGCCGTAGGCGTAAAAGCCATTGCGGAAGGCTCGCGGACCAGCCGGACCTTCAGCAATCACTTCGCCACCGTTCAGGTACTGGCACCAAGCCGGGCTGGGCTGCGGAATGAACGTGACTTGGTCATCCTGCACCAGCTTGGTAGTAGCGAACGACGTGCTGCCGTCCCAGATGTCCAGGCTGTAGTCCACGATGTGCCACTGGAGCCACGGGATAGCCCGCAGCACAGCCGTGAACCGACCCGGACCGCTACGCTCGTAGCTTTGGAACGGGGTGTTGCTGGTGCCTGCCTGAGCCTTGATCTTGTCATTGTTCAAGCAGTACTGGAACGTGAAGCTATCGCAAATGGCGTGCTCAATGCCCAAGCCTGTCAGGGCGTTCATGGCGTCGTTGACTTGGTAGCAGTCGTACGGAATGTCCGTGCTACTGGTTGCCCAGCTTGCACCAATGATCGCACCTGCACCCAGCATGTCCAGCTGATTCTTGTTGCCAGCCGGAATCTGGAAGTCAACCGTGTCTTGACCACCGCTGAAGGCTTGCCGCAGCTCATCACCTTCTTGGTCAAAGGTGTAGCTGCCCCGCATAAGGGCAGCCGTTTGGAACTCAATGGTGTTGGCCACTTTCTCGGCCAAGTACCGCTTCTGACGCATGATGTAGTTCTCACCCATGCTGTCAACCACGGTCACAGCCTGACCAATCTGCCGGCGATTGACCAAGTCCTCGTCGGTGAGCGGGATCTGCTCAGCCATACGCGGAATGGTAAACCGCACACGACCAACCTTTTGCGGCTTGACGTTGACGTTGGGCGTACCCGGGACAGTTGCCGTAGCAAGCTGCCGGGTGCGATTAAAGACGTCATAGCTGCCATCCCGCAAGGGGTAGTCAACCATGTTGCCGCTCTGGTTGTCCGGGTCACGGGCAGCCAAACCCCAGCCGAACAAGTCGCTGAGTACTGTACCCGGTAGTTGGACACGACTGACTTCCCGAAGGATTACTTCAGGAGCCATGAGCTCTTGCACTGAACGACCGGCCATAATACTCACTCCTCAATAAGGTTCAAACTGGGGGATTGTTTATCAGGTTTGAGGAGTTGAACTGGCTACCCTTTACCAAACCACCACAACTCTCAGTTGTCCTTGAACTAGGCACTCGTCACAGCAGTGGACAGGAACATGGGGATCCAGGCCAAGCTACCACCGTTGGCAGCGTAGTCGGAAACCATAAGAGCCTGACCGCCGATTTGCTTGTTGGACGTGCTGAAGGTGAGGCTCGTGCTCAAGCCACCAGCGGCGTCACCGTACAGGATGGTATCCGCAGCACCAGTGATCACCATGTTCTGGGCCACTGTGTTGAAGAAGTAAGCCATGAAGCCCTTGCCCACCGTAGCCAAGCTAGGTAGGGTGAAATTCACAGCACCGCTACCGGCTGCATAGAAGGCACAGCCGTGGTCGGCGTCCACCACCGTGTAGTCAGCCGTCTTGTAGTAACGGGCTTTGAAGTACGGAGGGCGGAACACGCTGCCCAGCGGGTCCAGCGAAGCAAAGGTAAAGCCCAAGCTGGCCAGCACACCCAGTACGTACTTGTCGCTGCCCACCAAGTCAGCCGCAGCGTTCTTGATAATGCCGGCTGTGTTCACCTTGGTGAACTTGTCTTCAGCCGTGCCATCCCGGTCCAACATGCTCAGATGCTTGGGCAAAATGCCCACGGGCTTCTGGGTGCCATCCGTGCCGTCAGCTACGTACTTGTAGCACAGGCCATCGCTGTCCTTCAGGCCCAAGATCATACCACCCCGCAGCGTGGTTGTGGGGGTGTTACCACTGTCGGTTACAGTGGACTTGATGTCGGCCTTCATGACGAACCGCTTGTGCTGGTTGTCTGGGCCTGTGCTAAAGATTTGGACTTCTTCAGTTTCCTTGATGGCACTGAAGCCGGGCTTGCTATCAGACATAGTTCAAACTCCTACAGGTTAAAACTACCCCTATCTCCGCCTGTTGTCAGGCTCTAGGGTTTTCGGGGTTAGTTTCGCATGACGTTGTTGGGGTTGGCAGCGTTCTCTTTAGCCACCAGCGTGGCTACGCTGGGCACAAAGCCGGGTTGACCATTGGTCTGGTGCCCATAGCTTCGCCGTGCCCCCAGTGTGGTGGCATTGGCAATTTCGTTGGCCTTCTCGGCAGTCATCATGAAGGTGGCACCCTCTTCAAAGAACTGCTCGCTGTCTTTTTCAACTTGCACGTAAGGCTCGTTTGTGTTGGGGTCTTTGCCCACTACCCGGCTGGCGTTGGGCTTGGTGGCGTCTGTGGTATCCGTGTGCTCAAACTGTAAAGCTGGGGGCAAAGCATTAGCCACCATCTGGGCCACTTGGGTAGCCGTGAACGTGGGCTGCTCAGCATCCTCGTTGAACTGGATGGTGGCGTAGCTGGCGATCAGGTCCTTGCTTAGCTTGGGCGGCAGCTTAAGAGCGGCAATGGTATTGACCGCGTTCTGCTTGGCTACTTCAGCCTTGGCTTGCTTGGCTGCTTCGGCATACTGTAGGGCTTCCTGCTCAGCCTTGGCCTTAGCCTCCTGCTCAGCTTGTAGGGCTTTGACCCCGGCTTCAATGACTGCTCGGGCTTTGGGCGGCAGGGCTGCCAGCTCTTCTTCGGTGAACTGCTCGGTGTGTTGGGTAGCTCCATGGATGGACCGTAAATGAGCCTTGAGCTCGCTATGCCCATTGCCATGCACCACTTCAGGATGGGGCTTAGGACCGGTCATGTGTGGGTAATGTGTCCAGGAGCCATCCTCGTAAGTCTTGAACGAGTGGGGATGGATGTCATGGTGGTACATCCGGTTGCTACGCTTGGGGTCAATGGACTTGTACCCGTGCTTGGTAAGTACCTTGTGAGTTTCTTCTTCGCTGAACTGGCTTTCATTTTCAGCAAACGGCATAGGGGCGTCTTTGGGCTGTTCAGCACCATCATCTTCATCAGGCTCTTGGGCTTCAGGCGTTTGCTCAGCCTTGATGGCACTGTTAAGGCAGCCCAGCAAAATGTCCATAGCCCCGTCATTGCACGGATCCCAATCGCTGGGCAGCACCACGTTCTTCTGTGCCAAGCCGGCTAGGATGGCTGCCAGCTTGCTCTTGTCCGTAGCCTTGGGCGGCATATCCGGGTTGTTCTTCGGGTCTTCCGGGTTGGTGCTGGTGCTTTCAACTGGGGGGCTTTCGGGCTTGTCTGTATTGTCAGGCGGGTTGGTTTCAGCCTTGCTATCAATGTTGTCAATACCTTCCCGTTCATCAATGGGCTTCTCAGCGTGCTGGGAACCATGCACTTTGTTCAAGTGGGCTGCTACGTCTTTTAGCGACCGCAGTTCCGTCACTTCTCCACCTGGATGTTGCTTGTGTGTCCACTTACCCTTGTTAGATGAAAGAGTATGGCCACTTGGGTGGGCATAGACTGTGTGACCCATAGCCCGACTACGAACCGAATCTTCTTTGTACCCGTGCGTTCTCATAGACTTGCCGAAGGCCCCAATGTCCGCTTCGGACTCAGCGTGCTGTTCAGTGGAAGGCTTGCTGTCTGCTTTTGCTTTGGCCACGTTAGCCTCTGTGTGCTGTTGGGTACGCTTGAGGTTCGTAACGTAGTTATGAACCCCCGTGATCATGCGGTCGGTGGAATGCCGATGCAGTGTGCCTTTAGTGTCCTTGTTGTGCTTGAAGGCAATGTGGGCACTGTGCATGGTTTGTGGATGTTCGTAGTGATGTTCCAAATCACCCCGACCTGTGCCGTTGTACTCATAGCCTTCCGCAAGCAGGGCTTTGTGATGCTTGCTCTTGGTTACGTAAGAAGGAGGTACGTGCTCGCTGTGTTGTGTGGACTGGCGTTGCCAGTAGTGATTGCACTCTTGGCAGGTTAGCCCCTGCCCCATTGGGCTGGTGGCAATGTGGTTGCTGCCGCATTCCGGGCAGATGTCAACTTCATGTAGGGCTGGGTCAGTCTTGTTCTTGTCAGTACCCTTGGGCACACCACCGTTCGCTTCCACTTCCACTAGCTCAGCCTTGTCCAGCGACTGGCCTGTACCAGTGCCGAAGGTGTTGGGCTGGTCGTGGGTGGGCTTGTCCATACTGCCCGTGTACTCGCTGTCAGGGACCGTGTCAATGGTGGCGTCGTGCTTTACGTTGTCCAGGTCCTCCCCGTACTGGCCTGAACCAATCTTGCCAAGATGCTTGTCTAGTTCCGTTGTGCCATTACCGGAATGATACTTGACGGAGCCTTTCTTGCCCCCAGCTACGTGATGTTCCCAATCGTGTCCACCCGTGGTTACGATAGAGTGCCCGGGATGGTTTGGGTGTGCGTAAACTGAGTTACCGTTGTCAGTAGTCTGGTGCTTGAACCCGTGCATACTGAGTACGTGGCCTAACGGGTGTTCAGCGTGCTGGCTAGTCTTGTGGAACTTGGCTAGGTGCCGAGCTAAAGCCGGATGGTCATTGAGCACGTACTTGCTGCCACCAGCCTGATGGTGCTCAAGGTGTGGACCGTGATAGACAATCTTGTGCTTGGGGAATTGGTCGTGGGTAAACACACCTTCGCCTTTGAACTTCCAGCCGTGCTTTTTCAGCAGGCTTGAGCTGGCATCATCACCTTCGTCTAGGTCTTCCCCATGCTGAGTACCTTCCGTATGGGGTTGGGGGTTTTCCTTGGACTTGTACTTGCCGCCCATCTTCTTGTAGATGCTGCTAACCACAGCCCAACGGTGCTTTCCCTTGTACTTGGTACCGGCTGCCTTCTTGGCCTTGTCCCAGATGCCCTCGTCAGTAATGCCTTCACCAAAGGCTTCAGCTTCACCTTCTTCGTAGGCTTTGACAGGCCCCTCGTAGTCCTCTTCGCTAAACTGGAAGCAACCCACTTGCTCTTCCAAGGCTACGGTTTCAATGGCCCCTTGGTGTGGGTTGCCCGGCTTAGGCGTGAAGGCAAAATGCCGAATGACTGGCCCCGTATAAACGCCAGCCTTCTCACATTCGTAGTGAGGGCGGAATTCAGGGCTTGTAAACTTAAGAGTCCCTTCCTCTTTGGCTTTCACCACCGAGTCCGGGACTGTGGCTTCCCAAGCAATAGCACCAGTTTCAGGCTCCAGCTCTACCTTGGTAATCCAGCCTGCACCCTCGTCGCTATTGGCAAACTGCTCAGTGTCGTCATCACTGGCATTGATGGGAGCGTGCCGCTTTAACAGAGGAATGGGCACCCCGGCTGCTATAGCCTTGTTGGTGCCATCCACAAACTCCCTAAGACGGTCAGCCGTAAACTGGTGGCCCCGGTAAATGCCCGGACCGAAGCTAGTGCGTTGCTTTAGGGTTGCCATACCCATAATCAAATATGGGTATGGAGGTTTCACAATGGAAACCCTGGAACAACCGTTCAGTCTGTGTTACGGTCTATCCAGTTGTCTATCCAGCCCTTAACTAGCCACACAAACACCACCAGCCCGACCATAGCAATCAGCAAGATAGTGATGCGTGTATTCATCCGGGTAATTTGCTTAGGGCTTCGGTAATGGCCTCTTCATAGGTAGCCCCGTAACCACTGCAATCAAACAGCATAGGCCGCTGATTGTCCTGGGGGAAGCTGGGTACAGACCATTCACCCAAGGTACGTAGAATGCAGCACTTGCGGTCGTTAGGGGCTGGGCACAGTACCACGCTGTTGTACTTGTTACCAGCCAGAAAGTCGGACAGACGTTCCATGGCTAATCCGTTCAGGATTGTGTCAGCCAGCCGGCTCATTACTCAGTACCTTGTAGGCGTACCAAAGCAGCTCAACCATTTTCCAGCTCCACAAGAACACATACAGGCTGACCAAGGGTTGGTACCAGCCTTGCCGTTCTATCCAAGCTGCGATACGGTCTAACCTGTTCACGGGCTGGCTGGTCCTTAGTCAAGACTGGAGTTGACCATACTTTTGCAAGGTGGCTTGGGCGTCAGCAATTGCCTTGTCCCTTTCCTTGGCTGTACTGGCACTTGGTGAAGGTGGGCTAAACCGCAAAGCCCGCTCTAGGTCTGCGATCAAAATCAGCAATTGGTTTTGTTCTGCTTTTGCAGCCCTGTTCCCACAGTCATGACCAGCACTATACCCTAGGTTGTATTCCTTTCGCACTTGCTCAAGTAGTCGCTTGGTATGCGTGACCAGCTCTTCCGAGGTTGCTTCAATTTTCATTATCGCTTGCCCCATGAGTCAGGGTCAACGAACTTGTCGTCCAGGTACTTCTTCTGCATTTGGGGTAGCTCTTTGTCATTCAGTTCGAATGTATTAGGCGGCTGCATAGACTGGGGTCGGTTGGCAATGGCAATGCAGTCCCTAGCTGCTACCAGCAAGTGGAGCTCCCCGTCTAGGATGATCTTGGTGGGATTCACCCGTGCCATGTGATACACCACGTCGCCCACTTGCAACGGGTTAGGAACGAACGTGCCGTTGTCCTTGTAGATGCCTGGACCGGCAGCCACCACGATGCTGCGGGCACATTCATCCACCTTGGCTCCATCAGGCACCACCAAGCCGCCCTTGGTCTTGTCCACCCGGATTACCCGCATGAGTACGTAATCCCATAGCGGGTGGCAGGTCTTCAGGCTTAGGGCATGGTCATCAGCAGCAGTCATAGCGGTTTTGTTCATGGTTACTGAATGGTTAGGGGGAAGGGGGTTAGCTGAACTTCACTGGGGTCCACGTTGCTGTACTCGGGCGGGGTGGCAGCCCAGTTACCGTACACCAAGCAATCGTCATTGGGGTAGGCCAAGCCGGCTAAGTCGGGCTTAAAGGCCACTGTACCCGCTTGTAGGGCCAGCATACGTACCCGCACTACTTCCACCGGGCGTACACCGCTGCCGCCGCTTAGGTCGTTAAAGGCCCCTAGGCGACCAATGCCTTGGGGGGTGTTAACCGCTTGCCTGCCGTTGGGGTACTTGGGGCCAAACATAAAGCTGCCCAAGAAGCTAGGGGCAAAGTTGGGGTCGCCCTTGACTAGTTCGCTAACCACCACGTCCGCTGTACTGCTATTCAGCAAAGGCTCGTCAACATCGTAGGCCCCAGTGAACCGGATATTGTAGCCACCGAAGTACGTGTAGGGCGTGTACCAAGGCACCACCGTAACCACGTTGCCGCCAAACAGGGTGTTCAAGGCCCTGGCAATCTGGGTCGCTGTAAGAACCACCGAGGCCTGTGTGGCGTTGTTATAGGCTAGGGTGCTGGTGCTCTTGGGGAGCTTGTTGGGCTTGTTGGGCTGGGTAAACACCAGCCTGAACGTGCCTTGGGTCTTGTGGAAGGTCAGGGTCTGCACTTCAGCTACCTGTACCCGTGCCATTGTTTTGTCAAACAGGATATTGCAGTAAGCCGCAAACACACCCCGCATAAGGTTGCGGGTACTGCCCATGAAGTCATACGTCCCGGGTGGGCGTAGGTCTTGGGTAACTAGGGCCAAGTCAAACGAGGCACCCTTGGCAATAGGCAAGACTAGCTGGGCTGTGGTGTTCGGGGCGTAGCAAGCAGCTTGGTAGAGGACTTTCATTGCGGTTTTCTCCCAATACAGTGAACGATCTCTTCTACAACTTCTCGTAGGTCTGGGTCTTCCAGGATCATTAGCCGTAGCTTCTTCATAGCTCGCTGCCGAATTTGAAATACAAGACTGCGAGAGATGCCCATCTGTTTGGCAATCTCGTAGTCCGAAAGCCCATCGGCATCATCAGTTTGTAAGTGGTTTTGTCTCATGGGCTGATCACCAACCGGCTGGGGGTTTGGTAGCCCTGTGTGAAGCCGGCCACAAAGGCTTGGACTAGGGACTTGAAGGCCATTATATCATCCACAGTAGCATCGCAGAGCAGCTTGCCCTCGTGGGCTAACTGTTCACCATGTACCACCGTCTTGCTGGCGTTGATGAAGTATGCTTTCTTGGTCCAGGGATGGTACTCAAACAGGTACTCGGGCAAGCTGTTAGACCGGATGTGAAACACCCGGTTAGGAATGTTGGGGTTCATAGTGTGTGCCCTTGTTCAGCCAGCATCTGCTTGGCCACTTCGATTGCCTTAACGTCGTCCTCGGCTAAGCAAGTTACTTTAAACTTGACCATCCAGTCCTTGGTTGGTAATGTAGGAGCCAGCTCAAGCTGCTTGACCTGTGGAACAATTGCCTGGAACTTGTTGAGCTTGTCGTCATACCCGCAAGGCTCTATTTGAGTAACGTGTGGCGGCTGGCCATACCTGAACCGAACACACCAAGTCTTGACTGGAGTACCACTAAAGTAGCTTACGTCTGGGTCCAGGTTGAGTGGGCACACCACGTAGGCACCAGCCAAGGTAGATGCAATGAGCCTAGCCTGTTCCTCACTGCTGAAGGCAACTAACGGTTTGGTCCAATCGTAGTCGCCTTCGATAAGGACGTACACTTTCTTGGGCTGGTTCATGTTAGTCACTGCTAAGGCTTTTACGGGACCTGCTTATATTGTAGCCGCTGTTACGAGCCAGCTGAATGTACTTGCTTTCAGAGCTAGTGGCATAAGTCATTTGCGGGTTGGGGCAAATACGCTTACGGAACTCCACTTCTTGCTCCGGGGTGCAGTCATCCGGTAGGAACAAATGGGCTACACCTTCTTGCTCCAGGAACTTGGCTTTAGCTTCTACCTTACGCTGTTCCAAGGTAGCCATGAACTCCTTGGCCTCCTTACCCGTGGTGGGTTCTTGTAAGGCCAAAGCAGCCGGGTTGACGTTGTTGCTGGCATAGCCAGTCAGCCGTTCCCAAGCGTTCTTACAAGCTATTGAGCAGTAGCTGGGCATCTGGCCCCTAGCCCTTAGACTCCTTGTGATTTGTTTTTCAGTAAACCATTTATGACAATTGCAGCAGCGTGGAATAACCACACTAGGTCCTTTCTAGTGGAATGGAGTACTACCATTGAAGACCCCCCAATATCTCCCTGATCAACACAGCCTCTTCAGCCTCTTCCATATTCAGTAGCTGGCGTGGTGTTATGCCTTTCTGCTTGAGTACGTGAACGGCATAGTCAGCGTCACGCTTAGTAGCGAATGGGCAGGCCAGACACAGTGTACTACGCCGAACCATGTTCACACCCGAAACCACGTAGTAGCCCAGCCGTAGCCTAACCAGATCAAACCCGTGATGCTTGGCCCAGCTCTCTACGAAATGACTAGGAACCGGGGCACTGCTTACGTAGAACTCGTCAACAGCTTGAACGTTGCTCATTCAGTGAACTCCATGCCGATGGCACTAAGCGTGGAGGCCCAAGAACGATCAGGGCTGTTGGTTTTGAAAGGATGCCCCACACAACGTTCAAGCCGTTGACAAGCGTGGAGGCCCAAGGCTGCCAGGGATTCTAGGTGGTCAACCAAAGGCCCCCACAGGCCCATTGTACTAGGGCTGCTCGGTAGGCGTGCCGGGGTCCAGCACCACTGTGGTGGGCGTACCAAAGGTCACTTCCACGTCCACACGACCAGCAACAAAGGACTGGCCCACACTGGGGTCAACATCGGCCTTCATGCTTACGGTAGCCGTGCCCAGCGGACCCACAGACCGCACCTTACAGCTCAGCCCGTCTGCCGCTGGTGTTAGCTCCAGTAGGTTGGGGTTGTCCGTAAGCCACTCCGGTACACCATCGATGGCAGTGTTGGGCACCGGGTTGTCCTTCTTGTCCCGGAACTCCTTGATGGTCATGGTGGTTTCTTGGCTATCAGTCATTGGGAACATAAACAGCAATCTCCTGCGGTGTAGGTGAAACAGATGTGGACCTGGACTGGCAGTTGATACAAGCGGTCCAACTTGCTCAACTATAGGCCCCAGTTGAATGATTGGGCGTAAGTCGGGCGGTGAAAGCATATCCACCAGCCGTTCTAGGAAACAGTAATCGGCCACTGCTTAACTCCTATTACGTAATTACCCCTCCAGGGACATAGCTGACTTCATAAACGTGTTCAACGTCTGGGCGGTTGGTAGCCACGATAATGGCTTCTCTTAAATCCTTGGCTTCCACTTGGATCCAAGCCAACCCACCAGACTTGAGCAGTACATGACAATGAACGACCATTGGCTGCTCCTAGGGACGGGGTTCATCAGGGAAGTAGCCAGCCAACCACTCCATCAGGTCTGTGTTGGTCAGGAACACCCTAGTTTCATGCAGCACTTGCTGCTGATAGCGGTTGCTGTTTTCATCGTACTCAGGGTTGAGCAGAGCGTACTCCACAATGTAGCCGTTGGCACAGCGGTTGATCTTCACGCTACGGTGCTTGATATTACCGTAGTCATTACGCACTTCCTGGGTCAGGTTGTTGTCATCAGGCATGTGAAGGGCTTTCTTAGGGGTTGAGTACAGTACAAGTCCTGCTAGGTTGCCTAGACCGAAGCCAAACGTAGCCAACACGGCTAGAAAGCACAGGCTCACTAGGTAACGGTTATTCACCACCGCACTGCTCCTGCTGACCATAGGTTGTTGTCTTTGCGGCCACTGCCCAGCTCCTTTAGTTCCCGGGGGTCTAGGTCCAACGCTATTGTACCTTGCATAAAGCCACCCGTTGCTTCTATGGCTGCATAGGCACTCATATCAATTTGGTCGTTGGTTTGGTCCTCAATACCTAGCCAGCTAAGCACTTCGCTTTCCCAAGCCGGACGCCAGCTATTCTCACCCTTGGGTAGGTACACCTGACCCGCTTCCATCATGTTCATTAGAGTAACAGCCCTAGCCACTTTGTTCTTGCCTTCCGTGCTAATCATGTCAATGGGAATGCGACCCATGAGTAGGTTCTGTAGGCTAGGCCCCATCGTTTGGTTCTCAACCCGGACCCTAGTAGGCTTCCACTTATTGCACAGGTCCAGCACTGCCTTGGCTACGTCTGTAAAGCCCTGCCTGTCCCGCCATACGTGCCGCAGCAACAATGCTTGGCCACTGCCCCAGCGTTTGAAGTCCCACACCCCAATGACTGTCCAGCTAGGCTGCCTGTTGCCCTTGGCTTCAGCAGTTAGGTCTTGGGTGCCACCCGCTGTATCTATGGTAATGAACCTACGTGCTTCATTCTCGTTATAGCTGTAAGCCACTTCCGTAGTATGTAGAATGTTGCCCTTGTCATCCTTACGGCTGACCAGCAAGTCCACCCGCTTGTCTAGCATGGTGAAATACCGCAGCCAGTCAGCCTTGATTAGCCCAGCCGGCATAACCGTCCAGTCACCGTTCATCATACGCTCACGCATCACCGGGCTTAGGTGCATGAGGTTCTTCTGGTACTTGACTGGGTCAATAGCTGGGTTATCACGGATCTTACTAGGCACACTAGCCCTAGGCCCTTCATCTTCAACCCCACTGTCAATCCAGTACACGTCCTTCAGGTTGTTATTGACTAGGTCTTCGCTTAGGTACCTAGGGATAAACCTGTTGCGGACCCAGTCATGTCCCTTCCCTCCAGGATTACTGGCCCCCCGAATGCGTTCAGGTACATCAATGTCAACCGTTTGCCGTACACGGCTAAACATGAACGTGTAATCCTCTTCCGTGAAGTCCGTCAGCTCGTCAAAGCCTATGTACTGAAACTCAGAGCTACGGTACCGGAACTTGTCTTGGCTGTTGCTTAGGTACCCGAACTGGAGTGTAGCCCCACTAGGAAACGTCCAGCGTTTATCGTTACCGTTCCAGTGGGCTTTACCTTGAAGCCACTGGTGCGACTTAGGGATTAGACCACCGCTCAGGCTCAGGTCCGTGGTGCTGGTGCGTAGGATCAAGGCTGAATACTTAGGGACATGAACGTACTGCAAAGCCGCCCTGAGCAGACAGTCGCTCTTGCCACCACCCGCAGCACCACCGAAGAAGGCTTCCTTGCACTTAAGGCTCAAGAATAGCTCTTGCTTTGGCCAAGGCGGACTCTCGCACCACTGACTCTCGGGCTTGTGGCTGTACAGCTCCAGCTTCCTTAGGTTGCCCAGCACCTTCGGCAACTGGGACGGAGCTACCGTCGATAATAAGCTCTGTTGCTCCGAGGGACTTAGCGAGTTGAAGGATCGTAGATTCTCTAGCGTCAATATTGACATTCACGCCACCCTTATTAGCCTGAGCTTCCAACTCAACCTTCATTGCCAAGTGGTCATCAGCCTGATCCTGCCCGTTCATAGCCACCAGCACCCGAGCCGCTGCTATGGCATTGCTATCGGCTGGACCATCAACTTCCACCATACCGTTCTTGGTGGGCACAGATACTGTCTCTTTCAGTAGCACCGACTCCAGCCTACGCTTGATCATGTTCTTACGGCGAATATTCCACCCACTCCGCACAGCCCGGTTAAGAAGGCGTAGGTCTTTGTTCACCGTATTAGGGTTAGTCAGCAACCGACCGGAGTCACCTCCCCTACCAGTACCAGCTCCTGTACCACTGTTGCTATCGTCTTCAGGCTCACCATTGTGCCTGTGTTTTCCTTGACGAGTGATTTTCTTTTTGTGCTGCGGAATCTTGGGGGCTTTCTTATGCCCGAACCGCTTCTTGGCCACTGCGGTACTCCTTCATACTAGGCTACCCTCTTCAGTTCTTCGCTCAGCTTCTTCTTGGCCCTATTAAGCCGGCTACGTATGGTGCCTATGGGCACCCCTTCTAGCTGAGCTATTTGCTCGTAGCTTATGCCCTTGTAGTACCACAGCCACAAGGCCTCTTGCAAGGGTAAGGCCAGCCGGCTCAAGGCACAGCGTACCGCTACAGTCACCTCAGCAGCTTCCAACAGGTCATCTTCCAGTACCGCTTCTTCTTGGTGGCTTAGTAGCTGCCGCTCATGCCACAGCCTACGGTTGCGATAGAAGCTAGTAGCTGAATTGATCAGTATCCGGCTAAACCATGTTTTGACGGTACACCTACCATCGAACTTGGCTAGGTACTTCCAAAACAGCAGTATGGACGTCTGGAACACGTCCTCCAGCTCACCCGGATCAGGCCCTACTATGCGACGGGCTACAAACCTCAGCCCGTACAACCGTTTATACAACTCCCCAAAGGCTTGTTGATCACCCGTTAACCTGTAAGCCCGCAGCAGTTCCTCGTTAGACTGGACTCCGTTCGCCATAAACTCTCTTTCATTCTTGCCCTTCCGTTTTTATATCCACCAAGCCTTGCTTCGCTAGTTCCAGTACAGTGCATTCCACACACATGACCAGCTTGGTTGTAAGCCGGCAGGCTTCACCACACCTACGGCACAGCTTGGTCGTACGACGTAGCTGTAGCTCCTTAAGCATTACAGCCCCCACGTCTTGGCAGCGTATGCCATTTTTGATGTTGCTGACGTGGCTGCGGCTAACCCCAGTAGCCCGGCTTACCGCATTAGGCCCATACACCTTGAGCAGCTCCCTAATACGTATAATCAGGGCTACCTTGTCTGGGTCCTTGGTAACTGGCCTCGCCATGTACGCTATCCGGTTGGGGTACGTCCGGTTCTGGTCATTGCCGACAAGCTATCGAGTATGTCAGCCTGAAAGCCGCCGCTGCTCATTACCACGTGCAAGTAATAGCCCATCCCGCTAAGAATGGCAATGCTATTAGAAAGCTGGATTAGGTAGGCCCCACCACTCCCCACAGGGCTAGTACTGCCAGTCGCTATGACTGTACCGCTGGCCAATATGTCTTCCCTTGTAGTGTAAGCCCCTGGATCAATTAGCGTCCAGGACCCAGTTGCGTTATCGATGTTCTTGGGGCTGCCATCAGCGTTTCTAGGCTGGGTTACATCCACTAAGCCCCGCACATACACCACGTTGTCATTGCCTGGACCAAGCGTAGGACGCCTAGGCATAATCAAAACTCCTGTTCAGCAATTAGCACAGCTTGTAAGCGAGGACCATACGTAACCTTCAGCTCCAGCTCATGCCCTGTCTTGTTGCCCACACCCAAGCCCGCTCGCACAGTGATTACATAGCTGCCTGGAGCCAAGCTGAGCTTGCGTTGCACCGTGGGTACCATAGCCCTGCCTGTGAGCGTGTAGCTGGCCCCACTAGCCACCACCAGCCTACCAGCCTTGAGCAAGCTGGCTTGGCCAGTTAGTGTATAGCTGGCCAGTGCTGCCACCAAACGGTAGCCGTATAACAGCCCTATATTTTTGCCGGAAAGCACTATACTGCCCGTGGTAGCAGCCAGTTTATGCACAGGGGCTAGGGTTACAGCCTGCCCGGTAAGCCCGTACGACCCCGCAGCAGCCCGCAGCAGCCTTGTGGGCACTAAGCCTGCCGGCATACCAGCTACGGCAAAGCTGCCCGCGTTGGCCCCTACGCGACGCACAAAGCTAAGCCCCACAGCCTGCCCGGCAAACGTAAAGGCCCCTAGCCCGGCTGTTAGGTTGTGGTTGGGGATTAGGGTTACAGCCTTACCAGCCAGCGTATAGGCCCTTGTGGCAGCCACCAGCTTACGCCCGGCAAGCAACCCAGCAGCCTTACCTGTAAGCGTGTAGGCGGCTGTGGCGGCTGTTAGTAGCCTACCCCTAGCCAAGCCGGCACTACGCCCGGTTAGCGTAAACGTGCCCACCCCAGCCACTAGCCGGTAGCCCCGCAGTACCCTAGCCGCTTGCCCATCAAAGGCGAAAAACGTGGTGCTAGGATGTAAGTGGATATGGCGGGTCAGCAGCAGATTGACCGCGTTTCCAGTTACAGCGAACACACCCGTTCCAGCATCAACGTGCTTGCCTCTAGGCAGCACTACAGCCTGACCGGTCAGCGTGAACGTGCCGTGGGCTACAGGCAGGATACGACCATACAGCGGTCCCACCGATTGGCCAGTGAACGTATAGGTACCAGTGCTGGCAATGATGGTCTTGTTGGCAGCCGTACTAAGAGCAACGGCAATGCCCGTAAGTGTGAACGTACCTTGACCGACTGGAATGGTTCTGGTTAGGCTCAAGCCGGCTGCTTGGCCAGTTAGATTGAAAGTGCCCTTGGCTACAGCAATAGACTTACCCCTGAGCAACCCTATAGCTTGACCAGTTAAGGCAAAGCTGCCAGCACCCGCCACCAGCCTTCTACCATACAGAAGGTTGACAGCCTTTCCAGTTAGCGTGAACGTACCCTTGTCAATTGTTATGAACTGCTCGGTATAGAAAACCGTAACGCGGGCAGTATCTACTCGGGCTACCTGAAAGCCTAGACCAGAATCAAACTCCTGGAACCAGTCTATTTCTACCCTAAACCCGTCTATCCTAGACGACGTGGGAATGCTGAACCCAAAGTTGCGAAGAACAATGAAGTTGCTGCCGTAGAACCCAGCCGAAATCACACTAAACAGTAGAGCAAACTTGGAATCGTTTATGTCAGAAGCTGAAGGGGGTGGAGTATGGATTGGCCCATTCCACGGAAAGGACGGGTCCCCAGTTAACCACAAGTCAGACCCACCACCATAAGAAATATAGGATAGGGTTGTTGGAAGGCTGCTTCCACCCTTGGCTTGGGACGTGAATATGTCCCCGCTAGTAACAGCCCCTCCGGACAGTACGTAGGTTCCATAGGCCAGCTTAATCTGATCTTCTATAACATCCGTACCACTGTCCGCCAGTTCAAACACGTCATAAGACCCGTCTTCAGCTAAGCCATTGCTATAGCTGTCCCAAGGATTGTTGGAAGACGGGTTGTACTCTTCTTCAACCGTGGCGTATTGGGTCTGCTGGCTCATTACAGCCTCCCTACTCTTAGGGTCATTTGTAGCCGGCTGTGGTACTCTAGCTTGGCCTTCATAAAGTGCTTAGCGGCAATGCCAGTTGTCAACCCAACATCGCGACCAGTGAGTACGTAGGTACCTAGGCCCATGCTAAGCCTACGAGTAAGCCGCAGCCCCACCGTTCTGCCGGTTAGCACGAACGTGCCAGTGCCGGCAACCACAGCCCGGCTATACACCAGCGTAGTGGCTACCCCGGTTAGTACAAACGTTCCTTTGGCTAGGGCCAGTGTTCTGGTGGAGAGTAGGTTGATGCTGTTGCCGGTGAACGTGTAGCTGCCTGTGGCGACCACCATGCCACGACCACGAGCGAACAGCACCGCTTGGCCAGTCAAGGTAAAGCTGCCTACACCTATGGCCAACGTTCTTCCACGGAGTAGGTTGGCAGCTTGGCCGGTTAGTACGAACGTTCCCTTAGCGACAGCTAGAACGTGGTTCCAGGGTAGGTTGATTGACTGCCCGGTTAGTGTGAACGTACCCAAACCGGCTGTTAGAGTCACACCCTTATTGAGTATAACCGCTTGACCACTTAGCGTGAACGTACCCTTAGCCGCAGCAATCGTTCTACCGGCAAGCAGGTTCACGCTATAGCCAGTTAGCGTAAAGCTGCCAGCCGCTACAGTAGCCGTTCTGCCTTTGAGCAGATTGATAGCCTGCCCCGTTAGCGTAAAGCTACCAGAAGCCACTGGAACCGTGCGGGTGGCAAGCAGGTTAACAGCCTGCCCCGTCAGGGTAAACGTGCCTACAGCGACCGTAGCCTTATAGCCCTTGAATAG
>Ga0247664_1000118_pt1 | contig 19635 bp, 42 predicted proteins | sample CNK05_metaG_FD_182715 | JGI IMG/M metagenome (GOLD analysis project Ga0247664, IMG submission 182715) | Soil microbial communities from Purdue University Martell Research Forest, Indiana, United States - CNK05 | ecosystem: Environmental > Terrestrial > Soil > Temperate forest > Bulk soil...
TAGAGCATATTCGTAAAATAGTAGAGGATGGTATTAAGGACGCCAAGTGTTATTACGAGGCGGTATGTATCTATAAAAAGTGCCCGATTAAAGTAACGGCCTCCTATAAAGGTAAAATATTAAATGCATCCTACAAAGCAATGACTATTCCTCATTTAGATATGAGGCAACCTGGTTATGCAAGACGAGGAAATACAAAACTTAAGAAAGACCAATATATTCAGTATGAAGAAGGAAAGAAATTCTATTGGGACGATTTAGATAAAGGGGGCCTTAATAGAGTAAATGAACAGGGCATTACTAATATAGTCTACATTAAGGCTATACCCTATGTAACAACGACTACTTTAGGTGATGTTCCGGGTGTTCTTCCTACAATGAAGGAAGTCGCAGAAGCTATAGGAATTAATGAATCTGACTTTATTCTAACATCTACTCTACCTAAACCAACGATAGTAAGGTCAGGTCGTGGTGTTTCTACCACAATCCAATTGTATAATGGAAAAGATAATTATTATCAGTCTCAAAATTGGACCGACGTAACCGTTCAAACTAAGGACGCAATCCATTACGTAGATATAAATAGATTCCATCCTATTATTAAAATAGGAGAAGAAAACAGATATATTCCCTCTGGCTCATTTAATTCTTTACTTGAGCTACTTAAATATTACAAATTACTTACGGAGGTTCCTATTTATGGTGTGAGGAATTCATTTTCGAAGAAGTCAAGAAAGACATGGGTGAATTTGGGCGATTTATTTTGGCAAGAAGGCCCAAAATTATATGCACAGCACGGTATTGAGCAATTATTGATTGATTATAATTCAACGTATGGGGAATATGAGAATTTTAGGGGCCTAAATATAACTAACTCTATTCTGGTCCCTTTACTTGAGAATATTAAAAAAATCAAAGAAAATCTTATAAAACGGGATAAAGAGTTGAAATTTTGGTTGAAATGTGCTACTATCATTGGAAAGACTCCTGTCGGGGTCTCTCATTCATTTAACACTTATCTTGACAAGAAACCTTTACTTAAGTATATTAATTCATACGATTATAAAAATCTTCCAGTTCTCGAATACATTAATAAAGAATAATATTTAGGAGACCAAATGATTAACGGTTACATATTAGGTGCTACTTATATCTCTGGGGTTTATAATGGACGACCTTTCAACGTAAGTTCTGAAAATCCCCAGTTTAAGAAACTCGTTGAAGTTTGTACGAGTGGTAGATGGGAAGAGTTTGACGCAGTTTATTCCTTAGCTACTGCCGTCGTAAAATATACACAAGGAAAAGTTACAGTTGAGGGCAACTTTGTTTATTATAACGGCGAATTACTACATAACGTAGTAGTGGACAAAATCCTTGAGTTTATGGAGAAGGGTTATCCATATAAGGCCCTTCTTAACTTTCTTGAGAAGTTGATGCAAAATCCTTCTAAGAGAGCCGTAACTGAACTTTATACCTTCCTCGCCCATAAAGGATTTCCTATCCATGATGATGGGGACTTTTTAGCTTATAAGGGCTTAAGAGATGACTACTATGATAGACATAGTGGAAAATTCTTAAACTCTATCGGTTCAAAACACAAGATGGACCGAAACTTAGTTGACGATAATTGGGGTGTTAATTGTTCTCAGGGGTTCCATGTTGGAACTTACGCATTTGCTAATGACTTTAGAAATGGTGGGAAATTAGTCCTTGTTAAGATTAATCCTGCTGATGTTGTCTCAGTTCCATCTGATGCTGAATGTCAAAAGTGCAGAGTTTGTGCTTATGAAGTAGTAGAAGATTGTTCTGAAATTGTAGAAGCTCCTTATCTAGCTCAGGAGATTGAGTATGAAGATTATGAGGAACCCGAACTATTAGATACGATTGAAGAAATTGAACAAGAACTTATAGATGATTCATCAGATGATTCTTCTTCCTCTTGGTAACCTTTTAAGGCGTGAGCCATGAATATCGAAAATCTTCGTAGAGGTATGTGGATTACAGTTGTTCATCCAGGAAAAAAGACTGTATTTGGTGAGGAAATTGACAATGAGTTTCGTTGGAAAGGAGTTCCTCTCCAAGTTAAAGCAATAAATCCGCCCTTTATCTTAGTCACTTTAGCCAGAGAAGTGATTATGCCCATTAACATTACTGGTATGGAAATTATGAGATTAAATAGTTCATATGTTGCTGCTTATTTTGACCGTAGAGGCTATAAGAAAAGAATGCAACAACAGAAAAATAATAATGCTTTGGTAATACCAGATGAGAGGATTTATGGGTAGATTGAAATTTTCAATTGCGTATTTGTCAGGCAGTATGGATGAGGCCCAAGATGGTGGCGTAAGATGGAGAAAAATAGTAACCCCAAAACTACATGAGTTAGGGGTTGGTGTTTTTGACCCATGTGATAAAGCCACACAACATATTGAGGATTCACACTTTAGAGAAGATATACAAGCTCTTAAAAATAAGGGTGACTTCAATGAAGTAAGAAATCGTATGAAGCCCATAGTTGGTGAGGATTATCGTTGTGTTCACTTAAGTTCTTTTCTCTATTTATATATTGATAAGACCATATTTATGTTTGGAACGCCCTGTGAAGTTACATGGGCCGTTCAACAGCGAAAACCTATTATTGTTGTTTGTAAACAAGGGAAGAGGAATATACCTAACTTTTTATATGGCAAAACACCCCATGAAATGTTTTTTGATACTTTTGAGGAATCATTCGATTATCTTAAATTAGTGGATGAGGGTAAGACCGGCGATATGCGTCGTTGGCATTTTTTCGATTATAACAAAGTATACGGAATTAAAAATGAAAGCAGTTAAACAGTTCACTTGTCAGAAGAAGGATATGTGTACCGGACATTTATACGACCCAACTGGTAAAAAGTGTTGTGTTACTGGAGCTTTTTATAGGGCATGTGGTGTAGAGAAAGAGGCAATGGTTAATAAAGAGACAAATAATGACCTATTTGGAAAATATACTTCACTTCATGATGAATTAGCTAATCTCTATGGAGTTGAAGCGGACAAAATAGATGAAGTAATTAATGAAGCGATGGAGATTAATGACCACAAAAAGTCCTCATGGAAGCGTAGATTTAAGAAAATTGCAGAAGTCTTCAAGGAAATTGGTGTAAAAGTAATCTACAAGGGGTAATTATGCGTCCCGATTTTCCTAAGGTTATTGTTGAGCGTCCTCGTTACGGCGGCGGAATTTCCGACCCCAAAGGGTACAAAAAGGACTTGCAGGGAGATTGGGATGAACTTGCTAAACGCGAAAAAATAAGACAAAAGTGGATGAAGTCTCCATCCTACAAAGAGTTTAGTGAGAGACTTGGCCCCCTTAAAAGATATCTTTATTCTAAAGTCGGGAAAGCGTGGAATGATATCTATTCTGAAATCCGAGAACATTTGTCTTATGATTCGGTTATTCAAGCTCACGTAATGACTCATTTGTACGATTACGTAGCCTTGGACGTAGAGTGGATTGATGGAGTCCTTTGCTATAAACAACAAAGACGCTATGGTAGATTAGAAGTAACAGCTTCTGGTCAGGACCAGTTCTATGTAGACCCTGATGACGGAATACTCAAAGTTATCTACACAACTGGTAAGTATAAATATAACTGGAGAAAACCAAAAGACTTATTTTGGATTAACAAATCTGAACTAAAAGTCGCAATGATTATCGAGGGTCTCTACTATGAATGTCAATTAACAAGAGTCCCTGAAGATTTTGGCAAAGGAAAATATGGATATTTGGATTCAAAATATGATGTATGCTATAGATGTTCCTTCAACTTACAAAAGATGTTCATGAAATATGGTGAGGGTCTTTATTGTACATCTAAAAGACAACTTAACTCAAAAGAAATTCGAAAATATAAACTATGCCCTACATAAAGAAGGATTTAAGACGAAATATCGACGAAGCAATAGCTTCTCTTTCAGCAAATATCGTAAATAATGCTGACGAGAGTTCTATAGAAGGTGTGATGAACTATACGATTACATCTTTACTAGATAATATCGTATATGGCTCAGGTGAAAAGAAATGGAGATATAAATTCATTAATCGAGTTATTGGAGTTCTTGAGTGTATTAAACTTGAGTTCTATAGACAACTTGCTGGGCCTTACGAAAATAAAGCTATTGAGGAAAATGGAAATCTTCCGATTTACGAAGGATGATACTAATGTCTAAATATAAGTGGTATGATTATCTATTTGCTACAATAGTAACTATAGCATTTGCTTCCACAGCTAATTGGAGTGAGCCTTGGTCAGCAGCATTTTGTGCATTTTTGCTGTTTGGATGGATGCTCATGTTAACTAAACTTCGAGTTTCTTTTAAATAGTGAGCGAAGCAAACTATGAACTTTATTCTCGAATCATTTCCTGAGTCCTTGTTTCCTCCTAAAGACCCCCAAGAATACTTAAAGAGAATTCTTCTAGGTTCGACAATAGCAGGTAACTCCTCAATTATCTTCACTGGTCTAGCCAGAAACGTAGGGAAGTATCTTCCTAACTATTGGGCTAGGCTATGTAAAATGGGTTCTATGTTCAAAGATTGGAGAGTTGTAGTAGTTGAAAATGATTCCGAGGATAACACAGTAGAGCAATTGAAATACTGGCCCAAGACTACACTCCTCACTCAAAATTTCGGTTGGGATAAACTTGGGGGAGGAAAAGATGAAAACAGAAGAGAGAAACTCGCCCAACTAAGAAATTGTTATCTCGATTATATATCACAACAGACCTGTGATTATGTAGCCGTCTTAGATTTTGACTTAGCTGGCGGATTTTCCTATGAGGGCTTGATGCACTCATTAAGCTATGATTTTGATATGATTTGTGCTAATGGTCTTTTATTCAGAGAAAAGGATTGCGTTTACTACGATGAATGGGCACTTAGACTTAACGGAGTTAAAGAAGAAGAGAAGAATACACTTTTGAAAGAACGTGGTTCGGAATTGATTCCAGTTCACTCTGGATTCGGAGGTTTGGCCCTTTATCCTCATAAAGTTTTTGTAGAAGGGCATTATTCAAAAGAAGATTGTGACCATGTGACCTTTCATCAGAGATTAAATGAAAGGGGCTTTTCTAGATTCTATCTAAATCCCTCTATGATTACTATTTATAGTCCAACTCTTTATACAGTGCTAGGAATATAAAATCGTGATTCCAGTAGCCTGTAACCTCATCATAAGAAATGAGGAAAAGCGTATAGAGCCCCTCCTAACTTATTTAGGAGCCCACTTCGAAGAAATTGTAATAGTAGACCAAGAATCTACAGATGCTACAGTTGAAATAGTTGAACAATACTATAAAGTCATATCAGATAAAGCAACAGGATTTGCTAACTCCTCAAGGCAATTGGCTGAGGATAATACAAAATCACCCTGGATTCTAATGATAGATGCAGACGAGTGGCCCACAGACGCCCTCATAGACTTTCTTCCTACTGTACAAGATACAGACGGATGGTACTTCGGTTTAGCCCGAGTTAAAGCCGAATCATATGATATTAGAGATATTTTCAACTTTGATTTAAATAGAGAAAAATATAAATATGAGTACCAATGGCCCATCTGTCGCCTTTATAAAAAGGGCGTTATTGAGTGGAAATCTAAGTTACATCACAAAGTAACACCCAGACATAAAAGTATAATGGGGACTCTGGACTTTACGGGCATTGTAGAAATCAAAAATTCATTTGAACACGAAAGAGATGAATTTCGTTATGATAATGTAATGGCCGGAACTTATAATAGAGACATTCATTTATGATACCTAACTTAGCTTGTAATATAGTAGTGAGGAATGAGTCAGAGAGACTTAAGGTCTTATTTCCTTTAATTCGTCCAGTATTTTCTGAGATAGTCTTAGTAGACCAAGAATCCACTGATGATACAGTAGAAATTGCAAAGGAATATTGCGATTTGATTTTATCAGATAAACCTCAGGGTTATGCAGACCCAAGTCGTCCTACAGCAGCTAGATTTACAAATTCAGAGTGGATTATTCCTCTAGATGCAGATGAATTCTTAACTAAGGAATTTGTTAAAGAACTACCAGAACTAATCGATTGTAGAGATTGGATATCTGGATATTTCCTTAATTTAGCTACGATAAGAACTGAAAACTTTAAACTAGATGAAATCTTAGACTTTCAGAATAACCAACATAAATATTCACATGCAAGTTGGCCCAATACCTATCGTCTCTTTAGAAGAGATAGAGTGATTTGGCCGAATAAAATTCATATTAAGTTCCTTCCGCCCCATAAATCATATGTGGGCGTTCTAACTCAAAATTATATCGTAGAAGTTAAATCGGCTAGAGAACATGACTTAGATGCAAAGAGATATGAGGCTTTACAACATTCTTTTTACGACCCTAAGGTTCATATATGAATCATGACTCTCATCGAACAACTTCTCATTAAAATGAAGTTAGAGTTTCTATTTCCTCTTCTGGATGAAATTATGCTGATAAATAAGTCAAAACCCCTAACTCCAATTGATAAAGTAGTTCTTGAACACCTAAACCTTAAATTAGATGATATTGACGGAATTAAATGTCACAACGTATTCGGTCAAAACTATAGAGTCAACATTTATAGGGGCGAATTCATAAATAAATCATATTGGATGAAAATTCTAAATCAGAAAGTTCTCAGTTCAATTAAGGACTGATTATGAAATCTATAGTAATTATACTATTAGTTTTAATTGGTCTAGTAATAGGTGGTTGGTATTATCAGGAATATATTGTTGACTCAGAAGAGATTTCTCAGCTAGAATATAAACAATTAGTTGAACGTGGAATTCACTATGGCTATTACAAATACTTCATTTATGAGACATTGAGAGATGATAATCAAATCTCAAAAAAAGAGTTTAAGTGGCTTACGAAAATCTTCTATATAATAGAGAAGAATGATTTATTGCCTATGATGTTACAAACAAAAGCCTTAGAAAGGAAAGAACTTGGTCACATCATTCCCAAATCTGGAGACTGAACATGTTTGTCAACTTGTAGAACATGATAAATCTTTGACGATGTTCGATGTTAAGGGCGTTCTCTTATCTAATTGTCCTGAGCTTCCAAAGCCTTATTCGGCCCTTCTTAAGATGTCTTTGGATAAGATTGATTGGCAATTTATAGATGACTTCCTTAGGCCAAAATTAGGAGTAGAGAATGAATGAAAAACCTAATATAATTATATCTATTATGATGGGTTCAATTATTTTATATTTTTGGATTCTAACTGTATTTATAATAGGAGTCACAGTATTTATCTTTCAAAGGATTTTTGCATGATTAAAGGCTCAAAGTATTTTATTATAATGCGTGGAATTCCTGGTTGTGGTAAATCTACAGTTTCTAAACAAATAGAAAAAGATGCTCAAGAACTAGGTATGACCACTGTCATCTGTTCAACGGATGATTTCTTCATGGTGGATGGAGTATATAAGTTCGACCAGAAATTACTAGGTTCAAACCATGAAAAGAATAGGGCAAAAGCTAAGTATTATATCGGTGAAAACTACGACGTAATCATCATTGATAATACGAATCTTACAACTAAAGAGGTTGAGCCTTATTGTGAGATGGGTTTAAACTCGGGCTATATAGTCAGATTGGCTATTCCTCCTCGTTTATTTGAGATGACACCTGAAGAATTAGTACAGGCTAACGTACATGGTGTGCCCGAAGTAACTATCCGTCGAATGTTTGATAGGATGGAATCGAATGATGAAGTAGGAGAAAAGCTAAAAGCAAAGTTCAAATGTACCTATGACTCGATTACAGAGTCCTTGTGGCATGACCTCTATGTTTAAACACTATTCTAAAATAACTAGAGGTAAACGTGGAGAGATATCCAAGATAAATGAAGAACTTGAAGAATTGTCTGACGCCTACTCAAATTCATCAAAGATACATCAAATAATAGAATGTAGCGATATTATTGAGAGCGTTGGACAACTAACGAGAAAGCAGTATAAAATACCTCTTTGTATTATGCTCTTTTTAGTTTACTTAAGAAGCCCCTATAAAATTGTACGCAATAAAATCCTTGATATATTGGACAAACCAAAGAGATTCTAATGACCAAAACCGCAAATTATAATAGAAAACCATATGATTTTGGCGATTTAATGACAGTCGAAGAATTTAAAGAAGCTGTTAAGTTAGGAAGTTTTACTGATTATGATGGATGTGGTCAGCCATGTAGAAATGGTATGATGTCTATAATGGTTATAATGCCCTCTACTATAGAGGAAATTCCTGAAGATGCAACTCATATCCAATGGTTCAATAAATAGTGGTATAATCCGTTACTCTACCAATTATTGTTGGTTAGAATGTGAAAAGGATTTGGGGCGGTTATACAGAAAACTCTTTCTTAAAGATTATGGAATTAAGCTACAGGCTCCAAGTAACGGAGAACACATAAGCCTAATAACGGAGTATGATATAGTTCCAAGGCCCATTGAGAGAATTAATGAAGGTAGCCCTATTCATTTTTCTCTTCTTAATGAAATTTACACCAATGGTAACGCCTTTTGGCTCAACGTGATAAGTGAGGCTCTAATAGCTCATCGTGAACTTTTTGGTCTCGGTCTACCTGACCGAGACTTACACTTTTGTATAGGATATAGGTTTAATTATGAAAACTAAAGTCACAGTGCATTACTTAAACAAAACTATATCTCGATTGGTTAAACCAAAGATAGTGAAGGCATATTGTATTGTCGATGAAAATGGGACACTTTTACTTGACTCTCTTCGTAAATCTAAAAAAGAATGTTCTATATTCTCAGTGTATGGTACACCAGTAAAAATTGAAATAAAGGCTGTAAAATGAAAGAAGAACTCGATAGACCACAACATATTTGGTGTAATAAAATGCCTCATGAGCCTACTACTGATTGTAAACAATGTAATCAATTGTACGAAAAATATCCTGAAAATGATATGACAATGTATCAGAAATATTTTCCAGATGTAGAGGTTTTGTAATGTATTGTTCTATATGTGGTCTAACAACAATAAAAAAGAAATATAAAGAGATATTTAAGGATTGGAAATTTCGTCTATCCTCTTTAGATGAAGAATTGTGGGATTTTTGTGAGAGATGTAATAAATCAAGTGGCGGAGATATAAAGTGGTTAGAAAAACGCCCTTCGTTCGAAGAACACTTTAATCAGAAGAAACATATACCAACTTACTTAGCAAATTATTCTCTATGTAATACATGTAAATTCATAAATTGGCATCCACTTATATATTGTTATGGATGTGGAAATAAGATGTGTCAAGTTAAAATGAATTATACAGAATTAAAAGAAAACTATCCAGATTATAAAGTCGGGTGTTAAATGCTCACTAAACTAAACGAAATCCTTGAAAAACTCCCAAGTCTACTAGACTCAGCAGTATGGGATTCTCTTATTGTAAACAGAAGAAAGCCCCATACTTATAGAATCTGGACAAAGTTGGGCGATTTGAGAGTCTGTTTACATAAGTTTGATGTGTGCGATACAAACGAATCTTTCTTTCATCCTCATCCTTGGCCTGCTGCTTTTAAGATTCTCCAAGGTAAGTATTATATGAGAATTGGACATTCATTAACTCAAACTTCTGAACCATTTGAAGTTGCTCCATTCATTATGTTTCAAGGTTCTTCGTATGCAATTACAGACCCTCTAACTTGGCACTCAGTCTCACCTATTGAGACAACCTTTACAGTAATGGTGAATGACAAACCTTTCGAAAATCCCCATAAAGAAGTAAGAAGAACAGCAGGAAAAGACCTAGAGAAAATGACGGATGAAGAAGTAAAAGAATCTTTGGAGTATTTTAGGAAACTTTTAAAGTAGGGACATAATGAAAACATTACCAAAACTAATTTATGGATTCTTTAATGAGTATAGTTATCTCTCTAACTACCATTTTTGCAAAATTTATTATGAAGGACTAGATTTTCTATCAACTGAGGCTGCTTATCAGGCTATGAAAACCTTAATTAAAGAGGAAAGAGTCCTATTCCAAACTATGGGGCCTGCTGAATCTAAAAAAGCAGGAAATAAAGTAAATTTGAGACCAGATTGGGAGACGATTAAAGACTTAATAATGAGAGATTTAGTCTTTCAAAAATTTAATGGAGTACATGAAGAAGCACCACTTTTAAAAGAAATGTTACTTGAGACAAAGGGCTCCTATCTTATTGAAGGTAATTGGTGGCATGATAACCACTGGGGATTTTGTTTCTGTGATGAATGTAAAGAAAAAGATAAAAAGAATATGTTAGGTAAAATCCTAATGGAGGTAAGAGATGGCGGCGCTTAAGTTTAGAGACCAACACACTACTCATATATTTTCAGACCCTCACGCCTTTCATAAGAACATCTGTAGAGGTACGACGGAATGGAGAGATAGAGGAACCTCTCAGTCCCTTCGAGATTTTGATACTCCTGAGCAAATGACTGGAGTCTTAGCATCCAACATTAACAACAGGGTTATGCCAGACCATGACCTTATCTGTTTGGGGGATTGGAGTTTTGGCGGAAAGGATAACGTCAAGAAGTTCAGAGATATGATTAACTGTAGGAATATCTATTTTATTGGGGGAAATCACGACCATCACATTGAGAACTCTCCTGAACTCCAAAAACTTTTCAATAAGTGCTGGGCTAAGCAGGGAATTAATTTCCAAGTTGAGATAAGAGTGGGTGGATTCAAGTATTGTTGTGGGCATTATAAGCCAGCAATCTGGAACCAGTCGCACCACGGAGTTAGAGCTTTGTGGGGTCACTCCCACGGCTCAATGCCTGATGACCCAAACTCTCTTTCCTTCGATGTGGGAGTGGATGCAGTAGGTTACTATTTTATGGGAGATGGTTTTAGGCCTATTAACTTTATAGAAGTTGAGGAAGTTATGAGTAGAAAGACTTGGACCGCAGTTGACCACCATAGACAGGAAACTAACTAATGAACATAACACTAACAGTCGGTGATGACAGTGGTGATGGACATGATAAACAAGAGCATTATACATTCGAATCAAACCTCTCAAAAGAGGAAGTAGTAAAAGCCTTTAAAAAAGGCACTAAGATAGTAGGATTCGACTTAACTGAATTATGTGCAGATTATGAAGATTCAGAATTTCCAGAAGAAGAAAGAAATAAATTTCTTGAGCATGTTAAGTTAACAGAAATGGATATGCCTAATGGAAGCCATTTTGAAGAAGGCAATCCGATAGATGACTGTATGGATACTGAACTCTATGCAGGAGCTTACTTAGCTATAGCTAAACTAGGAAATCCTAAGTTAGAAACTAAGTTTATTGAGTCTGATTCAATTGCAATCGGTGGATATGGATTATTTTGGTGAAAAAATGACTGAATGCGAACACGATTGGCAGCCACACGAATCTCAATTTGATAATGAATATTCTTATGAAGTTGAATGCACTAAATGTGGCATGTTTGGTGAGAAGAGTATGAAGACTGATGAATTAATACATTTTCCTGTAACGTGAAACTATGAAAGAATATCCTTCAATTCAAGATTCCTCAAGTATACAACAAGCTCCATGCTACGCCTCTCTTAAACTTGATGGCTCCAATTTTAGAGTTGAGTGGTCCCCGAAGAAGGGATTTAGGAAATTCGGATTAAGACATAGACTTTTAGGGGCGGATGAACCTATTTTTGGTCAAGCTATCCCTATCTTCTTAAACAAGTTTGAAGTTCCACTTACTAAAATATTAAGACATGAAAAAGTATTTAGAGGAGCTGAAGTCCTCACTATCTTTGGAGAATTCTATGGTGAAGATTCATTCGCAGGTCAACATAAACCTAATAAACAGTATAACGTGACATTATTTGATGTCAACATTCATAAAAAGGGCTTTCTAAGCTGTAAAGATTTCTACAAGATATTTGATGGCTTTGATATAGTTCCTTTGATTTATATAGGCAATTTAAATAAAGAATTTGTAGAATCCATTAAATCAGGAAAAATTAACTTAGAAACAACAAATCCAATCAAAACTAGGATACCTGAGGGCGTTGTAGCCAAAGTAGGAACCGGACATGAACTTAAGATGTTTAAGATTAAAACCGACGCTTATCGTGAAGAATTAAAGAGAGTTTACGCTGATTCTTGGCAATCTTTTTGGGAATAAATTATGAAAGAAAAAGAACCTTGATTTCACACATACACAGATTGTGCTATGACATTGCCCAATCTCATTCCATACCTGATACTCAGTTTTGTAGGTATTTTAGCACTACCATTTGCCGCAGTAGGTTACTTGATTAAACAGTGTGCTCCAAAGCTTTACGAAGAAGCTCATAGAGTAGATGGAGATTACTAATGGAAGAAGCATATCAAACTATGTTAGAAAAAATTGTAGATAATTTTGAAATTGAGGGTTGTGAAAATTGTGGTACAGTACCTTTAGAAATAATTAATGAAGCCCTAGTCCTCTTAGGAAGAGAGAAACAATGAAATACGTCGGATTAATCGTGTTATGGTTTGCTTTGGTATGGGGAGGCGTAATTGCACACTCTTATACCAAAGAGTTACAAGCCGCACCAATTAAAGTAGAGAAAAATACTATAGGTTGGGAAGTATTTATTTATTCTAATGGAAAACTCATTTTAAAAGATGAAACAAAAGGAGAAGTTAATTATACAAAAACAGGAATTACTTTTTATAATTTAAAGGGCATGAATATAATAGCCGAAAATGTAACTTGGCTTATTCAAGGCAAAGAAATCCAATGATTGCATGTATCTGTGGTGGAATTTTGGAAAGTCTTGCTCTACTTTTTGTGCCGATTGGTTGTTTTATTACTTGGGCCCTTACTAAATGTAGAAACTCTTGCTGTAGGAAATCATGACAATCTCAGTCGAACAAATCCATGACTTCTGTGAATCAAACTTCAAAAAAGAAGATTTGGGCAAGCATATGTCCGATTCTCGCGGAAATTATGATGATGTATTTGATGATGGAAAAGATAAGGGATACGCTAGGGCCTTAGCTGACATTCTTCAGTTAATTACAGGTGACCAAATTAAGAATCCCGAAAGACAGGATTGTTGGTAATGTCAAATTTGAATTTTATTGCCCCAATCCTATCAACAACATCATATGGTTTAGTATCAATCAATATTCTTAAAGAATTATCCAATTTAGGTGAGAAAATAGCTCTCTTTCCCATCAACAAAGGACAAGAAGAAGCCCCAGATAGATTTCATGAGTCAATTAGAAAGGCTCTCAAATCAGCAGAATTTCCAGATTGGAATGCACCATGTATTCGTTTGTGGCATCAATTTGATATGTCACAATTTGTTGGAAGAGGAAAAAGAATAGGATACCCTATTTTCGAATTAGATACATTTAATACTCAAGAAAAACATCATTTGTCTAGCTTGGACGAAATTTTTGTATGCTCAGCATGGGCTAAAGATGTAATTCTTAAAAATCTATCAGATATTAAATCGAATCAAGTACATATAGTCCCATTGGGAATTGACCCAATAATATTTTCTCCTTCTGTACAGCATAAATTAAAAAATACAGTCTTTCTTACCGCAGGAAAATGGGAAGTTCGAAAATCTCATCAAGAATTAATTGAGTGCTTTAATAAAGCATTTGAACTAGAAGATGATGTAGAACTTTGGATGGTCTGTGAAAATATCTTCAATTCCAAAGAAGAAAATGAAAAATGGTTTAAATTAGCAAAAGAATCAAAATTAGGTTCAAAAATAAGATTATTTCCTAGATTAGATACTCAAGAACAACTTTCTCAATTAATGAATGCTTCAGATTATGGAATTTTTCTTAGTAAAGCTGAAGGTTTTAATTTAGAAGCTCTTGAAATGTTAGCCTGTGGAAAGAAAATTATTGTGACAGATGTCACAGCTCATACAGAATTTTGTAATAATAAAAATTCATATTTAATATCATGTCCAGAAAAGGAGTTAGCCCAAGATGGAAAATGGTTCTTTGGTCAAGGAAATTGGCATAAATTTGGTGAAGAACAAAAAGAACAAACTATTCAGTTTATGAGATATCTACATTCTTGTAAAGAACAAAATCAAGAAAATATTGATGGTATAGAAACTGCAAAGAAATTCAGTTGGGCCAATACAGCTCGAATTATTAAAGGGGCTCTTGATGTTTAAGTTCCAGATATATCTTCTAATCTGTCTCGAATTTCTAGATATCATCTTAACAAAAGTTTTTCTAACTACAGATTTTAGTTTTAGTGAAGCAAATATTCTTGCAAAATCTCTATACAATCATTTTGGATTTTTTGGCGTCATCTTTTTCAAATTATTTTTTGTCACAATTGCAATTTTAACATTACTCAAAATAAAGGAAAAATCACCAAAAACCGCCCTAAAAACAGTTTTATTCATTAATTTAGTTCTAATACTAACATCATTATCATTTTTGGCTATATAATGGAAAATCTTGAAGAGACAGCGGTTAAGTATGTAAAACATTTTTGTAAGATGAGAGGAATTCCTACGCGATATTCGCGTGACGAGATGTACATCGGGACTGCGATATCTGCTATTCTGAAAGCTAGGCACGAATGGAAACCAGATATCGGATGTAAGTTATCAACATTTCAGTACAACGGGGTTCGTATGAGTTTATTAGGATTACAACATGAAGAACTACAATGTTTATCACCTAATCTGGCATCCCCTAAAGAATTCCCAATCGACTTAAATAAAGAGACAGTAGGTTATATTCTTGAGAAAGTCAAATTATCGCAAAAGCACCTTGATATACTCGAATATAAATATTACTGTGGGAAGAACAATACTGAGATAGCTAAAATTCTTAAATGTTCCCCTCAGGCTATTCAAAAGTCATTAAAAAGATTACTAAAAATATTACGTCAATTCGTAAAAGAGAACAATGTCAAACTTTAAAAGGGATTTAGACCGTGGAAAACTTGGAGAAAATTGTGTAAAAACTTTCCTAGAAAATTGTGGCTTTGAATGTGAGGTTGTAAAAGGAAAGAATACAGCCTATGATATGACAGTGAGCTTGAAAAAGTTCAAGACAACCATCGAAGTAAAATACGATTATTATTCCCAGATTTCAGGAAATATGTTCTTTGAAACCTTTAATCCTAAACTTAATAAACCCTCTGGAATATATAGTTCTGAAGCTAATATCTTTTGTTATGTGTTACCTGACGATATGCATCGCCTTATGTATGTGGCTAAGACAACATTGCTTAAAGATTTCTTACAGAATGAAACGCCACTTCGTCTCTTAACTAAGGTGGGAGACGGTAACAGTTCAGGAGCGATTTATAAGATTGAGACAGCCCTTAAAGTGTTCAAGAGGATTGATAATTTGGAAAAGGAAGCAGTTGTAAAATTAATTAAGAAGGAATCTAAATGATTACTATTCCCACAGAAAATAATCAGGCTGATAAAATATCAAAAATCCTAACTCAAAAATTAGGAAATCAAGTACAATTTATAGCTGGTTATGTTTCGCCCCCTATGGGACCGTATCAAGACGTTTGGTTAAAATTTGAAAATAAAATAGAACAACATTGTTTCTTATTTTGGAAATGGACATCACACAAGAAATATCACACAATTCTCGTTCAAAGATTTAATAATCAATTAACCACAAATAATCCAGAAATTGCAAAGATTCTTGATGAAGAAGGAGAATCCGTTATATTAGATACAATATATAATCTAGTAAGATACACACCAAATTATGGAGAATAAATATGAAATGGGTTCCTAAAATATGGGGAGGTGAAGAGTGGATAGTCAATAATCATTTATATTGTGGAAAGAAACTACTTCTAAAAAAGGACCATCATTGTTCCTTTCATTACCATAAAGATAAACATGAGACTTTCTATGTAGAGTGCGGAAGAGTTCTCATACTATACAGTTATGATGACGCCCTTCAAAAATCAGATACAGACCTTATTTTAGGTGTAGATGAGAAAGAAATTCGTATTAAAAATACAGAGGTCGTGGGTGATTATTCACGATATATACTTGAGGCTGGTCAATCTCTCGAAATTCCAAGACGATTACGTCATTTATTCTTTGGTTTAACTAATTCTTATATTTATGAATTTTCTACTCATCATGAAGATTCAGACTCATATCGTTTAACGGAAAGCTCCTAATGGAAAAAACAGAATTAAATTATAAGCCAGTACCTACGTTCACATTTAGGGTCGTGGGTGATAAACTAGAATGTGATGCTATTTTACCTGAGGATGTGAATGTAAGACTTATCGCAACCTTCCTTCTGAGATTGAGTAGGGGCGAGTTCGCCCCCACAATCGTAGATGCAATTTATAAATGTACAAGGAAAGATATAGCTGCCTCTATTATTGAAACTTGGAACAACGTCTATAAGACTGATAAACCAGCCATCAGACCTACTGAGGTTTTTAAGAGGGAATAATGGAAATAAAACTTCTAAAGAAATGTCGATTAGACTATCTTGATTTATTAGGTCAATTAACTGTTTGTGAAGCTGTAGACCTACGAAAGAGACAAAGGTTCTTTGAACAGAAGAAAACATTTTTAATTTATGACCCAGAATTAGTAGGATGTATCTCATATTATGTTGAACCGAAATTGAATAGGGGCGGTTCATTAGTAGCACATATAGAAGATTTGGTTGTAGACCAAGCCCATAGAGGAAAAGGATACGGTAAAATTCTAATACAAACAGCTTTTGACGATATTTTGAAATTTGAATTGCCCTACAAAATTATCCTTAATTGTTCAGAAGAAAATGTCGCCTTTTATGAGAAATGTGGCTTTCATAGAGCTGGCGTAGAAATGAGAATAGACCTATGATTTATTTTGAAATTTATCTTTTAGTTTCTTATCTTCTATGTTTAATCCTAATACGAAATGTACATAATACAACTACACCAATTGCAACGAGTTGTGATTTATATTCTGCTCTATTCATTTTTGTATTAAGCCCTTTAATGTGGTGGTATCCAGTATGTTTAAAATACGATATTCGACCAGAGAATATTTGTAAAAAATTAGGTAATGTTTTGTTTGGAACGAAGTTATGATATATTATATAATTTTCTCCTATTTTATATCTTGGTGTATTCTTCACCTCGATATCAGACAATCTAACTACCAAACCGGATGGTTTTTAATATGGTTTCTATTCATATGTTCTCCAATCACATGGCCTGTTCTATTAATTGGATGGATTTTAGGTATAATACTTAATCTAAATTATAATAAAGTTGGTAACTTTACAAAAAAATTCTTTAGAGGTAAACAATGATATATTTTCTTATCTGTTATTTAGCTATAACATATATTTTTGTTTTCATAACTATACGTAATATTACTGTTGAAGTAGATTTATTAAGATATGAAGATTGTAAACAAGCATGGTTTTGGTTTTCATTATCTCCTGTTTTATAGTGGTTATTCTTAACTCTTGTAATTATGGATTGTTGGTCTGACCAGTGGTTAATAGATTTAACAAATAAAGTTTTTAAAAAGAAATCAATGAGGCCAAAGCATGAAGAAAATTGAGTGGGAGGAATATAAGGCAGAAGAGGAAGAAGGAGAACTTCGCCTTCCCATGAAATTTTATGAGGATGAATTTGACTTATGGTATCTTCATACAAATTTTGAAATAAAATTACAAGATGTAGAGAATATAGAACAAGTTCCTGGTGTTGAAAGTCTAGATATATATTCTCGATATCGTTTAAGAATTGGATTTGGGAAATTATTTGATAGAGATAAAGTAAAAAAAGATGTCGAATACATGCTAGATTCTTCAGAATCTCTAGAATTATTAGCCGATGATACAAAAGAACAGGTTGAGGGTCTACTTAAAACCTTTGAGGAAACCAAGTTATGGTGTATTCTTATCCTCCCAAATGGTAAAGTAATAACCTATGTAGGCAAAGACGATGCAGATTTTAAATCTAAATCAGAATTCTTCGAAAGAGTGCAAGAGGCAACAGGCTGCCACTTATTAACAAGTAAGGGATAATATGCCAGATGAACAAATAGAACATGTTGATAATTTTTTCGATATGGAATTATTGAAAGAAAGGCAAATTTTCCTATGGGGTGAAATTGAGGAAACTTTATGTAAATCTGTTGTTCAAAAACTCATTTATCTTAAAAACATTAATAAGGAGCCCATATCAATAACACTTTGTTCTAATGGTGGAAGTTTAGAGTCTGAACTAGCTATAATTGATGCAATCAACAATATAAAGAGCAAAAATATAGAAGTTCATACTTTGGCTATTGGAGAATGTTGTAGTGCAGCAGCCGATATATTGACATTTGGTACAGAAGGAAAAAGATATGCTTCTGAACACGCCTGTATTATGTTCCATCCACTCTCTTACGAAACCTCATTAGATTATTTGGGGCAACAAGAGAATATCGCTGCCTTCCTTAAGAAACAAGCTATCAAGATTAATAAATTGGTAGCTAAAAACATTGGTAAAAAGGAAAAAGATTGGGAAGCCAAAATTAAAGATGGTCTTTGGTTAACTGCTTCCGAAGCCCTTAAACTAGGAATAATTGATGGAATCTTATGAAGATTGGTCAACACCTTTTTGTGTTGGTGTTACAGTAGGAATTGCCCTTACCTTTTTATTTGTGGTGTTAAAATGATAAAAACTAAGATTGCGGCCTTTGTTTTAATGTGTGCAACTTGGAGTGTATTTTGTCACCTCTATTTGAATGAACCGTTGGAGACGGTAAAGTTAGATGGGTCAGCACCTTTAGTGTGGGGCTCACAAGTTCGGAACTATGTTTATTTACTCGGTCCCTTTCTTCTCTTGTTCATAGGATATCAAATGTTTGCAGGAAATGTATGTAAGTGCGTTAATAAGATTAAGGAATCCACTAAGTATCTACTCTTAATTGGGGCTCTCCTCTGTATGACAGGATGTTGGAGAGGATATGAACCTCAGAAACTAGAAGTCATCAACACATATGAGGAAGGATTTCTTCTACCATTCGTTGATAATGTAGAAAAACAAGTCTCTTCAAATAATGAAGAATACCTCTCTAAGAATTTGGTTTATACTCAACAGGTTCGTATTCCTCAAAAGTGGTTACAGACTGGTTATATGGACTGGTATGGTCATTGGATTGATGCGGCCCTCTTAATTAAAGTAGATAAGTCTCCTGTAACTCGTGAATGGACCGCAGACGCTACAACAGGAACTTCTCATACAAATCAGGCTGTTTGGGTTATGACAGCAGATGGTGTTGAGTTTTCTACGGGCTGGACTTGTACTGCTCGTATCTTATCTAAAGAGGATGCAGTTAAATTCCTCCATAACTATAAGAATGAAACTTTAGCTCAAGTTCTAGATACAGAAGTTCGTGCTAAGATTCAAACAGAATTCGGTATGGAAGTAACAGACCTCCATATGCAAGAACTTAGAATAAATGCAACTCCTCACCTTGAAAAGGTTATTAAGACAGTTGAGACTTTCTTCACAACTCGTGGAATTACAATCACTAATCTAGGCATTACGGGTGGTTTCGTTTATCAGGATAAGTCAATCAAGGACACCTT
>Ga0247664_1000119_pt1 | contig 19545 bp, 20 predicted proteins | sample CNK05_metaG_FD_182715 | JGI IMG/M metagenome (GOLD analysis project Ga0247664, IMG submission 182715) | Soil microbial communities from Purdue University Martell Research Forest, Indiana, United States - CNK05 | ecosystem: Environmental > Terrestrial > Soil > Temperate forest > Bulk soil...
TCCTTACAGACCCGGAAGGGTATGCTCGTCGCTCGCGCCTAGCGGGAGGCCAAAATCCCTTGCGGCAAAACACCAGCTATTTGTGAGACACATCACTAGTGATGGTCGACCCGGAAAGGGGTCAGGCGTGGCGAAAGGTGATCCGCGCTTTGCTCAGATCGTAGGGAGTGATCTCGACGTCCACCTTGTCACCGACGCTGATGCGGATGAAGTTTTTGCGCATCTTGCCGGAGATGTGCGCCAATACTTCGTGGCCGTTGGCCAAAGCCACTCGGAACATGGTTCCCGGCAGGACCTGCGTCACGGTGCCCTGCAAAGCGATCGGTTCTTCTTTTGCCACGCGCTACGTCTGGTATTCCTGGCCGAGCGCGTGCCTTCAACCTCGTCAGATCGGCGTCCAGTGCAACGCGTTGGACCTTGCAAGGAAGCGGACGATGCGGGTTCCGACACCTGATTGCAAGCAAGTTTTGACTCGGGTTTCCCCTGCTACTAGGGTGGCCTCATGATGGATGTTAGCGAAGCGCCGGCCACCAGCCTCGATCGATTCGAACTGCGCAAACCTGTCCCCCCCGCCAAGCTCGATCAGCTGTCTCGGGAAATCCTCCTCCTGAAGAAGAAGCTCAACGCGGTTGTCCTCGCGCATAATTATCAGGTCGCCGAGATCCAGGACGTCGCCGATTACGTTGGCGATTCCCTCGGCCTATCCCAACAGGCCGCACGCACCAACGCCGAGGTGATCGTGTTCTGCGGTGTCCACTTCATGGCCGAGACCGCCAAGATCCTCAATCCCGGAAAGATTGTGGTGCTGCCCGACAAAGACGCCGGTTGTTCCCTCGAAGAAAGCTGCCCGGCCCCCAAGCTCAAAGCCTTTCAGGCCACTAATCCCAATTTTTATACCATCGCCTACATCAACTGCAGCGCTGCCGTCAAAGCGCTCAGCGATGTCATCTGCACCAGCGGCAACGCCGTCAAGATCGTCAATGCATCGCCCGCCAACCGTGATTTGCTGTTCGTCCCGGATGAAAACCTCGGCTCCTGGGTGATGGAACAGACCGGCCGGCCCATGACACTCTGGAAGGGTAATTGTTACGTCCACGTGGAATGGACTCACGCCAGCATCTCTCGAATCCGGCGACAATTCCCCGGGGCGCCTTTGGTGGCTCATCCCGAATGCACCAAAGCGGTCCGCATGCTGGCCGACGAAGTATGTTCGACTGAGAAGATGGTGGATTACTGCCGGACTACGCCGGCGCGCCAAATCATCATCGCCACCGAGGCTGGCATGCTTCACCGCCTGCAACGAGAATGCCCGACCAAAGAGTTTATCCCCGCCCCCACCGACAACTGCCGCTGCAACGAATGCCGGTTCATGAAGCTCAACACCCTAGAGAAACTCCACGACTGCATGAAGCGCCTGGCTCCCCGAGTCGAACTGCCTGAGGACATCCTGCAATCCGCACGGCAACCCATTGAGCGGATGCTGGAGATCTCCGCGCGCTGACCAATCTAACCGGTCTTCGCGGATTCGCCGAAGTCCTTGACTGGCGTCCTTGAGCCGCTACGACCCGGTTAGCCGCGACGACCCAGGCTACGCCGGAGGCTCCGCCGAGCGAGAGCGGATTCGAGCGGCAAGAGCCTGTGAACACCACGGTTCGGGCACAAACTCCAAAACGCCTCCGGCCGCGATGGGCTCGAATCCGCGAAGTCGGGCTAACGAGGCGGGGCCTCAGCAGAGCGGCAAAGCACTCCAAAGCACTCCAAGGGCGCTCAAGAGCTCCAATCAAGGGCTTAGAGCGAATCTGCGAAGATCGGCTAGGTCTGGAAACAAATTTTCCTCCCGCGTAAAAATTTCTTTCTTAAAGAAAGGCGTTTTGCCCTTGTTTGCGTCCTTGTGACAAGGTGCGCCAAACCCTCGTTCCATCGCCTAAAAGCATTCGAGCGGAGGACGTTTACTTGTTCGAGTCGCCTTCCACCATTTTGCGAAACGCCGTTTGAGAAGCAGTGGAAAGTTTGAGAGGCCCGGTAAGACGCACGAACACACTTCCCGCCGGACTCTCCAGAATGGCCCCCAGGAGCATCGTGTCGGGCTGCGGGGTCTTGGCACCGCCGGGCATGCCGCTCATATAAGTTCCTTGGGCCTGCACATAGGTGATTCTTCGTTGGTTGACGGTCACTTCTTCGACTTTGGACTGCAGCTTTTCTCGGGGTTCCTGGAACAGGCCAAGCCAGCGGTCCACATTGGCCTTCGTGCCACCGCCTCCGCCCTCGCCGAAATAAAAGAAGACCACCTCCGCAGACTCCTTTTGGGCCGCGTCTGCGATCTTCAGCTGAGCCTTGCGCATTGGTGAGGAAGACTCGACCCATTCCCAAGAGGCAGGACGTTTGAAGCTGAATTCTCCCACTTTAAAGGTCGCTGGTGCTTCAGCGCCCAAGGATGTTGCGATCGAGGTCAACAAAAGGACGCTGCCTAACGACGTAAGAATAATACGCAGACGGAATGTGTTCACGACGAGTTTGGTAAAGAAACCCGTCGAGTTTGTCAACGGGTGCCTGCACCAAGTGCGCAGGCCTTGCGCTTGGTGCAGTGGCATGGGGGACCTGAAACGCGCCCTGCGTGCGTCGCGAAATGTTACATCGCCAGCGACTGACCTGTTCAGCGTAGCGCTGGAGCCGTGTTGGTCGGCACCACGCGAGAGCCGCCTTTCTGCTGAATTTCCACGTTGAGGGATGGATTCACAGGCGCGGAAGATACTCCCGGACGCGCAAAGAGAGCTTCGGCACCCTTGCGTCCAGAGCTTTGGTAAACGCCTTGAGCCATCCAGGAGAGGCGCTGACTGACCGCGGATTCCTCTCTGAGCAAGGCCACTTGCGCTTTGAGAGCGGCCAGATCGTTAAACTGTCGCAGCAATTCCGATTTATCCGACTGCAGGCGCGCCAGCTCTTTGGTGAGCGATTCGCGGTCCCCTTCGGAAGCGTCGAGTTTGCGTTTGGTTTCTGCGATCTGGGAGTTCAGGGTTTTGATTGAGCCAGCCAGTTCATTGAGTTTGGCCTGCATTTCATCGCGCTGGCCTTCGAGCTCCGCGGCGCGGGCGGACTGTTTTTGAGCTTCGGCCTGGGCGACCTTCAGGTCGCTCTGGGCGGAGGTCAAGGAAGTCGAGGCTTGGGCCAGGGAGTTGGAAGCCACAGCCAAATCAGTGGCGTGCTGAGTCAAATTGCTTTGCAGATAGGAGGCGAGCTTGGATTCATCCTCCAGCTTGGCCTTGGCGTCAGCCAATTCGTTGGAAAGGCTCTGCAGCATGAAATTTGCAACGCCCAAATCTTTTTCGGCTTTTTGCCCCTTTGTATGTCTCAAGAACACTTGAGCAGCCAAGCCCAAGCAAAGGAGGGTGAGGATGACTACCAATGGTTTCATATATCAACTCGATTCAAGATCAACACGTTGCGACTGGACAAACGTCTGGAAGGCTACCCTATTACCGTTCAAGCGCTCATTTGCATCGAACTGTAGTCGCCCGCCGCAGTAAGCTAGACCTATGCCAAGGCTCCTCAGACTTCATAGCCTCCAGCAATTTCCTTCAATATAAGGCCAATTCATGCGCAGCCTGAGCTCTCTGTGAAATGTTACGTTTTGGTGTCGTACCAGACCTGAGTTGTCTTCGTCCTTGTTCCCCGCCAATGTTTTGCACTGTGCAACTTGATGCGCCCCCGACTCAACCCCGGCCCAACGCTGGGGTGGGAGACAAGCAGTATTTCCTGGGGGTGGATGTCGGTCCGGTCTTGATCCGGGCAGGAGTGTTTCTGGATGGGATGCGCCTGGTCGGCAAGGCCAAGTTCAGCACCAAAATGGAGCGAGGGCCGCAAGCCGTGATCGATCGCATCGCCAAATGCACCCATTACGCCGTCGATGAGTGCGATTTGAAGTTGAATCAGATTCGGGGCGTTGCGGTGGGAGTGAAGGGCTGGGTCGACGAAACTCAAGGCCAGGTGCGGAGCAGTTTCGAACTGGGTTGGAACGACGTTGCTCTGGGCGATAACCTGGCGGATCAACTGGCCCTTCCCGTGCGCGTCGCCAATTCTTATCGCTTGGCAGCCCTTGGCGCATGTACCCATGAGATTAGACCTTCCCCTCCGGCCAGCGCGCTGGCTTTGTTCCTGGGACCTGACATCGGCGGCGCTCTCATCCGGAATGGCACTTGGCTGACCGACGCGCCGGTCGGCCCGGGGCTGGACGCGCCGCAAGAGAACGTGTTTCGAAGAATCGTCGCGCCGGAGTTCAGCCATTTTCGCAGCCGCGATTTTCGGACCGCGCTACGCCGGGCGAATCGGCCGGTGGAGAGGTTCTTGAACGAGGTGGTGGACATTGCGGGAGACGTCGCGGCGCAGCTGATCACGATTTGGCGGCCGCAAGCGATCCTGATTGGTGGCGGTGCCATTGATGATATCCGGGAGAACGTCGTGAAACGCCTTCGCACCAAGGTGGAGGGACTGCTGCAGACGTCCTTCGGGCCCGATGTGCCTTGGATTGCGTCGGCGTTGGGAGACAGCGCGACGGTCGCCGGAGGGGCAGTCTGGGCGCGCCGATCACCCGAAGTCTTGGTCAGCTAATGCTTCACTTCAGTCGCTTTCCACGCCGTCCATGAGCGCGGCGGTGTCCAGACGTCCATCCACGGCATATTCAAGCTGCTGCTCGAGTTCCGGTCCGAGCCAGGCGCTGCCCGACTGCGGGGCGAGGTCAGGCTGGCCAGCCAGAATGAGCCACGCGCGCCGGAATGTTTCGCTCAAACACTTCCGGATTACCTCGCGGTTCAAACGTCGAAACGAACGAATCTCCTGCCAGGCGGGGTACGTCCGGGCGCAGATGTACCGCACGAGTGGGTCGCTGAGAATGGCAAACTCGATGTCCTGCGAACCGAACAAGCACGCTGCATAACAATAGGTCACCAGCGTGAGCATCATCTGGGGCCTGAATCGAGGCACCACACCCGCCCGCTGTTTCATGGCTTTGCCATCCACGGTCTGCACCACTTCCAGCACCAAGTTCAATAGCCTCCGGTCGCCGAGAGCCTTGCTGAAATCCCCCGAGATGGGCCGCGGGATAATCTGCGGCCCGCGTCTTATCGTCGTCGTCATACCAGCCTGTTCCTTTCTTCGGAACCCCGATTGGTTCCGTTTCTTAGTTTCTTTTGTCTGTTAGGAACATCGGTCGCGGCTGTTACAGTTCTGTGGCGGGACGGTGACGCTTGGGAAAAGGTGAGGTGCGTTGAAAGGCTGGGCTGGCCCGAATGGAGGCCGGGGCAAGTCCGTTGGCACGTAACTCTCTTAGACTCAACGCCGCGTGCCGCTTGGCCAACCGGTTTCCAGCATCGTCTGTGACCAGTTCACAATGCATAAACTGCGGCGGCTCCCAACCTAAAGCCCGGTAAAGGAGCCACTGACGCGCCGTCGAAAGCAGGAGATCGGCGCCTCGGACTACTTCCGTGATCCGCATCGTGGCATCGTCGACCACGACGGCCAATTGATACGCCGGAACGCCGTCCTGTCGCCAAACCACAAAATCCCCAAAATCCTTTCCTGCCACGAAACTCTGGGGGCCAGCAGCCAAGTCATGAAACGTCACCGCTTGGCCGTCGGGCACCCGGAACCGCCAGTTGACCTGGGCATCTGGACCCGGGCCAGCGGAGAGCCGCTCTGGTGCGAGCAAACGACAAGTCCCTGGATAAATGGGTTCTTCGGTTCCCTGCTGCGGCGCGCCCAAGGCCAGTTGAATATCCCGCCGCGAACAGCGGCAGGGATAAACCACCCCTTTCTCCTGCAGCCGGGCCAGAGCCTTGGCATAGAAGGCCAAACGCCGACTCTGCTCATAAGGTCCCGTTGGCCCCCCGCGGTCCGGTCCTTCCTGCCAATCAAATCCGAACCAAGCCAGATCCTCCAACATGGCGGCCACGAACTCTGGTCGGCACCGGTCCAGGTCGAGGTCTTCGTTGCGCAGGACAAGCACACCGCGATGTGCACGAGCCCGTTCCTGAGCGATCCAGAAAGTGCGGGCGTGGCCCAGATGCAAATAGCCGGTGGGAGAAGGGGCGATTCTCCCGCGGTAACCGGCAGAGGGGAGAACGGGAGCGTCCATCATCGGTCCACGCGGATGTTGGCACCTCAATGCCATGCTTTGCAAGCGTAGCGGGCCGGGCTATTCTGGGCCCGCGCGATGAATACCACCATCCGAGTCCTTGTGATCGAAGATCACCCGCCGCTACTGCGGATGATCAGCGACATGCTGGGCCAGGCGGTCGAGGCCCTGTTTCAGGTCGAGTCGACTGCTCGGCTTGGGGACGCCCTGGAGCGATTGGCTGGCGGTTCCATTGATCTGGTGTTGCTGGACCTGAATCTGCCCGACAGCCTGGGATTGGACACGTTTGTTTCCTGTTACAACCGCGCCCCGGACATTCCTATTGTGGTGCTGACGGCGCTGGAGGATGAAACGCTGGCCATGAACGCCCTGCGCGAAGGAGCCCAGGACTATTTGATCAAAAGTGAAATCAATCCGCGCGCTTTAATCCGAGGGATTCGCTACGCCATCGAACGCAAGCGCGGTGAAGAAGCCCGCTCGCGCCTGGCCGCGCTGGTGGAATCATCGCACGACGCCATCATCGGCCTGAGCCTGGAAGGCTTGATTGTCAGCTGGAACACGGGCGCGGAAGCCATGTTCGGCCATAGCTACGAGGAAGTGATCGGCCGGCCCAGCGCGATCCTGCTGCCACCCGGTCACATCGACGACATGCCGGCCACCCTCAAGCACCTCAAAGCGGGGCATTTTGTGAAGGATTTCGAAACGACCCGCCGGACCAAGGAAGGCCGAACCGTTCATCTGGCCGTCAGCGTGTCGCCGATCAAGAATTCATTCGGCCGGATCATCGGCGCGTCGATGATCGCCCGGGACATCGATGAACAGAAACGCCACGCTCAGGAGCAGGAACGGCTCATCAACGAACTCCAGGCCGCCCTGGCGCAGCTCAAAACCCTCAGCGGCTTGCTCCCAATTTGCGCGTGCTGCAAGAAGATCCGCGATGACCAGGGGTACTGGACCCAGGTCGAGGTTTATCTTATGGCCCGTTCCCAAGCCGAATTCACCCATGGCATCTGCCCGGATTGCGAACAGCGTTATCGGGCCCAGATCCCCCCGGCGCCTCCAGACTGAAAAACAAAAACAAAGTTTGAACCCGAGGCCGTTCTGTTCTGAAGATAGCCGCCAGGCACGATATGACGAACCTGGACGACGCACAAAAGAAGGAAGTCAGCGATTGGATCGCCCAAGGCTTGAAGCTGGCCGACATCCAAAAACGGCTTCAGAGCCAATTCGGGCTGAATCTCACCTACATGGAGGTGCGCTTGCTGGTCGATGACCTCAAGCTCATCCCAAAGGATCCCCCTCCAAAACTGGAAAAGAATCTCGACGCAACCCCGCTTCCCGGCTCCGGCGCCAGCGACCGCTCGCCCACACCCTTGGCCCCTGATGCATCCGGACCCGACCGTGCACCGCTTGGCCAAGGCAAAGTTTCCATCAGCGTAGACGCCCTCGCCCGCCCCGGAACCATGGTGAGCGGCTCCGTCACCTTCAGCGACGGACAGCAGGCTATCTGGTATCTGGACCAGTTCGGGCGGATGGGCCTCGGTCCCAAGCAGGCCGGTTACAAGCCTTCGGCACTCGACTTGCAAGCATTCCAACAAGCCCTCGAACGGGAGCTCTCCAAACTTGGTTATTAGCCCGACTTCGCGGCTAACCGGGTCGGACCGTTTCACGAGCGCCGGGGGCCAACTTGCCACGAATCCGCGAACGCCCGTTAAAACCCGAGCGGGCGCGCTCTTCGTGCTGCTGGGAATTCTCACCAGCAGCGGTTCCGGCTGCCAATCGGTCGGTTACTACTCTCAGGCCATCCATGGCCAATGCCAGATTCTCCACCGCCGCCAGGCCATCGCCGAGCTGCTGAAAGATCCAGCCACGCCACCGGCCTTGCAAACCAAACTGCGGCTGGTGCTGGACTTAAGAAAATTCGCGGAGACAGAACTTCACTTGTCCGCCAACGGCCATTACTTGGCTTACGCCGACCTGGGCCGGCGCTATGCCCTTTGGAATGTGTATGCGGCCCCGGAGTTCTCGCTCAAGGCCAAGTCGTGGTGGTATCCGGTCGTCGGGCGACTCAAATACCGGGGCTACTTCTCAGAGCCCCAAGCCCGGCAGATGGCCTGCAAGCTCAAGCACGCGGGCTACGATGTTCACGTCGGAGGCGTGCCGGCCTATTCGACCCTGGGTTGGTTCCGGGACCCGGTCCTCAACACCTTTATTGATTATGAGGAGACCGACCTTGCCGAGTTGCTCTTCCACGAACTGACCCATCAGCGCCTTTTCATCGCCGGCGACACCGAGTTCAACGAAGCTTTGGCCACAGCTGTGGCCGAAGAAGGATTGCGCCGCTGGCTGGAATCCAAAAACGATCTCGACGCGCTACGCGCGTATCAGCAGGAGGTCCGTCGGCATGAGCAATTCATCGAATTAATCACCCAGACCCGCGCCCAACTGGACATGTTTTACCTTAATCCAGTCGTGCAACTCGACCCGGACGCCGCACGAAAAAGAGCACACAAAGAGCAGCTTCTCCAACAGTTGCGCCACCATTACGATGCGTTGCGAAAAACCTGGGTTGGCCAGCCGGATTTTGATGCCTGGTTCAAAAGCGACCTCAATAATGCCCGCCTGAACACCGTCGACACCTACTATCAACTGGTTCCCGCCTTCCGCGCCTTGTTGCGCAGCAAACGCGGCGACCTGGACGCTTTCTTCGCGGCCCTCAAGGAACTGTCCGGCCTCCGCAAAGAACAGCGCCGCGCCTGGCTGGCTGCGCTGGAGCCGTAGACGCCCGCACCAGCTGCATGGGTCAATGGATGTGCAGTCGCTCGGCGCGCAGCCCTCGCCCTCCTGCCTCTTCACTGAGCACCAGTGCTCTGGCTTCTGGACGCAGCGCCGCCAGCCGGGCCAGCCCAGCCGAACCAAAGGTTAGCAGCGCCGTGCTGAAGGCATCCGTCTCGGTGGCGGAAGGCAACGCCACCGCTGCAAGTAATGTCCCTTGCACCGGCTGACCGCTGCGCGGATCGATCACATGCCCATAAGACTTCCCGCCGCTCACGAAGGCGCGGCCCCAAACTGCCGAAACGGAAAGCGCTTCATCGCGCAGCGACATCACCTCCAGCACCGCTCCATCCCGCACACCGGCCCCGGCATCCTTTGCTTCCGGCGCAGCCCGCAGCAAACGTGACTCTTGGCTGGAATCGGCCTCGGGCCGGGCGATCGCCACTTTCCAGAACTCCCCGCCGGGGGGTGAACCCAGAGCGTAGACGGTGCTGGTGCCGCCGTGGAGAATGGCACTGTTGACTCCCGCCTCGCGCAAAACATCGGCCGCACTGGCGATGGCATAACCTTTGCCAATTGCGCCCAGATCAATCATCACGCCATCCCGCGCAAACCGGACTGTGCTGGCCTGTTCATCCAGGTCGAGCAAATCGTGTCCCACCTGGGCACGGGCTTGAGCCAGCGCCTCGGCTTCAGGCAGGTGGCCCGCTCCGCCCATAAATCCCCAGCACCGCACCAGGGGCGCGATGGTGACATCGAACGCGCCATCCATCGCCTGGCCCAAGGCGCGAGCCTGCCACAGCAAGCGCAGGAGTCCGCCAGAAACACGCACCGGCTCCCGCGCGGCCCGCGCATTGACGTGGGCAATCTCGCTGGTGTTCCGGTAGAGGCTAAGTTGATTTTCCAAGCGCTCGATCTCGGCCAGCGCCGCTTCCCCCGCCGCGCGCAAGGCGGTCGGATTCTCGCCGTGCAGCAGAATCTCGAACCGGGTCGCCATGGCGTGGGCGGCCAACAGAACCGATGGAACAGACTGTTGGGACAAAGCAAAAACAGGCTTCGCGGCCGGCCGGCGCGCGAAACCTGTGTGAAGGGTAGCCGGTGGAACCTGCGGTTAGGAGAGACCGGGCACGGCGCCGTAGGTCAGCGGTTTGACTTCCTTGCCGTCCGCCGTGGTGATCTTACGAGTCTTCTCATCGAACAGACAGGTGATGCGGAGGCGTTCGGCCATTTCCGAGAGCGAGATCACGGTTTGAACGCGAATGGCCAGGTCGATGCCGGCATTCGGTTGTTTGCCGCTGCGGATGCATTCGAACCAGTTCTTTTCGTGCGCGCGAGGATCCTCATGCTGCAGGCCTTTGATCGCTTCGATCCCCATGTCTTTGCGTTCCGCTTCGGTCAATCCTTCGTATTCTTCGGCGAAGGCGCGTTCCGGAATCATCTGCAGAACGTTGCCCTGATCACCGACTTCGAGCGTGGCCTGATGTCCATAAATGACAAACGGCGGACTCTTGGCGTTGACCGTGCTCGCGCTGACGGTCAGGAGCATCCCATTGGGGAACTCGGCGGACAACTGGACGTGTTCGGGCACATCGCGCTCCGGGGTGCCTGGGGTCTTGCGGTCGGTGTGCACATGCCGCGTGCCGATGCTGGTGACGCGGGTGGGGAACTCCGGCTTGCCGGTGGCGAGCATGAGGGGATGCAAACGGTGCGGCACCAGATCGCCCAGCAACCCGCCGCAGTACGGATAATACTTGCGCCAGCGATGAAAGGCGTCCGCGCTGAAGGGCCGTTGGGACACCGGTCCGAGCCACATGTCCCAATTGATATTCTCAGGCGTGCTCTCCTTTTCGATCAGATAATTCCATTCGCCCTTGGGATTGTTACGGCAATAATAACCTTGCGCCCAGACCAGTTGCCCGATCTTGCCGCCCTGGATCAGTTCCGCCGCCTTGTGCCAGGCACCCGCGGAACAACCCTGCGAACCCACGGTAAAGATGCGCCCCGTGCGCTTCACCGTGTCATGCACGTCAAACGCTTCCTGGAGATAACGCGTCATCGGTTTCTCGCAGTAGACATGCTTGCCGGCATTCATCGCGTCCATGGAGACGCGGGCGTGCCACGGGTCGTGAGTGGCCACTACCACGGCGTCAATATCCTTGCGCTCAAGCAGTTTTCGGTAATCGCCAAAGACATCGGAGTCCTTCAACTCCGCGGTGGTCTTGGCCCACTCGCGCCGTACGCTGAACAAATCGCAAGCGGCGGCCACCGCCACGTTGTTCTGCGCGGCATTTTCATGAATGCCTTTGAGGTGATTCTTGCCGATACCGTAACCAACGCCGATCACCGCCACCGCGATGCGGTCATTGGAGCCAATCACCCGCCCCGTGCTCGGAGACGAACTCTGTCCATACACCGGCGTCTTGACGATCCCGGTGGCCGCGACCGCCGCTGCGGCGGTAGCCGTTTTCTTGATAAAATCCCGGCGGGTATCACCGACCGAGGCTGGTTTGAATGGTTCGGGTGGCTTGGGCGGTTGGGGCGGTTGGGTGTCCATAACAAAGGCCTTTCTCGTATTGTCAGTATGACCGTATCAATGATGACTGTAATGAATGTAACTGGCTGATGAAAGCGGAGAGTAAGGCTTTGGTTAGCCCGGTCAATCTGGATTTATCGGCGCAGGAGGGCTTATCTTGCCGGGTTCGGCCAGATTGATCTTGCCGTCCACCAATTCCAGAACACGCGGCGCGCGGGTGGCCACGCGGGTGTCGTGGGTGGCGATCAGCAAAGTGGTTTGTTGCTCGCTTTGCAGAGAGCATAACAACTGAATGATGGCCTCCCCGGTTTGCGAATCCAGATTGCCCGTCGGCTCATCCGCCAGCAACAATTCGGGCGAATTCATCAAAGCGCGCGCGATCGCCACCCGCTGTTGCTCGCCGCCCGACAATTCGAAAGGCTTGTGCTCCAAGCGATCCCCGAGGCCGACACGTTCCAGCAAGGCCCGTGCTCGCGCTTCGGTCCTGGCCGCGTTCTGGCGCGCCAACCGCGCCGGCAGACACACGTTCTCCAGCGCATCCAACTCCGGCAGAAGATGATAAGCCTGGAAGACAAATCCCACCCGCCGATTGCGGAACGTTGGCAAACTAACGCCATCAGCCAGATCTGCCCCCATGAACGTCACTCGTCCGCGGTCCGGCGTGTCTAATCCACCCAAGAGGTGAAGCAAGGTGCTCTTGCCGGCGCCGGAGGCGCCCTGTAACGCCACAAATTCTCCGCGCGCCACCCCCAGACTGACTCCCCGCAAGACCTCCAGCCGGCGTGTGCCCAGCCGATAGGCTTTGCAGACCCCCTCCGCCTGCATCAACCATGGGGTCGCCCTTCCCGGTGCCTGGGCCTCACTCATGCCGTAAGGCCTCCACCGGCTTCAGGCGGGATGCGGTCCAGGCCGGGACAAACCCCGCCAGCACACAAATCACCAGAGCGCTTCCGCAAATAAACAGGATGTCTGTGCCGACGATCAGCGCCGGCAGTTCCGTGAAGGCATAGATCTCGGCCGGAAACAGCTCCAGACCCGTCATCCGGTTCATGAAATGGAGGAATTCGTTGCGATAGGCCAGCAGCAAACGGCCCAGGACGAATCCGCTACTGACCCCGATGATCCCTATGATTAAACTTTGGCTCAGGAACAACCACCGGATCTGGCGCCCGGTCGCCCCCAGCGCGCGCAACATCCCGATCTCACGGGTTTTCTGCACCACAAACGTGATCTGCGAATTCATGATCCCGAAGGCCGCCACAATCACGATGAAGATCAACAGATAGAACATCACGTTCTTTTCCACCGCCAGCGCGGTCAGGATCTGCGAGTTCTCTTCCGTCCACATCGTGATCCGATAATCCGGCCCTAACACGCGCTGCAGCTGCCCCCGGACCACCGGCGCCAGGTACGGATCGGTCAGCATCACCAGCAGGCCGTGCACCTTGCCGGGCAACTGATATAAATCCTGGGCGCTGCGCAACGAGCTCACGATCACGTTGGCATTATATTCGTAATAACCCACGTCGAAGATCCCGCGCACCACAAAGTCGTCGGGCAAAATCGCCACTTCATTCTCCTTGCCCTTGTGCTTTTCCATCTCTTCCAAATTTCTCGGCGAATAAATGGCCAGGTGATCCCCGACCTGCACGTGCAAATGCCGGGCCAGCTCGCTGCCCATCAACAGATCCTCCGCGTCCAGGGTCAGGTCACCTGAGATCAGGCTGGTGGTGATGGTGCTGACCTGTGGTTCGCGTTCCAGATCGATCCCGCGCAAATGGGGAGCGCTGACCATCGGTTTGCCCGATTGCGGCTGGGTCTTGATCATGACCTGGCCCAGGATGAAGGGCGCCACCGCGCGAACCTGGCGATTCGCCTGGACTAATCGCTCCACCGCCTCGTAGTCGGGCAAAGGTTCCTGCTCGTAACGAAAGATTTTTAGATGCGCGCTAAAACCGAGGATTTTGTCGCGCAACTGGCGATCGAACCCGGTCATCACGCTAATCACGATGATGAGGACAGCCACCCCCAGCATCACGCCCATCGCCGAGATCAGCGTGATCACCGAGACGAAGGTGCGCTTCGGACGCAAATAACGGAGGGCGAGAAAAAGCTCGAAGGGCAAACGGGACATGAGCAGCTCGGTCAGGCTGGCGCGGTGTTGTGTTCCCTAAAACGGGTTATGGCGCACGCCGCACCCTAAAAGGCGCGCGCCGCCACTGTCAATCAACGCGGTGTAAATCATCTCGTCTTCCGCTCAGCCGCGCAGGAAAAAACCCCGCTGCTTCTCAGAGATCGGCAAGCCCAGCCGTTCCATGACCTGCAGCATGTCTTCCCAAACTTTGCGTTTCTCGGTCAAGGCCTGGTTGCGCAATAAATACGAAGGATGAAACGTCGGCATCAACGGAATGCCCCGATACTCCAGCCAATGCCCGCGCAACTTCGTGATGCCTTCCGTCTTGCCCAACAACCCTTCCACCGCCGTCCCGCCCAACCCCACCAACACCCGCGGCTGGATCAGGTCGATCTGCGAATGCAGGTAAGGAATGCACGTCTTCATCTCCTCAGCGGTCGGCTTGCGGTTGCCCGACCGTTGCCCAGGCGTGTCCGGACGACATTTCAAAATGTTCCCAATGTAAACCGTCTGCCGACTCAAACCCATCGTCTGGATGATGCGCGTCAACAACTGCCCGGCCGCGCCCACGAACGGCTCGCCCTGCGCATCTTCATCGGCGCCGGGCGCTTCCCCCACGAACATCAAGGCCGCGTCCAGGTCGCCCACCCCAAAGACCACATTCTTTCGCACCGCGGCCAGATGCGGACATTTCATGCAGACCGAGGCGCGTTCGCGCAATTCCTGCATCGCCTGAGCCTTGCTGAGCGGGTCCAGCGCCGACCCAGCCGCTGCGGCCGGTCCCGAAACAGGCACGCCAGGAACGTTTGCCACCACCAGCGGCAACGAGGTCGGCCCGGCCGGGCTCGGCGCGGCCGGCTTTTCTGGAGGCAACCGCGGTGTCCTTGCCGCCGGACGGCCCGGTGACGCGACCGCGACCGCGACCGGAGAGGAGAAGGATGACGGTCTTTGACGCAAGGCCTGCAGTGTGTCGGGCTGCACTGCCACCGAACGCACGCCGCGCGACTTCAGATTCCGCAGATGAACGATCAGGGCGTCGAGCAACTGATAGTAAGGAGCCGGCATGGGCCGCATCCTACGGTTGTGTTTTCTAAATAGCCATAAATTGGTTGAGGGTCCCGAACGGCAGGGGCGTATTTAGGCACTGCCCCGCGAACAATGCAGTTTGGTGCACAGCGTTAAAGGCCGCGATCCCGGGGGCAGTGGCCGAATGCGCGCAACGCTCGCCGTGCTGGAGGAGAAAACTTGCAATCAGAATCCGCTTTCTTAAGGTCGCAGCGCGTATGCCCATTCTATCGCTGGCCGAGCCTGGGAAATCGATCGAATGCTTCTTTATCGTCGCGATTCTGTGGATCTTCTCGCTGTCGCTGCATGAATTTGGGCACGCCTGGGTGGCGTATCGGGGCGGGGATCACACGGTGGCCGACAAAGGTTATCTAACGATGAATCCGTTCCGCTATCTGCATCCGGTGCAAAGCCTCCTATTGCCAATGATTTTTGTGGTGCTGGGCGGCATCGGTCTGCCCGGCGGAGCGGTTTACATCAACCGCGCCTTGCTGCGCTCACGAACCTGGGACACCGCCGTATCGCTGGCCGGTCCAGCCATGGACCTGATCCTCATCCTGCTTCTCGGGTTCGCGTTCAAGTTCGGATTGATTCCCCCCGACCGCGAGAACCTGTTCACGATCTCGCTGGCCTTCCTCCTGCGCCTGCTGATCAGTGCGCTGCTGTTGAATATGCTGCCGGTGCCGCCCCTGGACGGTTTTCAGGCCATCGCGCCCTGGTTGCCGCGGGCGCCCCGGGAGCAACTGCTCGGGCTGTCCAACGTCGGCATGTTCATTGTGCTGCTTAGTCTCTGGTTTATTCCTTCCGTAAGTTCGGCCTTTTGGGGCACCGTCGCTTCGCTCAGCAGCGTCTTTGATGTCGAGCCGGCCTGGGTCCGGGCAGGTTACGGGGCCTTCCGGTTCTGGGGTCCCTAGCCCCCGGCTAGGTGTCCTAATTTGAATAGAAGCAGCGCGGTTACTCGCGCCGGAGCGTGAAGTGAAAGGCCGTGCCGCGTCCCACCTCGCTCTTCAACCACACTTCGCCGCCGTGCGCTTGCACGATGTGTTTGACGATCGACAGGCCCAGACCGGTTCCCCCGGTTTCCCGCGAACGCGCCCGATCCACTCGATAGAAGCGTTCGAACACCCGCTCGCGGTCCTCCGGGGCGATGCCCGGGCCATCATCGGCCACCCACATTTCAACCATCCCGTTCTCGGTCTTGCGCCCGCCGATTTGCACATGGCCACCGTTGCGGCCGTATTTGATGGCGTTTTCGACAAGATTGGTCAGCACCTGTTGCAACCGATCGGCGTCGGCCTGCGCGGCGAGGCCGGCCGGCACGCCATTTTCCAGCGCCACCTGCTTTTCCACGGCGCGAGCCCGCAGGTCTTCCAGGACCCGAAAGGCTTCCTCCTGCAGGTCCACACTGTGCAGGTTCATCACCACCTGGCCGCTTTCCAGCCGGGAGATGGTCAGTAAATCCTCGATCAAATAAGTCAACCGGTCCGTGTGCTTCTCGATGGTCTGCAGAAACCGCGTGCAACGTTCCGAGTCGCTCTTGGCTCCTTCCAACAAGGTCTCCACAAAACCCTTGATCAACGACAGCGGCGTGCGCAGCTCATGACTCACGTTGGCCACAAATTCCTGGCGGGTGCGCTCCAGCTGTTTGATCCGGGTCAGGTCGTGAAAAACCAGGATGGCCCCATGCTGGACACCGTCCCGATCGACCACCGCGGCGGCATTCACTTCCACCCAACGTTCTTCCATCCCGGGCAATTCCAGCGTGCAGGTCAGCTTGGTGCGCTCCAACTGCAGCCGCTGCACCAGGTCCGCCAGTTCGGGCAAACGAAACGTTTCCAGAATGGTTTGGCCGCTGACTTCCCCCAACGAAAAGAGCCGTTGCAGAGATTGGTTGACCATCTGCACGCGCAACGAACCATCCAAGACCAGCACGCCCTCCAACATGCTGTTGAGCACGGCCTGCTGTTGCGCTTGGATTTGCGAAGCCGCCTGTTCCTGCTGGAGCTTGAGCGCCTTAGCCGTCCGCTGCTCCACCTCAAGCTGGGCCCGCAAATGCAGATACCGGCGCCGGCCCCACCAATGCAGGGCCACTGCGAGCCCCAAAAAAAGTCCGCTCAGGATCGGCCATAGCTTCATTCCTCCACAAAGCGATACCCGACGCCCCGGACTGTATCGAGATATTTCGCGGCCATCCCCAGCTTCTCCCGCAGCCGGCGCATATGCGTATCGACCGTCCGCGTGTCGATCAGATTGTCGTATTCCCACACGTCGTGCAGCAACTGTTCGCGGGATTGCACGCGTCCGCGCCGTTGCGCCAGCACCGTCAGCAGCTTGAACTCGGTGGCGGTTAAATCGACGGATTTGCCTTTGACCGTGACCAGGTGCCTGGGGATGTCGACGCTCAGTTCCTTCCACACCACATGATCGGCTTTCTCCTCGGTGGTGGCGCCCGAGCGCAGCAACCGTTTCACGCGCAGGACCAGTTCGCGGGTGCTGAACGGTTTGGTGACGTAATCGTCGGCCCCCAATTCCAGCCCAAGCACGCGATCGATTTCCGCCGCCTTGGCCGTCAGCATGAGGATCGGAATGCCGGAGGTGCGTTGATCCCGACGCAGAATTTTGCAGACCTCCATCCCGTCGACTTCCGGCAACATGATGTCCAGAATGATCAGCTGGGGCAGGACGGAGCGCGCCTTCTGCAAGGCCTCTTCGCCATCCGAGGCTGTGATCACTTCGTAGCCGTTGGCCTTCAGGTTGAACTCGATTAACTCCAGCGCATCGGGTTCGTCGTCCACCGCCAAGATCTTTTGTTTCATAAGAACACTTAGAGAATCGAACCGGGAGAGGCCGGCCCCGCCGATGCGGATTCATGGCGGATATCGCGGCCCTCGCACAGATAAACGACTTGCTCAGCCAGGTTCGCCGCGTGATCGCCGATCCGCTCCAGGCTTTTGCTGATGACCATGAGATTCAAGGCGCGCGTGATCGCCGCGGGCCGCTCCGCCATCAGGGCCCCCAGCTCGCGATGCAGGCGCCGGTTCAACTCGTCCACCGCGTCATCCCGTGGAATCACCCCCCGGGCCTGCGCCGGATCCTGGCGCACAAAAGAGTCCAAGGAATCCTTCAGCATGCCCAAGACAGTGGCCGCCATCGGCGGAATCTCGCAGGCTTGTTGCAGCTGCGGTTCACGGCTCAGTTCCATCACCCGGCGGGAAATGGTGGTGGCTTCATCCCCCACACGCTCAAGATTATTGGCGATCTTCATCGCCATGGTGACGAAGCGCAGCTCGCGCGGGCCGGGCCGCGTGGCCAACAGTTGCAACGCCAATTCGTCCACCTCCAATTCCAAGCGATCGATGCGATCGTCTTCTTCGCTGGTGCGGCTGGCCAGATCATCGTCGCGCCGGGCCAGGGCCTTGACGGCCCGGTTCACGGCCGTCTCGGCGTAGCTGGCCATCATGAGCAGCTTTTCCTTGAGCAAGGCGAGATCGCCTGATGGTTCACCGGGCACGAGCACAGCATCCACTTTCGTTGAGGTGGCCGGGCATCCGTCCGCGGAGACACCCGGCGAGCTCGGGAGAGTTCGCCGGTCCGCCAGCGGGAACTGAGTCAATACGGCCATTCAACGCAGCCGCAGCCTGCCGACCTAATGTTACAGAAGTGTGACGAACTCGTGACGTTAGGGCAAGATTTGGTTGTGGGTTCCCGGTTCCCGGTTCCTGGTTCCTGGTTCCTAGTTTCTGGTTGCTAGTTGTTAGCTGCGGGCCTCCGCGCCAATGAACCAGGAACCAAGGAACCGGGAACCGGGAACTAGCAGCGCTGTAAACCATCCTTGCCTGCGCTGAAACCGCCCACCTATAGTCGTCGGCCCTGACCTGAACGATTTATGAACAATGCACCTCTTCGCGTGGCCGTGACCGGCGCCGCCGGCCAGATCGGTTATTCCCTGCTCTTCCGAATTGCTTCCGGGGCCATGTTTGGCCCCAGCCAGCCCGTGGTTCTGCATCTGATCGAGATTGAGCCTGCCCTGAAAGCGCTGAACGGGGTGGTGATGGAATTGGATGACTGCGCGTTTCCGCTCTTAAAAGGGGTCGTCCCGACGGCTGACCTCGACGAGGGATTTCGCGGAGTCAGTTGGGCGCTTTTGGTCGGCAGCATTCCGCGCAAACAAGGCATGGAACGCAAAGATCTGCTGGGCATCAACGGCAAGATCTTCATCGGTCAAGGGCGCGCCATTGAGAAAAACGCGGCCAAGGACATCCGGGTGCTGGTGGTGGGCAATCCCTGCAACACCAATTGTCTGATCGCGATGAACAATGCGCCGGGCGTGCCGCGCGATCGTTGGTTCGCCATGACCAAGCTCGATGAGAACCGCGCCAAGACGCAACTGGCGCGCAAAGCCAGCGTGGACGTCACCGCCGTTTCGAACCTGGCTATCTGGGGCAACCATAGTTCCACCATGTATCCGGATTTCTATAATGCCCGCATCCAGAACCGGCCGGTGCCTGATATCATCGGGCACCGCGAATGGCTCGAGAAAGATTTCATCGGCATCGTCCAGAAACGCGGGGCCGCCATCATCGAAGCCCGTGGATTGTCCAGCGCCGCCAGCGCCGCCAACGCCGTCGTGGAAACGGTCCGGTGTCTCACCAACCCCACGCCCGCCAACGACTGCTTCAGCGTGGCGGTGTGTTCCGACGGCAGTTACAACACAGAAAAGGGATTAATCTTCTCCTACCCGATCCGCAGCGACGGCAAAGCCTGTCAGATCGTCCAGGACGTGCCCGTCAACGATTTTAGTCGCTCCAAAATCACCGCCACTGAAAACGAGTTGAAGGAAGAAAAATCGCTCGTCGCTGAATTGTTGCCGCGGTAGGCCGCCGGCCGGCCGGAGGCCGGCGCAACCGGGCC
>Ga0247664_1000120_pt1 | contig 19531 bp, 43 predicted proteins | sample CNK05_metaG_FD_182715 | JGI IMG/M metagenome (GOLD analysis project Ga0247664, IMG submission 182715) | Soil microbial communities from Purdue University Martell Research Forest, Indiana, United States - CNK05 | ecosystem: Environmental > Terrestrial > Soil > Temperate forest > Bulk soil...
GGGCTCGAGGCTCGTATGGAGCTGGTCGAGCGCGCGGGCAAGGAGCTCGAGCGCGCGATCGAGACCCTCGCGGACCACCTCGAGGCCGGGATCGACACCCTCTCTCGCCGCGCCGAGCGCCTCGAGCAGAACTTGTCCGAGGAGCAGGCCGCGCGGATCCACCTCGGCGACGTCGTGCAGGCGCAGGAGATCCAGCTCCACGAGCACGTCACCGCCGCCATCGCGGCCCACGCCGCCAACTGTCCACCCAAGGAGCCAGCATGATCTTCGAGATCACGACCCCCGACGAAGCGGAAGGCACGCTTCAGGTCGGCGATCGTTTCTTCCCCGTCCGCCTCGTGCCGGAGCAGGCGGACGAGCAGCCTGACACCAAGGAGCCAACATGAGACCGTCCCGTCTCGCGATGATCCTGACCCTCCTCGCCGCCTGCGCCGCCGGCCGGCAGGAGATCCTGTCCCGCACGATGGCCGGCGTCGACGCCGCGTCGAAGGCGTTCCTGGCCTACGACCAGCACCACCAGGCCGAGCTGGTCGACGCCGCGATCTCGCGCGCGGACGGCGCCGCGGCGCTGTTCGCCTACCGGGCGAAGCGCGACAAGGTGGCCGCCGCCTTCATCGGCGCCTACTCGGCGCTGGCGGTCGCGAGCGTCGACCTGTCGGACGCGTCGCTCACCGCCGCCGCTCACGCGACGGCCGCCATGCTCGCCGCCATGCGCAACCTGGGGGTGCTGTGATGACCGTCGAGATGCTCCTCGCGCTCGTGAAGGGTGCGGTCTCCGCCATCCGCACCATCACGAGCAACCAGGTCGCGCTCACCGCCGCCGAGGTCGCCGACGCGGTGCTCGCGGTCGTCGGCGCCGTCGAGAGCGCTACCGAGGGCAACGTTACGCCGGACCAGGCGCGGACGTCGATCGCCTCGCTCGTCGGCGGGCTCAAGGCTAACGACGCCGCGGCGGACGCGGCGCTCGAGAAGAAGTTCCCGGGCGACAAGCCATGAGCGAAGTCCCCGTCAGCGTGGCCATGTGCGAAAAGTGCGGCCGCGAGCCGGTCCACGAAGATTCGTGGTCTGGCAAGTGCCGCCGGTGCTCTGAGAAGGGTGGAGACAACGGCTTCGTCACGCGGATCGACAACGACAAGCTCCGTGCTCGCCTTGGCCGCGAGCTTGCCAAGGAGATCCTCGAGACATGCGGAGTCGGGCCGTGACCGCCCGCCTCGGCCATCGCCGCCGCCCTCGCGACCGGTGCCGCGAGCGGCAGGTCTGCGAGGGCCTGTTCACGCCCGACGGCTACGCGTGCGCCAGGTGCGCGGACGCCGGCGCGTGCATCGCGCTCGAGGTCCAGGTCTACTGCGCGGCGGGGCCGTGCGCGATGGACCAGGCGTGCGGCGTCGAGCCGGCGAACGCGACGAGGCGCCGACCATGACCGCCATCGCGTGCTTCTGGCTCGACCCGGTCCCGTTCGCCCGGCGAACGCTGCGGCGCTATCACCCGGGCGCCGGGCGCGACTGCCGCGGCGGGCGGCTCAGCTACCACAACGCCGAGGTGACCATCGAGGAGCGCGTGCCCTGGGCCGAGGCGCACCACGGGCTCGGCGACGACTCGCACGACCACGATGACCCGCGCTGGCCGGTGGCCTGCGCCTGCGGGTACGTCTTCGCCCCCGAGGACGCGTGGCAGCACAACCTCCACCGCCTCTTCGAGCGCTCGGACGGGCTGACCCCGGCGACGCTCCAGGACGCCCCGCCCGGGGCGATGTGGGACGCCGCGTGGATGGGCGCCGATTGCCGTGGTCCCGATGGCCTGGCGCTGTGCCTGCGCACGCCGGGCGGGGACTGGCTCGTCGACGGCCAAAGCTCAGGCGGCGGGCGCTGGTCCCGCTCGGGAAAGCCGCCGGAGGTGACCGCCAACCCGAGCATCTTGATCGGCTCTCCGGGCATCGGGTCAGGCGTCTACCACGGCTGGCTCCGCGCCGGCGTCCTGGTGGGCGTGTGACCGGCTCCCCCCTCGCGTCCGTTGCCCCCCTCCTGCACCGCGGCCGGCCCCGTCCGCTCACGTTCATCCGCATGCTCGTCGTCCACACAACGGGATCGGGAATCGTCGAGCAGGCGCGGCGGCACGGCGCCGACCCGCTCGAGTGGGCCGTGGCGTACTACGGCCGGCCCGAAAGCTACTGCCCGCACTACGTCTGCGGCTGGGACGGCCACCTCGTGCAGGTCGTGGACGAGGAGGAGATCGCGCTTCACGTCGGGCTCACGCCGGCGCAGCACCTCGCGTACGAGGACGGGACGTGGCGCAAGAAGATCGACGCGCGGCACTGGGACGAGGCCTGGCCTGGCCTTCGCAGCCCGCTCGACCTCAGCCATGGGAGCGCGAACGCGGTCTCGATCGGCGTCGAGATGCTCCCCGTCGAGCGCCCGGTCAACGTCGATGGCGAGCCCGTGCCGCTGTGGTTCACGGACGCGCAGCACGAGGCGATCGAAGACCTCGCCGCCGACGTCTTCGGCCGCCACGCGATCACGCCGGCCCGCACCGCCCTCGTCGGCCACGAGGACGTCGGCCCGCTCGACCGCTGGGACGCCGGCGGCGGCTGGGATCCCGGGGCTCGGCGCGCGCGCCCTCGCTTCGACTGGGGACGCGTGCTCGGCTCGCTGGGCATCGCGTCCGGGTAGACCGTCAGACCCCCGGCGCAGGCTGGGGATGGGAGGAGATCAGATGCCACCGATCGAGACCCTCACCCACCTCCGCGACCGACGCTCCAAGATCGCCGTGTGCAGCACGCCCGCCAAGCAGCCCCAGCTCACCGACGACTGGTCGGAGGCGACCTGCCCGGCCTGCCAGCGGATCTACGCCGCGCAGGCCAACGGCACGCGGGCGGTGGCCTGATGCCGGTCGCCGGCGGTCCCAACCCGCCCCCGGGCTGGTACGGCTACGGCCCGCCACCGCCTGCGCCGGCCGTCAAGGCGGCCGCCGCCAGCCCCGAGGTCGCCCGCCGCGTGCGCGAGCTCGAGGCTAGCCGGGCTCCTGCCGCGCCCGCCCCCGCCGAGACGTGGCCGACCGCCGGCGACATCGCGCTGCGGCTCCTCGCCCAGGCCCGCGGCGACGCGCTCCGACTCGGTCACGCCCACCTGTCGGATTGGGTGCCCTACAAGGGCGAGTGGATCGCCCGCTGCGCCCGCTGCCAGCTCGAGGCCCGCGTCCGGCCGCGGTCCTGGCACGGCGCGCCGACCAGCGGGCCGGCGCTCGAGCTCAGGTGCCGTCCGGCCTCGACCACCCCGTAGTCCCCAGCTCGCTGACTCGCCGCGTGGCCCCGCACCCGCAGCGGTAGGTCGCCCCGCCGTCCGACTCCCCCACCACCTCCGCGACCGCGTGCCGGTGCGCCTCGCGACTCGCCGCGCTGCGGCCGTTCGCGCGCGCGGCCGCGACCTTGGCGGCCGACAGCGACCGGCCGCCCTTCGCCCCGAGCTGGCGCGCGGCCGCCGCCAGCACCGGGCACACGTGCGTGTCCGGCTCGGTGTCGCCACAGCGGGGGCAGGGGCTAGCCACCGGCCACCTCCCGCCCGTCCGTGCCGTCGTCGAGCACCACCGCCCACGGCCCACGGCCGGCCCCGTCGCCGCCGATGCCGATGACGCGCCCGCCGGCCTCGAGCACCGCGATCTCGTCCGTGGAGTCGGCCCGGTGGACCAGCGTCCAGCCGTCCGCCACCAGGGCGGCCACCAGCTCATCGCAGTCGTCGATCGCGTCGCCGCCGTGCTCGTCGTTGGGGTCGTAGCCGTCGCCGGCGCGGTTGCCCGTCGTCCACGCCGTCTCAGTCTGCTCGCGCGTCACGAGCGCACCGCCTGAGCCTCGGCGTCGGCGATCACGCGAGCGCACTCGGTCCGCGCCTCGCTGCGCGTCCAGACCTCGCCGTCGGGGCCGCGCAACTCGCCGCCCTCGGCATCGGCAGTCTCATGCGCGGCGAGCGCCACATCGCAGATGTCCACCTGGGCATAGTCACCGGCGGCGAGCGCCTCATCGCGGAGGGAACGAATCTGCCTAGTCGTGATGGTCTCGGGCGTCGTCATGCTCATCGTCTTCATGCCTGGATCTATTTGCTAGCCTCATGCCCAGCGCTTGGCAGTGCTAACTATGCAGACTTGCTCTCGTGACGCGTCGCGTGAACTGTCGCTAAAGACGACAGGCAAAATCGACCATTGGGCTTTTCGGCGGTCTGCATTCCGACTTGTCTTGTTGGTACGCTGGGTTGGGCGACGAGTGTCGCAAGTTTGGTCACCCTGACCTGGAAGACGACAGCCCCTCCCAGCCCTCGAGGAGGGCGCGGTCGGTCACCTCAGCATCTCCCATGCGAGAGCAGCCACGCTTGGAACCTGTCCATTTCCAAGGGCTCGACCGCGGTCCACCCGATGCCTCACGCCCACCGCAACGCGGCGGATCTCCGGCCGTGCTCCCTGCTGCATTCGGAAGAGCCGCAGAGTGTCGCCCTCCTGCTCCTCTTCGGCAGAAATCCACGCCCGCACACCGAGCACGTCACGGGCCGAATCCTCGTGTGATCCCGGTGGTGGCAGCAAGAACACATGACCGTGATGTTTCCGGGTGAGTTGTTCATCGGATCCCGGTCCTGGTGATGGCGCTCCAGCTTCGCGGTTGAACCACATCTCTCGCAGCAGACCGCCGGATACATTCGCTGCGCTCGCCGTCTTCCAGTATTCGACTTCGCGTCCATCAAGCGTCTCCAGTGCGGTCCAACCAATGGGCCAATTCATCAGCCACTCGACCCACTCCGGGTTCAGCGTCCCACCAACCGCCACCGTCAATGGCTCGCCCCCCTCCGAGTCCGCCCCTCGTCGGCACTTCGCCAGCGTATTCGCGTCCCTGGCCAACGGCGTCGGCCACATCCTGAAGTGGCCATTCTCGTTCCCACTCACCGCCTGGATCAGGTCCCCGCGTCCGCCCCTCTCGGCGTCGCTCGTCCTCGGCGTCGGCCAGCGCACCGCCCCACTTAGGCTCGGGTTGCCGCGCGCGTAGGTCTCCCTGCCCGTGTAGGCGTCTGCCGCCGTCGGCGTCGGCCACAAACCGCGCCTCGCCCTCGTCTCCAACGAGGGCCGCACCGGTCCTGCCCGGCCCGCCGCGCCACCCTGATTCGTCCCATAGCTCGACGCGGCCGGCGTCGGAAGCATCAACCGTCGATGCGCCGGCCACTTCTGCATGCTAGGCGCCAGCGCATTGCCCGTCTCCGTCGGCGTGGGCCACAATCCAGATCCGCTTGCGGAGGTGCGGGGCGCCGACGTCGTCTGCTCCCAGCACGCCCCATCGCGCATTGAACCCCATCCCGGCCAGGTCGCTGAGAACACGTCCGAGCCCTCGAGAAGTGAGCACTGGGGAGTTCTCCACGAGGACGTGCCGCGGTCCCACCTCGCGAATGATCCGCGCCATCTCGCGCCAGAGGCCGGACTTGGCGCCGTCGATCCCGGCCCCTCGCCCGGCGCTGCTGATGTCCTGGCAGGGGAAGCCGCCGCTGATGACATCGACGTGCCCGCGCCACGCGGTGCCGTCGAAGGTGCGGACGTCGTCCCAGATCGGGAAGCGTGGGAGGAGGCCGTCTCGTTGTCGGGCGAGGAGCACGCGCCTGCAGTAGGCATCAAGCTCGACAGCGCAGACGCATCTCCATCCGAGCAAGACCCCGCCAAGTATTCCGCCACCCGCTCCGGCGAACAATGCGAGTTCTCGGAGCGGTCGCTCAGGAAGTACCACGTCATCTAAAGTCCCTGTCTGCAGGTGAGTATCCATAGAGCGCTATGCTGCTCCCGTATTCTGCCGCACACCGGGTGGACCAGCATGCCGTGACGGGCGGGCTCGGCGACGGTCACCGGGCGGGATCCTTGCGCCACTGCCCGGCCTGGGGACACGAAGAGAAGTGGCTGGCTCGGACCTGGATCGCCTTCGCCCGCGGGCTGCCGTCCTGGGCGCCCTCGGGCTCGAGCACGAACATGGTCGCCGCGACCGCGTCGAGCGGCATGGACTTGCCCGAGGGCAGGACCACCCAGACGATGCGGGCGCCGCAGCTCTTGCACTCGCTGGTGGTCATGGCGCGGACTCCTTGACCCTGTGCACGCGCACCTCCTCTCGCTCCGACGCCCGCAGCCCGCCGCGCGCCTCGACCTCGCCGAGAACGTCGCGCGTGAGATGGGTAATCTTCGCCTTCCCCTCCTGCGCGATCGGCCGCAGCGCGCGGTCGAGCCCGGCCTTCGTCGCCTTGAGCTCGACGCCCTCCCACGCCTTGGCTTCGCCATAGCGCTCGCGCAGGACGTGGAAGACGGCCGTGCCGTCGAGACTCTCACGGCGGATCCGCTGTGGGCCAAAGACGCGACCGTCGCCGAGGCTGATCGGCTCGAAGGACGCGTAGGTCCGCAACGCCTGCTCGATGCGCTCGAGCGCGCCCTTCGCCGCCTGCAGCCGATGCCACGCCGCGCGCGCCGTGTCCGGCGTGAGCGACTCGGCCATGCGCGTGACCAGCGCCCCGTCCCCTGCCGCCAGGTCGCGCACGAGCGCGGTCTGCGCCGGGCAGTAGGGCATGCTCTTGCAGCGGCGGCAGTGCTCGCCGAGGACGAGCCTGGGGACATCGGCGGCGGCGCGCTGCAGGTCCTGCACGAGCGCGCGCATCTCCTCGGCGATCTCGGCCAGGTCGAACGCGTCGAGCTCTGCGCGCTCACGCCAGGCGCGATCTTCGCCGGGGCGGATGATCTCGACCACGGCCCGCCGCCGACCATAGGCGCGGCACGCGGCCAGCGCGAGCCAGCGGAGCTGCGGGTTGCGCGCCGGCGCGGTGACGTGCGCGTGCTCGCCCTTCCAGTCGGCGACCAGGACCCCGTCGTCGCCGAGCAACGCGATCACGTCGGCGGTGCCGACCATCTCCCCTTCGGCGGCGGCGCTGTAGTCGCGCTCGAGGCCGCGGCCGAGCTCGCGGGCTGCGCCGGTGATCGGCGACCAGGCGAACGCCACCTCGGCGGCGTAGGCTGCGGGCTCGAGTGGCAGGCCGTCCAGGTCCAGCGCCTCGCACACGGCGCGGGTGTCGGGGTCGGCGATCGCCGCCAGCGCCTGCTCGCGGCCCACGCCGCCGATGAGCGCCTCGAAGAAGGCGCCCTTGGTGATGCCCAGGGACATCCACTGCGACTCGAGGCCATGGCGCGGCAGCAGCGCCGATCCGCTGCAGGTCAGCGCGAGCTCGATCTCGCTGGCGGTGGGGAGCCTCACTCGCGGATCCCGGCGCCGTCGAGCAGCGCCCTGCGAATCGCCCCGGTGACGTTCTTGTCGAGGACGTCGCGAACCTGTTTCTTGGCCTGCTCGATGAGCGGCCCCATCTCCTTCTTGATGGCCTCCTCGACCAGCGCCTTGGTCCAAGTCTCAAGGCGCGTTTCCCTGTCGTTGTAGCTCCCGCCGCGGACCGTGAGGTACTGCACCACGAGCGACTGGACCGTCACCGTGCCGTCGCGCTGCCCGTATTGGTCCGTCTTGGTCCAGCCCTTCGCCAGCATCTCGCCGACGGCGGCTGCGACGCCCTCGCCGACCAGGCGCGCGATCTCCTCCTCGGCCGCCGCCTTGACCAGCCGGTTCAGCGCCCTCGCTACGCCGTCGCGGATCTTGCTCCCTCCGTCGTCGTACCGACCGCACAGTTGCGCGTAGAAGCGCCCGGCCACGAGCTCGACAAGCTCCTCTCGTGACACGGTGGCGGAAACCGTCCCGGCCGGCGTGGATTCGGCAGGGGGCTCCGGCGTCGGCTCCTCCACCTCGGGCTCATCGTCGTCGTATTCGCTCATCCCCCGACCGCCTTCCTCGCCGCCGCATCCGCCGCCTTGGCGCGCTCGCGCGTGGCCGCGTGCAGCGGTGCCACCTTGTGGGTCTCAAGCAACAGGTCCCAGATGGCCGCTTGGAGCGCACCATCCGCCTCCGTCTCGCAGCGCGCGTACATCCCGATCGCACGCGCCGCGAGCTCCTCCGCGGCCTCGCTGCGCATGACCTTCGGCAATGCCGCGATGTCCGGCAGGATCGCGGCCAAGTCATCCGTCGACCTGGCAACCCCGATCGCCACGAGCAGCGGCTCGGTGTCCGGCCGGTCGACCGGGCCGAAGGCTTCGTCGCCGGGCTGGACCGGCCGAGTCTGCGGCTTCGGCTTGCGGTCGGGCCAGCCGTCCACATCCGCGTCCGCGGACATGTTGATCGGCGGCATGGACTTGCCCAGCGCATCGATGGCCGCCTCGTCCTCGGCCTTCGCCTTGGCATCGCGCGCGGCGAGCTCGGCCTCGATCGCCTCGGCCTTGGCGCGCACGGTCGGCCCGGGGCCGCTCGGCGCGCGGGCGGGCGGGGCGGGCATCGGCGGCTTCCGGGCCGGGGCCGCAGTCGGTGACGACGGAGGAGGGGGCGCCGTCACCGACTGCGCCTCGGCGCGGTGAACCGCGTCGTCGAGCTCGTCGGGGTCGTAGATGTTGGCAACCACGTCGGGGTAGACGTCCCGCGCCAGCGCCATCGCGGCGCGCGCGCGCAGCATTGCCGAGGGGAAGCGCTGCCAGTTTTGCTTGCCACCGAGGCCGGCGCGGCGGGCGTCCTCGATCGAGTAGGAGAGCCGCTGCGGCGCGGCCTCGCCCTTCCGCTGCGTCTCGTACGTCGCGATCGCGTCCGTGCTCTCGACCTGGCGGAAGAAGGCGCACAGCGGAGACCGCTTCACGAGCGCGACCGCCGTCTGCGCCGATACGCTGGGCTTGCCCTCGATAACATGGATCCCGGTGATCGCCTGCATCGCCGTGAGCCCGAGGTCGCGGCCGAGCAGCAACGTCATGAAGACGTCGGCGGGCTTGCCGCGCAGGTACGCCGGCAGCAGGCTCGCCTGCGCCAGGCTCGTCGCCAGCGCCAGGGCCTGGCCGAGGTCGGCGGGCTCGAAGGGCGCGGACACTTCCGCCGCCGGGATCGTCTCGTTGCGGCGCACGAGCGCCGTGTTGTCGATGGCCATGCTCATCCTCCTCGGTTGCGTTCAGCCGCCGCCTTGATCGCCGCGATGCGCGCGGACGTGGTCTCGCTGGTGCCGTTCGCGGGCGGCGGCGCCATCGCGACCTCGCCGGCCTCGTCCACCGCGTACACGGTCGGCGGGCGGCCACCGGCGACCGTCGCTGGCGCGGCCTTGGCAACGCGCTTCGCTGGCCGCCGGTCATTGGCCGCGTACCGGGCCGCGTCGTACGCCTTGTTGCAGGCGCGGCAGGAGCCGGCGCGCCTGTCGCGCGTGTGCGGGTGCTTGGCGAAGTCCGCCAGCGGCTTGGTCTCGCCGCACTTGGTGCACGTCTTCTCGCCGCTCGCCGGACGGGGGGCGGCCCCGTTGCCGGCGGCGACCGGATGGCTGGGCAGGCCACCCGCAGCGACCGTAGCGCTGCCCGGACGCGTCCCGGGTCGCTGCTCAGATCGAGGGACGGGCATCGCGCGCCGCCCGCGCTTCTCCGTGCACCCCTCGTCTGAGATCTCATCCTCGGTGGAGATGGGCGGAATCGAACCGCCCGGCGCGTTCTGCCGCTGCAGCGGCTGGACCCGAGCGGCGCGCGCGATGGGTCCCATCGCCCGCGGGACCCCCGCGGCTTCATCCCCGTCATCCTCGCCGAGCCCGGCGATCACCACCGACAGCTCGGCCACGAACTGCACCAGCACCGCCCGCACGCGACGGTCGATCTCGCGGGCGAGGGCCTCGCGGGCGCTCACCATGGCTCCCCGTCTCCGCCGAGGTCAAGGGCGGGAATCGCGCACCACACGGGGTCAAGCATCGCGAGCTCCGCGGGCGCGAGCCGTCGTCGCAGATGGAAGCCGAAGTGGAAGCGGTCGCGCTTGTCCTCGCCCATGCCAACACCGGCCAACAGATCGATCGCCAGTCTTTGCGCGCGGCGGCACGTCTTCGGCGCGAGCGCCGAGATGAGGATCGGGCCCTGCCCGCCGAGCGCCGTCACCGATGCGTGCCACACGGGCACGCCGCCAAAGGCGTTCGCTCATTTGTTCACCGTCACGATCGACGAGAAGCCGTTCCACTGCCGGCGGAAGACCGGCCGCAAGGTCTCGTGCGAGTAGGCGCAAGGCGCGGCGATGGCTGTTGTCTGGCGGTCGTTCATGGCTCGACGTCCTCGCCGCGCGGCACGCCCGGGTGGTCGTGTCCATCGCCACAACCGGGCTCGTGCTCGGCCAAGCACATGGCGCACGCGCGCAGGTCGCAGTAGTTGCAGCCGTCGAGCTGCCGCGTGCGGTCGCACAGCGTGCAGGCCTCGATGTCGTCCTCGTCGTCGTCCCCGTACGGCGCGTCGAGCCAGCGGTCGTAGCTCGCGCTCGGGAAGGGGCGCGGATCCCAGGTCATGGCTTCCTCGCGCGCCGCGGGCAGAAGGTCTCGCAGCAGATGTGCGGGCTGTTGACCGGCGTGCGCGCCGATTTCTCGCACCCCGGGCAGCAGCACCGGCCCCGCGCGTCGAGCCATTGGTAGCGCGGGTCCTTCATGGCGCCAGCTCCACGCCGGCCGCGACCGCGAGCGCGCTGAGCAGGCCAAGGAGGCGCTTCGCGGCGGTGCGGGTGCGCGGGTCGGCGGCCTCGTCGCGGACCACGTCACGCGCCAGCTTGGCCGCGGTCTGGATCTGCTCAGACGCCTCGCGCAGCTCGCTCCACGAGAAGTGGTAGGCGACAAGGCTCGTCGCCAGCAACGCCGCCTGCATCGTTCTGCCCGTGCTCATGGTGCCTCTATCCTGTGCGCCGTCGCGGCGCGCTCCACGTCCACGTCGTCGATCTCTACCCGCGCCAGGTCCAGCTCGGACAGCGCGATCAGCTCCTCGATGCGGTCGGCGTCGCGCTCCTCCCACGCCACGACGCGGGCGATGATGTCGGCGAGCGTGCGGTTCATGGTGCCACCGCTGCGCGAGCCGCGCGGTCGTGGACGGGGCAGTAGTCGCGGTGCTCGCTGCCATCAGCGCCTCGGCCCGGCTGGCGGATCGCATGCCGCGCGCAGAGCCGGCGATCGCAGGTCGCGCGGGCTGCGCCGGGCCCGAGCGGGTAATCGCAGAGCGCCACGCCGAGCGCCGAGCAGCCGACCGCGCTGCAACGCGGCTTGGGCCCACGGGAGCACGCGATCGCGAAGCCGCCGGGAAGATCGATGCGCCTGCAGGTCACGGCCGCCTCGCGCACGCCGGGCACAGGTCCCGGCTCTGATGCTGGTGCGTCCGCGGCTCGTGCACCCAGCCGTGCTCTGCGGCCTCGGCGCGCACCGCGGACGGCGTGCCCGCGCGCGAGGGCGTGAAGCTGGCGGCGCAGAGACGGCCGGCGCAGCGGAGACGGGTGACGACGATCTGGGTCATGGCCGTCCCACCAGCACCGCGTCCACGCGCGCTCCGAAGTCACGGACCCACGCCCGCCACTCCGACAGCAGCGCCATGGCACGCATGGCGGTGAGCTCGGCGGCATCGGCTCGCATGCGCTGCCCTTCGGCGAGCGCCGCGGACACGGCGAGAGCATCAAGGACGCGCAGGCCAGATGAGGGCGAGAGGCCATCACCCTTCCAGCACCACGCGCGCATCTCCTCCCGCTCCTCGTGCGTCAAGACGCTGCCGCCCTTCTCGCCGCGTCGTGCTCCACCGCGAGATCGATCCAGGCCCGCAGCTCGTCGTCCGTCGCCTCGGGCGGCGTCAGCGCGCGGAGGCTCCGCCAGATCGTCAGTGACATGGTAGCCACCTCGCGCCGCTCGGACCGCGACAGCGCCGCGACCGTGGGCGTCACGTCGTCCATGCGGGCGAGCGAGCCGGCAAGCTCCTCGGGCGACAGGTCGAGGTACTCGCCCAGCGTGAGCAGCTCGCCGTGGTCGGGGTAGGTCACGCGGATCATGACGCGCCTCATCGTCCACCTCCCAGCACAGTCGCCAGCGCCAGACACGCGCCGAACGCCAGCATAGCGATCGCCAGGCCGAGCACGACCGCGAGGCCGCGCAGGAGCCACGACACCCGCGGCAGGATCTCGGGCGCCAGGGGCAGGCGGTCGTCGCGGACCACGCGCAGGTGGGGCGCGGCGCGGTAGGGGCGGCGGGTCTGGGTCATGGCCTGCCCACCTGGGCCCGATACCGCCGAGCCGCGAGCCGATTGCACTCACGACAGCAGCGGGCGCCGCGAACGTTGACGAAAGTGTTGTGTGCGTCGTAGGCGTGACCAGATGGGCAGCCTGTCTTCGCGCGCTGGGCCGCCGCGATGCCCTGCCCGGACATGATCACGGGGCTCCTGCGCGAGTTCTCCGCTGGAGTCACAGGCTCAAGATGCCGCGGGTTCACGCATGCCCGGACGCGACACAGATGGTCGAGCTGCAGTCCTTCCGGTATCGGTCCGATGCACAACTCATAGGCCAGACGGTGCGCCGAGAGCTCAGCTCCACGTACCTTTAATTGGCCGTAGCCTTTGTTGATGCTGGCGGTCCAAAGCCAGCACTCCGTCGGGCCGGCGAAGGCGACCTTCGCGAGGAAGCGCAACCAGTTCGCAGGCGTCATCGTGCGGCGGGTCACGCGGCCCTCACGAGGTCGCGTCGCACCCACTGCCCGCTCTCGAGACGTAGCTCGACCACCCACGCCTCGGCCCACAGGGCGCGCGCGGCGTCGACCAGGCGGTCAGGTGCGCCGAGCGACCAGCCGTCGTTGCGCACGAAGATGACCGCCAGGCCGCGGCAGCCGTTCGCGGGCGCCTCGGCCCAGATGTCGCTGGTGAGCACGCGCGTCGGGCCGTGTTCGAGGATCTTGGCCACCACGGCGTCGAGGTCGATGGCGCTCACGCTGCGACCTCAACCTCGACGGTCTCGGCCGGGCGGGCGAGGGTGCTGTTGCACGCCAGACAATTAGCGATGATGAGCATCTCGCCGCCGAGCTCCCAGTAGGACCGGAAGACCGTCTCGGCCTCCCAGCGGGCGGGGTCGAGGCGGATGGCGGCGTGCGAGGCTTCGGTGCAAGCGGGCTGCTTGTCCATTAGGCGTACACCTCCTCTCCCTCGTTGTCACGCTGCGACGGTCTCGTGCCCCAATGACGCGCGTTCTCGGCGTAGATCGCCTCGATACGCTTCTCTTCGGCGTAGATCGCGTCGGATTCTGCCCACCGCGCATCCCGGTAGGCGCGCTTCTGCGCGGCGTGCACCTTCCTGTGGCAGCTGTCGCAGAGCCACCGGACGTCCAACTGCCTGGCGTAGTCATCGTGGTGGCCGACTACGCGGACGTCCGAGCGATGGCAAGTCGAACACTCCGATGGGCGGACCAGTGCGCCGGTTCGGAGCGCGGTCGTTACTGCGAGGTGCGCTGCCGCGCGCACCGGTGCCTGTCTCTGGTGCGCATCCTTGTCACGCTGCCACCCCCCGGACCATCGACGACGGGCCAGCCCGTGATCGGTGGTCGGGCTTGTCGTCGTCTTCGTGGTGAGCAAGTTGCGTTCGGGCATAGTTGATATATCGGCAACTACGCCCAAGACTTCAACCAAATTCGTTGACGTTAAGGCAACTTTCTTCTAACTCTGCGACACGGCGGCGCAATTCTTCGCGCTCATGGATCCATGCGAGGATTCCTCGACCCAGGTCGAGATGGTCGGCCGGGTCGAGATCGTGCAGCCGGCGCCCGCACTCGGCCCACAGCGACGCGGCATCGTTCACGTCGACGACGAGCATGCTCACCCCCGCAGAGTAGTCGCGGGAGCCGAGGTCGAGTTGCTAAGCTTTCGGAGGCCGAGTTTGCCGTCCACGAGCGTTCGTGCATCCTCGACGGAAGAGGCCGCCTCGAGGGCTCGGCCTGGGCATTTCCAAGACGTCGGCGAGCATATTCACGAAGCGCGACGCGTGGTTGCCGTTCGCCTTGGCATGCCTGAAGAACTTGCTCAGCGCCGACTTGTGGGCGCCAACGAGCTTGGCGACCTTCTGCTGATTGAGGCCTTTCTCATCTATCCGCGCGAGCGCCATGGCGACCCAACCCGGAGTTGCCTCGATGGTCGGGCCTTTCTTGATGGTCGCCACCCGTCGGTGATAGCCCCCCACGTAGTTGAAGTGGCGGAAATCTCCCTTGACGAAAGGTTGCCGTTTCTTCAACCTAGGCTCCATGGGTGACATCGCCCGTGGCGAGCGGATCGCCAAGCTGCGCACGGAGCGCGGCATGAAACAGAAGGACCTGGCGGCGGCCGTCGGCATGTCCAAATCGACGCTGTGCAAGCTCGAGAAGGGCAAGGTGAGCCTGCGCGCCGAGGACCTCGAGAAGATCGCGGCCGTCCTGGAAACGCCCATTGAGGCCTTCTACGGCGTCGATGCCACCGCCGACACCTCGGCGGCGAGCTGATGCTACTTCGAATCCGGCTCGGTGGCCTTCTCGTTGCGCCTCTTCGCGCGCCTCTTGGCGGCGGAGAGCCGGGCGTGACCCTACGTGAGGCGAGCACCTCGCACAAGCTCTCGCCGGTCCGCTCGGAAGAGTACATCCACCCGAGGACGCAGCGCGTCTTCCAGCGTCCGCACGCAACCCCGCCATTCTGCTCGTCGACGTACGTCTCGATCCGCGCTACCTGCCCGAGCTCGTGCCCGATGCGGGACGCGGGCTGCTACGCCCAGAGCGGCTTCACGGCGCGCGGCATCGAGCTCCTCGACCGCGCCGCCGACGGCCTCACGGGCCTGCAGGTCATCGAGGGCGAGGCGCGCGCGATCCGGGCCGCGTTCGGCGGCGGCCGCATCCCACGGGACGGCGCGCGCACGGCGGACGGTCGGCGCCGCGGCCGCGACCTCCGCCTGCACGTCGCCGGGGACGTCCCTGATGAGGGCGTCGAATCGGCGGTGACCGCGCTCGCCAGCGCGGCGCGGCAGTGGCGCATCCGCGGCGGCGGCACGGTCTGGACGTACACGCATCAGTGGCGCCGCGTGCCGCGCTCGGCGTGGGGCGCGGTCCGCGTGCTGGCCAGCTGCGACCGGCCGGAGGAGATCGAACAGGCGCGCGCGCGGGGCTATTCCGCCGCCCTGGTCGTGGCGGAGTTCCCCGGCCCGCGCGCGTTCGCCATCCCGGGCATCCGCGGGCGCGTCGTGCCCTGCCCGGCGCAGACCCGGGGCGTGACCTGCGTCGAGTGCCGGCTGTGCCTCGACCACGACCTCCTCAAGCTCGACATCGTCATCGGGTTCGCCGCGCACGGCCGCGGCGCCGGCGCCATCCGCGAGCGGGTCTGGCAGCCGGAGCCCGAGCGGACGCCGGCCCGCAGGTCGCCGCGGCTGGTCGTGATGGGAGGGGGAGCATGATCGACGAGCACACCGTCCATCTCCGAGACCGCGCGCGCCACGGCATCGCCACCTGTGGCACGCCGGCGAAGCTCGAGCGGCTGCAGGACTGGGGCGAGGACATCAACTGCCCGCTGTGCCAGGCGATCTGCGCCGCCGAGGTCACCGCTGCCGCCGCAGGCCGAAGGGCGGCGACGGCGTGAGCGTGCTCGCCACCCAGAGCCGCGCCGGCGGCGTCGACCGCGACAGCTGGTGCACGCCGCCCGAGGTCCTCGAGCGCGTGCGCGCCGTGGCGCCCATCGGCCTCGATCCCTGCAGCCAGCCGCACAACCCCACCGGCGCGGCCATCTGGGCGGTCGCGCCCGGCGCCTGGCCCGCGGGCGAGCCGCTGCCCTGGTCGGCGCGCATCGATGGCTTCTCGTTCCCGTGGGCGATGCACTGCCCCGAGGGCTCGCTGGTCTGGGTAAATCCGCCTTACTCGCGCGGCAACCTCGCGCCCTGGACGGCCCGCTGCCGGTCCGAGGCCGAGTCCGGCGCCGAGGTCATCGCGCTCGTCCCCGCCGACACGTCGACCGACTGGTGGCACGAGAGCTGCCGCCCCGCGGTCCGCCTCGCGCTCGGGGCGCCGTGCTGCGCGCACGCGAGCTCGTCGACGGCTCATGATGACGACGGCGTCTGCATGAGCGATGGCTGTCCCTGCGCCGGCCGCTCGCTCCCAATTGTCCTCTCGGGCGGCGCCGCGGCCGTGTGCTTCCTGCGAGGTCGCCTCGTCTTTGGCGGCGCCCCTGGACCCGCGCCCTTCGCCAGCGCCTTGATCTACCACGGGCCACGGCCGCATCGCTTCGCTGAGGTCTTCTCGCCGTCGGGGGCCATCTGGCTATGATCGGACGCCCGCCGGTGCCGGCTGCCCTCCGCTTCTGGGCGAAGGTCAACAAGACCGCCAGTTGCTGGCTCTGGACCGGGCACCGAGACCGCGACGGCTACGGCACGTTTCGCGACGTGCGCCACGTCAGAGCGCATCGCTGGTCGTGGGAGCAGGCCAACGGGCCCATCCCCCGTGGGCTGGTCCTTTGCCATCGCTGCGACACCCCGTCGTGCGTGAACCCAGACCATCTCTTCATCGGGACCATCGCCGATAACAACCGCGACATGGTGGCGAAGGGCCGGCAGGCTCGGGGGGCTGCAACCAAGCCGTGGGCGCGGGTTCGCGGCGAGCAGCATCCTCACGCCGTTCTGAACGCCGAGAAGGTGGTCGCGATTCGCGCACGTCTAACGCGTGGCGATGTCGCGTCGTCGGTGGCCCGGGACTTCGGTGTGACGTCCCAATCCGTTCGTCTCATTGGATTACGCAAGAGCTGGAGGCATATCCCATGGCAAGGATGACCAGGTCCCTTCCCTGCGCATTGAACGACTGCGAGCTCGCCGACCGCCGCGACAAGGTCGTGAACTTGCTCTCGCAGATCGACGCCCTCGAAGAGCAGAAGCGCGAGGTGAGCTCTGGCCTCGCCACCGAGATCAAGACCGCCAAGGCAACCCTAAAGGGCACCGCCAAGGAGATCCGCGAGCGCTCCACCATGCGCGACGTCGAGTGCAAGGAGCACAAGGACGATGTCCGGTTCTGCGTCGACTGGATCCGCCAGGACACGCTCGAGGTCGTCGAGAGCCGCGCCATGACCGAGGACGAGATCGCGCGCGCCAAGCAGGGCAAGCTCAAGCTCGAAGGGCCGAAGCTCGTTGCGCCGCCGACCGTGCCGGCGACCGGGGACGTTCCGCCGGAGGCCGTGACGGACGAGAAAAAGGCGAAGAAGGCCAAGGGCGCAGCGGCAGACGCCTAACCGCCGATGCCCTACCGCTGGCCATCGGTCTCGGAGCTCGTCGACCTGGCGCTCGACCAGGCGGACACGTCCGCCCGCTGCGACCGCCTCCTCGAGCGCGTGCTGCTCGGCGCGGTCCTCGCCGCCGACCGCATCGACGTCGTCTGGCATCTGCTCGGGCCCGGCGACTTCCACGAGCCGGTGCACGCCATGATCTGGGCAGCCTGCTTGCGCGCCCGCGCGGAGGCGGTGAACCTCCTCGACGCCGTGACCGAGGCCGTGAGGCACGTGCCGGCGGCGGCCGAGCGCGTCGAGGAGCTCGTCAAGGACTACGTCGGGGGCGAGGAGCACATCGGGGTGCTGCTCTCCTGCGCCTCTTCGGTCCGCCGCGCGGCCCTGCAGCGCCAGGGGGCACGATGGTGACGACGGTGATCGAGCGCGAGCCGGGCCAGGACGACGAGGCGCCGGCGCCTTCGCCGGACGCCCCGGTGTGGCCTGCGCCCGCGCCGCGCAACGGCAAGGGGCACGACGCGGCCAAGAAGCGGCCGTCGCTCACCCTCGACGCGCGCACCTTCGTCGGCGACGACGAGCCCGAAGGCGAGGACCTGTTCTCACCACTCGATTGGGTGGTGCCCCGCTTCGTGCCGCGCGCCGCCCTCACAGTGGTCGGGGGGATGCCCAAGGTGGGCAAGACCTGGTTCGTGCTCGACCTCGCGATCGCCGTCACCACCGGGCAGCCCTTGTGCGGCTTCTGGCCCGTGCACAAGGGCCGGGTCATCGCCATCCTCGAGGAGGACACCCGCCGACGAATCCAGCGGCGGCTCTGGCGGCTCGCGCGCGGCCGCGACATGGACCCGCGGGCCCTCGATGGCCTGCGCCTGGCCGCCATGTCGGGCTTCCGCCTCGACCTCGACGACATGAGGTCGAGGCTCGAGGCCGAGATCAAGGAGCACGGCGCCGACCTGCTCATCATCGATGCCCTCGCGCGCGTTCACGGGGCCGACGAGAACGACCGGACGGCGATGCGCGCGGTCACCGTGCCGCTCCAGGACCTCTGCGCGAAGTACTCCGTCGCGGTGGTCCTGATCCATCACTTCCGGAAGCTAGGGAAAGACGACGACAACCGGTCGCCGGGCGAGCTCCTGCGCGGCAGCGTGGACCTCTGGGCGCTCTCGCGCTCCGTCGTCGGCCTGCGGCGGCAGAGCGACGTCGCAGGCATCGTCGTGGACGCCTCGGGAAACGACGAAGAGGTCGAGGCGTGCAGCGTGGTCATCGAGAGCGGCGAGAACAGCTGCGGCAAGCCGACCGTGCGCCTCGTCTACCGCGGGCCCGTCGCCGACGCCGACCTCGCCGCCGAGGCCCCGCGAATCCTCGCGCTCATCCAGGCCGCGATGCCCGGCGGGATCACGGGCGACGCGCTCCGCAAGGAGGCCGGCGGCAAGGGCACCCGCATCGACGCCGTGCGCGACTACCTCGCCGCCAGGGGCCAGATCCACTACGGCACGGCCACCCGCCGCTGGCGCGTCCAGGGGCCCGCATGAGCACCATCTTCACCGTCATCACGTACCTCATCGCGCTGCTGGCGCCAGGGCAGAAAACAGCATGCGCAGTGCGTCACAACGCACAGCACAACACTCGTCCCGCAAGGTGGGACGACTCGGGACGACTGGGGACGACTCGTCCCGCGTTCCGGACGACTGGGGACGGCTCGCGCGCTCCACCGACGGTGAGCGACATAGCGCGCAACGGGACGACTCGGGACGACTCGGGACGGCGGGAAAACTGTGTTCACGGGTCAGAGCCTGGAAGGCTCTGGCCCTTCCGGAGCGCGTGCGCGCGCGATAGCGAAATGACGCAGTCGGAGGAGCGGCGGTGAAGACGAGACATCACAGCGCGGCTGTCTGGCGAATCATCAACGAGCGGAAGGCCAAGAAGGCTGCGATGCTCAGGCAAGCGCCCGGCCCGGAGGTCAAGCCGGCGCCGGCGTCGCCAAAGATCGTCATGCGGGCGTTCGGCCCGGGGAGCGAGCCGCTGCCGTGGCTGCCAGAAGCCCCAAAGGCCACCCGGACGCCGCCCTGCACCGGCCACGACGGCTTCTGCATGTGCGCGAGCTGCATGCCCGAGGGAATCGACCCCGAGGACGACGCGTCGTGGATGCGCCCATGAGCGACAGCGCCCTGCTCGCCAGGATCCGCGCCCGGCGCGCGCAGCAGCCGCAGACCAGCGCGGACGAGCTCGAGCTCCCCCCCGAAAGCGATCCCGAGCAGCCGGCGCCCCGCCCGGACCCATGGGCGTCGACGCTCTTCGACCTAGACGACGACGCGCAGTGGAGACGGCCCCGCCGGCGAGGAGGAATCCGATGGGTGACAAGACCGCGTTCGAGGGTTGGGCGATCGTCGAGCTCATGGGCCACCGGCGCCTCGCCGGCCTGGTCTCGGAGGCCGTCCAGTACGGCGTCCCGA
>Ga0247664_1000121_pt1 | contig 19449 bp, 14 predicted proteins | sample CNK05_metaG_FD_182715 | JGI IMG/M metagenome (GOLD analysis project Ga0247664, IMG submission 182715) | Soil microbial communities from Purdue University Martell Research Forest, Indiana, United States - CNK05 | ecosystem: Environmental > Terrestrial > Soil > Temperate forest > Bulk soil...
GTTTCACGAACGAACTCCGATCCTTTCCGGGAAACTCGCCGGGCTCCTCCACCGGACTCTTTTGGAAAGCCCATCGGCATTTTTTGTCTGAAAAAGGCCACATCACGCTCGTGGTGGTGTCGCTCAGCACGACTCTCATCTCAGGGTCGATTTTGCGGTCGCACTCAAATTCATAGACCGTAAAGAACTCTGGATCGCCCAGCTTCTCGTATTGAATGTCCAGACGCCGCCTGAGAAACGAATCGTGTCCGTCGGCGCCCACGACAAACGCCGCGGTGGTAGAGAGCTTCTTTTCCACCACTCCCTCCCATTCTGCCACGATGTAGCCCTTGGCCGTTTCAGTTAACTTGTCGATCGTGGCCAGGACAGCGCTGCCGTCCGTGTTCAGATCCGCCAGGCGATGTGCCCAGTGGACGCTGACGTGTTCCATGCGGCTGAGCCTTCGCTCGAGCAAATCTTCCAAGGCACTCTGGGGCAATACCAGGACGAAGGGAAACTCCGTCGACAACTCCGAAAGCTTCAGTTCGGCGCGTCGCGAGTTGCCTTCGTAGAAGGCAATCGTATCAATGCGATGGCCGAGTTTGAGCGCTTCAGCGGCAATCCCTGCCTGCTCGAGCAGTTTGAGGGTGTGTGGATGAAGAGCGCAGGCGTAGCTGTGGCCAGCCGTGCGGGATTCCTTGTCAATCACCTTGACCCGGATTCCGCTCTCCGCCAATCGCAGCGCGCAAAACATGCCCACCGGACCGGCTCCAACTACCAGCACTTCAGTTTGATCTTGTCGTTGCATGGTTCGGTGCCTCAACCGAGGCTTCCTTTTCAATAGACAGCAAACCAGTTCGAGAGGCCTTCCTGTTTTTGCCGGATACTCCACGGTTCTTGCCCAGCTCCGACCCCATCCATCCGAGGCTCGACGCTCCTCGATCAGAGTCTCAAGCTCGGATTCGTTATGCCTATCTGGTCAAGACGACGGAGGACACGACACGCTATTGCGCGGGCACCGCGTGGGCAAAATAGATATACAACTATTACAACTATACGATCTGTGCCTCACAAATCATGACAACGCCGCCGCTCATTTTGATTGCTGCCAGTGGCATTTACCTGGTCGGGTTGATGGTCACCGCCTATTTCACGCGTGCCACCCGCAAACGCATCATCGGTGCCTTGAGTGGAGGCGTGGCTGTCGCCGTTGTCGGTGTGGCCATCGAGTGCCTGGCCCATGCCAGGGGTTGGTGGCGTTATCCCTTCATCGGTACGGCCTATGGTCCGCCGCTGATTTATCCCATCGTGGTGCTTGCATTTGCGGCCCTGGCTCTCATCGGCTGGCGCGTGACGCGCCGTTTTGGATGGCGCGGGCAGGCCCTGTTCCTCAGCGCCGTCACGATGCTGGGCACGCTGCGCGATTACCGGATCGCGGCGTGGGTTCCGCAGCTCATTGAGTTCGCGCCGGGCCTTGGAACCGTGCTGGTGGATGCTGGTTGCTATGCAGTCCTGCTGACCCTCGCGCAAATCGTGATGCGCTTCGTTTCCGGCCCGAATAGAGCCGGCATAGAATTCGTACGCTAGAGACACGATGAATCGCTTTTGCCCGACGCCGCAGAAGCAGTGCAGTGCCTCGTGCATCGCTCGATTCAGACAAGGGCACTGGCTTTTGCTTCCTGCTATTTCGATGATGATGCAAGCAGGCTTGGTCCGAGCCGCTCCGACTGAAGTGAATAGCGCCGCGAAGCAATACCTCGGTCTGTTGGAGAACTTCGCAGGCTTCGCGGAGCAGCATTGGAATGAGAAGGAGCAGAGTTACGACGCCAAGGGATCAGGAGTGACCTGGGCGCGTGGCAACGGAGGCATGTGCCTAGTGAACGCAGTGTTGCTCACGGAGTTTCCAGACAAGCCGACGTTCTCACCGCGGAAAGTCCCGCGTACCGTGATGCTGGATCACATCCGGCGCACGCTGCGTTCCTTGTGCCTGAACAGCAAAAGCTGCACCGATGCGCGGGCGACGAAACCGGGCACCTGGGGTGGCGCGGACGACGGCGGCGGCGGCCACTGGCAGGCGGGGCTGGAAACCGAGCACTGGGCGCTCGCCGCGCATCTGCTCGCATCCCAGCTTGACGAGGACACGAAGAGGCTCGTGCGGCAGGTGGCCACGGCGGAGGCGGATCTGGCGGTGAAGAAAATTCCGTCGGCGAAACGAGGCAACACGGCAGCGGACGATTGCGTCTGGAACGCGGGCGTCCTCGGTGTCTGCGCGGCGATTTACGTGGAAGATCCGCGTGCAGCAAAGTGGGACGAGTGGGCGAAACGCTGGGCGCTCAATGCGGAGTCGCGCGAAGTGGATCGCCAAAGCCAGCGAAGGATCGACGGCAAACCGCTGGGCGAGTGGCTCGTTTCCACCAACGTCTTCGCGGACCTCACGATGGAGAATCACAACTTCTGGGATCTGCCTTATCAGACGAGTTTCGCCGCGCTCGTCGAGCCGATACTCGCCTACCATTTATGCGGTTGGAAAACCCCCGAGGCATTTCATGCGAACGCGCTGGAGGAGGGCAACGAGATTCTGAGATGGCTCGTCATGCCCGATGGTGACCTGCTGTGTCCGCAGGGGATTGATTGGGCCGAACGCGACGTGCAGCATAGCTGGGCTTTCACCGAACTTGGCACGTTCCTGGACCAGCCATGGGCGCGGGCTGCGGAGGCGCGCTGCTTGAAGCTGCTGACGAAGCGGCAGAGCGTATTTGGCGACGGTTCGATTCGCGCGCTCGATTTCGGTTACGAGACCGATCTGGCCGTCATGTGGGCCTTCAGCTTTCTGCTCCACAAGCATTTTAGCAAAGCAGACAGCGGCCTTGCATTCGATGAGCCACGCGGTGCAAAAATATTTCCGTTTGTCGCCGCGGCGGTTTATCGCACGCCGGATTTGGTGTCCTCCGTAACGTGGTTCCGTTCGCGGCAGGCGGTGCTGGTTTCGCCCAACAACCTCGACATGCTCGCGGACCGGCCCACGTTCACCCGTTACGACGCCGAGAGCGGTACCGGCTGGATTCTGCTTCAGGGCGACAAGAGACACCGGACGCTCCGCATGACGGGCGAGCCGCATATCGCGCAGAGCGGTGGCGCGCTTGCCGTGAGCTTCAGACGGGAAGTCCCCGGGTTTGTGCGTCAGGATATCGGATACTGCGCGCTACCCAGCAGCGAAGTCGCGGTGTTTTCCAGATGGCAGGCGCTCAGGGAGATTGAAGTGGCGGAACTGGTGGACCATCCCTTTCGCTGGGTGGAAATCGACACGTTCATCTCTAAACCCGCCGCGAAACAAATCGCATCCAACGGGTGGATCATCGACGGCAAACTCCAAATTAGAATCTTTGACGCCGCCTCGGGCGAACTCGCCAATGATGGCCTGAACGGCTCCGCCCGCCGCGGCTTTTCCGCCAAGGCCAACGAAGTTCTGCAAGACAGCGTCTGCGTTTACCAACCACTCGCAATCGGTCGTGCAGTGAGCGACGCGAAACGCGAGGCGCACACGGTGTGCATCGGCGCCTGGCGCATCCAACAGGAAGGGGATGGCAGGCTGTCGGCGAAGAAAGCGGACGAACCCTGATTGGACCTGCTCTCAGCGAATTAGCCGCGCATTGGCTACGTCTCGCCCCCACTGACGCGCCGCATTGAGACAATCAATGCCAATCCAAAATCATCAATTTCCCAACCGCCCATTCAGCCGGCAGAGTCGCGCCCTGAAAAAATTGATCCATCGCCATACCACAGCGGTCCTCGCCGCCCTTCTTTTCAGTCGACTTGCCGGCTTTGCTCAAGTCCCGCCCGCGCCGGAGCGGATTGGTGTCTATGATTCGCGCGCAATTGCCGTGGCCTACGCCGGGTCTGCGGGACAGGTAAAGAAGAAGAAAGCGCTGACCGCGCAATTAAAACAGGCCCGCGACACGGGCGACACCAACCGGGTCTTGTGGCTGGAAGCCGAAGGACGCGCCTGGCAATCCACCCTCAACCGGCAGGGATTCGGCACCGCGCCGGTGGACGATCTGCTCGCGGAGATCGCGGGCGACCTGCCCGCCATTCGCGACGCCGCCGGCGTCACCCGCATCATCTCCAAATGGGACAAGGCCGAACTGGCGCGGCACCCACGCGCCGAGTGGATCGATGTGACGATGGAGCTGGTTGATGCCTTTCAGCCGAGCGCAACGCAGCGCCGCCGCGCTCAGGAGATTCAGATGACCAGGCCGCAAAAGACCATCAACTGAAACCCCGTTTCCCGCCCACACTGCATGCATTAGCGCCGTCCTTCCCACAAGGTGCCCCGGCGCTGGTGCCTCACAGGAAAAGAATAAGGCAAGAATAAGGGGACAGGTCCGAAGTTTGGAAGGTTTGGAAGTTTGAAATCCGGGTCGCGTTCTCTGTGGTAGCGCGCAGAGAGGGACTAGAAGCAACGAAGAATAATGGGACAGGTCCTCAAATAGGGCGAGGGTTCAGCGAAAGTGGGGCGAGCACCCAATAGACCGCAACGGGATTCTGATTGATTGTGCAACCCGGCCGGGGGGTTTCGGCTTGCTGCATGACACCTTTCGCGTGTCGTGCGAACGACGCCGGTCCCGTCGGGTGCGCGCAACTGGAATCTGGCCAAGATGGAAACCGAGATGGAAACGACCTCCTCCGAGGTGCGGAGCTTTGAGAAAGAATAAAGGGACAGGTCCATTGAAGTCTGCAATCGGGAATCAACTCCTGAAAACGTTAGACCTGTCTGAACTCAGGGGCCAGCCTCCATTCACTCGCATAAAGCAGCCGCTACAATTTTCGTGACCATGCGGGCTTATCGCTTGCGACGGTTTTGATTAGCCAAGCTAACTCGTTCGCCGCGATTCAGCTTGACTTGAAAGAGGGCTCGCTTTATAAAGCCGATACTTTCCTACCAGCTTCTACTTAAGGAGTAGAGGTCTAGCCCCCAATGTTGCGACTGCGACAGGCCGTTATTAGGCACTGTGGCAGCGCCAAGCAATTTGCAGCACGGGTGTGCTGCAATTAAGAACAACACAAAACAAACCAAAACCAGAAAGGAGATTAAGATGAAACATCTAAATCTCGAACTCGAAAAGCTGGAGCAACGCATCGCCCCCGGACGCTGTGGTGTGGGCGGGCACGGCTCGGGTGGCAGCAAGAGCGGCCACTCCGGCAGCGGCGGCAGCAAGAGCGGCCACTCCGGCAGCGGTGGCTCGAAGAGCGGGCACAGCGGCGGCTCCAAGGGTAGCTGCTAACGGGGCGCACCTTGAGAGTCACCGATAGCCAGGCGCCAGTGTGAACAGGCACCTGGCTGTGTCACCCCAGGTGACGGGAAGGCTGCCGGAAAATCCCGGCCGCCTTCCTCACGCCAACCTGGTCCGGCACTTTGAATTGAATCAATCCACGAAGATGACCGCAAGCCAACCCAAACTGAGAAGCGATCTCGAATTGCGCGAGCAAGTCTCGGCTCAGGGCAGGGTCACCGTCATCAAAGATCCTGTGAACGGGGAATTCTTTCGTTTGCAGGAGGCCGAGCAGTTCATTGCGCAACAACTGGACGGGGCCACGCCACTGGAAACCGTCCGCAGCCGGGTGGAACAGAAATTCGGCGCGCCCCTAGAACTGGAAGCCCTGACGGAGTTCACCAAGACCCTCGACCAAAACGGGTTGCTGGAGTCGGAAGAGAGCGGGCCCAAGCGACGCAGCAAGCGGCGGCGGCTCAGCGGCAACCTGTTGTATCTACGGTTGAGGTTGTACGATCCGCAGCGTCTCTTTGATCGCCTGATCCATCGGGTCGGATTCTTCTTTACTCCTTGGTTCGTGGTCTTATCGGCCTGCGTGATCGGCACGGCCGCCGCGGTTGCGGTGTTTAATTGGAGCACAATCGTTTGGGAAGTCGCGCAGCTCTACACCCCTTCAACTCTGCCGTTGCTGATCGCGGTCGTGTTCACTCTCGTCACTGCCCACGAGTTCGCGCACGGCCTGACCTGCCGGCATTTTGGCGGCGAGGTCCGGGACATGGGCTTTATGCTGATCTATTTCCAGCCGGCCCTTTACTGCAATGTGAGCGACGCGTGGCTTTTTCCCAAAAAATCACAACGGCTGTGGGTTGGTTTCGCCGGGCCGTTCTTCGAGCTTTTCCTCTGGGGGCTGGCCACGATGGCTTGGCGCGCGACCGAGAGCGGGACCTGGATCAATCAGATTTCGCTCGTGGCCATGGCCGTGTCGGGAATCAAGACGCTCTTCAACTTTAATCCCTTAATCAAACTCGATGGTTATTACCTCCTGAGCGACTGGCTCGATATTCCGAACCTGCGGAGAAAATCGTTTCGATATCTGGGTGATTTTTTGGGAAGCCTCGGGGGCCTGGCACGCCCGCTGCCGGAAGTGCCACGGCGCGAACGGCGGATTTTTCTGGCCTATGGGCTGATCGCCTATGGTTTCTCCATTTCACTTCTTACTTACGTCATCCTGACGGTGGGTAAATTCCTGATCTTTGAACAGCAGCGGATGGCGTTTCTCCTGTTTACCGTCGCCGTCGGTCTCCGGTTGCGCAGAAGATTCGGCCGGCTGTTTCCCGGGAAGCCCAAACGCAAAGCAGCCGGCCCGGTCACCCCACCTGTTCCTAACGGCGAGCCGACTGATCCAGCCACGCCAGGAAAAGCGACGGTTCCAGCGAAAGTGTCGTCGCGAGAGTCCAAACGCCGCTTCGCTAAGCTGTGGCGAGTGCTTCTAAAAGTGGCCGGAGCGACCGCCCTGGTGCTATTGCTCTTCTTGGGACGGACTCAGTTGAGGGTGGCAGGTTCCGTCAGTGTTCTTCCTCACGATAACGCGGACGTGCGGGCGGAGATTGACGGCATCGTCGAGGAAATCTACGTGGACGAAGGCCAGGCCGTCAGCAAGGGCGATCTGATCGCCAGGCTGTTTGACCGTGACGTGCGCGCGGAGGCGCAGAAAATCCAGGCGCAAATGGACGAGGGCCGGGCCCGACTCAAACTCCTGGAAGCCGGCGCCCGGCTGGAGGAGACCCAACTGGTGCAAGCCGCCATCGCCACGGCGGACGAGCAACTCAAGTTCAAGAGCGCCCGGTTGGAACGCGATCGGCAGCTCTACGAACTCAAGTTGCTTTCCTTGAACGAATACCAGGAAACCGCACGCGATGTCGCTGCGCTGGCGGGCACTCTGGCTGAGGCCAAGCGCAAGCTCGACCTGCTCCTGGCCGGCAACCGGCCTGAAGAAATCGAGGCGATGCAGGCCAGCATTGCCAGCCTGGACACACAGCGCCGTCACCTCGAGGAGCAGTTGCAGCTCATGCGCATTGTCAGCCCGGCGGCCGGAATCGTGACGACGCCCTCGCGGCTATTGAAAGAGATGAAATACCGGTTTGTGCCAAAGGGAGAGTTGCTCGCCAAGGTCCATGACTGCCAAACGATCACCGCCGAGATTGCCGTTTCGGAAAGGGAAATCGCCGACGTGCACATCGGGCAGATGGTCGCCCTGAAAGCTCGCGCGTATCCCAACTGGCTGTTCGCCGGGAAAGTCACCGAAATCGCCACCGCCGCCCAGGGGGCGACGAGTGCCAGCGCCAACCCTCCCAAAACGGGTCTCAGCCTCAGCCCTTCGAGCGACTCCGGCAAATACGCCACCACGATTCTCGTGACCACGGAAATTGACAACAGCGCGGGCTTGCTGAAACCGGGCATGACCGGCATGGCCAAGATTTCTTGCGGCGAACTCCGGCTCATTGATCTGATCACGCGGCGGCTGGAGAGGACAGTCAAAGTCGAATTCTGGTCTTGGTGGTAGCCGTGAGAGAACCGCAAAAACAGATTTACAAACGAAAGGTTAAACCATGATTGCATCACGGGACCTAGGAAATGCCCGCACGGACCTGGCCTTGGCAGCGAAGGAGCCGAACGGGACGGTCGTTAAGCCAAAACAAAGTCAAAACACGACCATGCCGGAGTTGGCGGACGAAAGTCTGTATCTGATCGGGCGGCCCACGCTGAAACAATTTATTCGCTTCGTCAAACGGGAAGCCATCGCACCGACGGACGACGCGACGCTCATCGAGGAATGGCAGGCAGCGAAGAATCATATCCGCACGCTCGAGAAAGAAGAAGCCGGCCATGCCGATCATCCGGTCATCAACCCGATTGAGGTCGGTGGGAAATACAAACCGCTGTTGGTCGAGTTTCTCAACGATCCGCTGGTGCGGCACGGATTCAACACCGTGCCGACCGAGGTGGCGTTCGTCGAACTCGACCGCTTGGTGGTGTATCAGCATCATATTGATCTGACCTTCGTCCGGCACCTCCAACAGAAGCTCGGACCCACGCCCAGCGACGAGGACATTTTCCGCACCTGCCTGCCCTACGATCATCCCCAGCCACCGGCCAAGTGGTCGCGCGTGGATGACGGCACTTTCGTCTTCTTGTCGCCCTCCAACGATATGCGGTTCCTGGGGCCCATGCGGCTCCGGTCAGGGAATCTTCAGGACTACCCTCCACCTGGCGCGCTGGTGGGTGTCCTCGGCCTGGCCGTCGGCTTCGGCTGCAATTTCCTGAATGCCATCCAGGTGGAGAACCGATTGATCCTCAACAACGGAAGTCATCGCGCTTATGCGCTGCGGGATATGGGATTCACCCACGTTCCCTGCGTCGTTCAGCATGTCTCCACGCGCGACGAACTGGACCTGGTGGCGCCTGCCCCCGTCCGGCGCGATCCGGACAACTTTCTGAAAGGCACACGACCTTCGATGCTCAAGGATTACCTCAATCCGAAGTTGCGCAAAGTGCTGCCGGTGCATCGGCGACTGAAACAAATCACGGTCAAGTTCGAGGTGAGTGAAGTGTCCATACCCGCGCTTTGAGCGAATCCCATCAAGTTGTGGAACCAACCTCAGCGCCAGACCTGGACCATACCAACAGCGCCATGCTTGCGCCGCCTCCTGACCCGCCTGAAAGAGCGATCCCGGCGACCGGGTCGCCGCCACCCGATTCAACGGAACGTTGGAAGGCATGGGACAGATTCCTGGAAGCGACGCCCGAGACCGGTTTCATGCAATCGTCGTGGTGGGCGGAATTTCGTCTGGCCGCCGGATACGAACATTTCGCGGCTATCCTCAAACATCGGAACGCCATCGTGGGGGGCGCGGTGGTCATGAAGTTCTCAGTGACGCCTCAGAGCTGTTTTTATTATGTGCCCGATGGGCCGGTGCTCCCTCCAGACGAATCGGCGGCGGGCGAAGTCTTCGCCGCCATCCTCGAGGCCATCGAGGACCGGCGAAAGACCGAAGCACAAATGGTCAGCCATCTCCGGATTGAACCGCGCTGGCAACGTCTGCCGGGGTTCGTGCGCGGATTCCGATCCGTAGCGGAGTTCACAGACAAATACAGCGAGCCGAGAAACACGCTCTGGATTGACCTGCTCGCTTCGGAAGAGGGCATCCTCGCCCAAATGAAACCCAAAGGGAGATACAATATCCGGGTGGCGCAGCGGCACTGCGTTAAGGTGGTTGAAGACACTTCCGCGCAGGGTTTGGCCGATTTTCTGAGCATCTACCAGGCCATGGCTGCCCATCAGGGAATCCAGCCGAAATCTGCGAGCTACTTTGAAGACCTCGTCTCCACGCTGTGGTCCGCGCAAAAAGGTTCCTTTTTCTTCGCCGAGTATCAAGGCGCACGACTCGCCGCCGCCCTGGTGGTCTATTTCGGTAAACGCGCCACCTATTTCTTCGGTGGCTCGCTCAACCATCATCGCCACGTCATGGCGCCGTACCTACTTCACTTCGAAATCATGCGCCGGGCGAAGGCGCTGGGTTTTGCAGAGTATGACCTCTGGGGCGTCGCGCCGGCAGAACAGTCGGATCATCCGTGGGGCGAGATCAGTGTATTCAAACGCAAGTTCGGCGGGGTGGAACTCAAGCTCGTGCCGACTCTCGATTACGATTACGACGCGGCGGCCTACGCTCAGTACCTGGCCGGACAGCGTGACTCTGGAGACAAAGGTTTCCGGGCCTCTTTGTCGTCACCGTCTACCTCCAGCCCGGAGAATATGAACGAAATATGCGCAAGATAAATCTGTTTACGGATGTATTGCCCACGCCGCTCTTTCTCCGGCTGGTGCGTGCCGTCCGAAAGGTTGGAACGGAACGGCTGGCCGAAAGTTATCAAACCAACTTCTGGTTCGCGACGGACGCCAAGCCGAGGAATATCGCGGAAGAGGTGATCACTCGATTGTTTCCTCTGGTGCGGCCAGGACCCAAGTGCATCGGAGTGGAGTGGTGGCTGGGACGGCTGCCGTATGGAAAATCGCTGCCGCTGCATTTCGATCGCGATCTGGCCCTGGAAAAACAGACGGGACAGGTGGCGTGTCCATTGTGGGCCAGCATCCTTTATCTGAACCACTTCCCGTCCAGTCCAACCCTGGTGCTGGATCAGGTCCTGGGTGACGATAAACAATCGTTGGTGCCTCCGAAGGCAAAATATGGCCGGGCGCTTGAGCCCGTGCCCAACCATTACGTGGTTTATCGGGGCAACCTCTACCATGGCGTGGTGGCCAACGGAGATGGAAACGGGCATGTCCCATCCAGCCCTTCCAGGAAAACGAAGAAACCTTCCGAAATGCGCCTGACCCTGTTGATCAATTATTGGGATCGGCGTCCGTTGCCTCCGGTCTGTCGCGACTACGATGGCACCGTCTATAAGGCGCTGGAGGAGGCGTAGCGGCTTGGCCTGCTAGGGCCTAAGCGATCCGGCGTCTGCTGTCATGGTCGCCCGGTTTTGGCGGGCTCTACAATGGAAGCAGGACTATCAAGACCTTTAGGGAGGGCCCTGCCAAAATAGCCTGAGGCAAAACGAGGCGGCTTTGCTTTTATTCGGTCTGTCTCAGCCGGAAGAATTGGTATACGGACTGGTCGCGGCGGGAAGGTTGGTGAACGGGTTCGGTGACGGCGGGCGCGCTTTGCAAATTGAATCCGGCATTGATCCAGCTCAGCACTGGAAATAAAGAATAAGAAGAATAAAAAGAATAAGGGAAAAAGAACACAAGCATCCCATAAAGAATAAAAGAATAAGGGGACAGGTCCGAAGTTTGGCAAATTCGTCGGTTCCCGCTCCGTGCGCAGTCAAAACGCAACTTGTCGGATGAGGGCCAGAGCCCTAGCATCTCTACTCGATTGCCGAACAGCTCAAAAAGGCCGTCCAACCCGTCCCAACAAGTTGCGCACCAACACGAGCGGGAATGAGTCTGAGCGTAGCAATAGACATTGTTGAGACTCAATGGGCACGACAACATGAAAACCCCAGGCTTCCAGACGGGCTCCGAAACAAGACAGGCCAGACCGGTGCGCAGGCCCGGAGGGGCCGGCGTTATCCGGCCAAGATCTTACGTCATCCTGGCCATACTACTGAGCCTCTCCCTGTCGGGCAGTTCCTCCCGTGGCCAGACGAACTCAGCGAGCACTCTCCCCGCGACCCCGCCTGCCCCGCCTCCGGCCGCCCCGGCGCAACGAAGCGCCTCCGAGTTGGAGAAACTCGCCATGCCGATCGCGCTGCATCCGGATCAGCTCGTCGCCATCATCCTGCCTGCGTCCGCCTATCCACTCGAGATTGTTCAGGCCGCGCGGTTCGTCAAAGACACCAACAATATTCCCAAGGTGGATGAGCAACCCTGGGACGAGAACGTCAAGGCCGTCGCGAAGTTCCCGGAATTGATCACCAAAATGGATGCGGATCTGGCATGGACCATCAGCCTCGGCCAGGCTTTCGTGAACCAGTCTAAAGAGTTGATGGATACAATCCAGGCCCTCCGGTCCAAGGCTCAAAAGGCAGGGAATCTCAAAACCACAGCTCAACAAATCGTCACGGTCACAAACGTCGTCGTGCTGCAAACGAACGTCACGGAAGTGGTGCACGTGACTAAAGAGATCATCGAGGTGGTGCCCGCAAATCCATCCGTCGTCTACGTGCCCAGCTACCCACCGTCGATCTATTATCCGTGGTATCCGTACTATGCCTACCCGGCGCCAGTGTGTGCGTTTGGGGTCGGTTTCGCCTGGGGGATGGTCTGGGGAGCGGCCTGGTCGCACTGCAACTGGCATGGTGGGTCTGTGGACATTGACATCGACAGCAACCGGAACGTCAACAGGAATACGGATCGCAACACCGCGCGCGCGTCAGACCGGATGAATAATACCGGCGGCCGGGGCGGGTCCGGCAGACAGCAATGGAAGCCGGATCAAAATCGAATGCGCCAAAGCGGCGCCAGCCCGAGCACCCGGGAGGCCCGGGGCTGGGGTTCTGGGGCAAGACCCTCGACTGGAAACGTGGGTTCCCGGCCCTCGACCGGCAACGTTGGCGCGCGGCCTTCGACGAGCCATGTCGGAGCGCGGCCCTCCACCGGTAACGTTGGCGCCCGGCCTTCGACGAGCCCCTCGAGGCCACAATCTTCAGGCAGTAGTTCCTATGGCGGCCGATCGTCTTCGGGCACCAGCGCATTCAACCGGAGTGGCGGTAGCAGCAGCACCTGGTCATCCAGTAATCGGGGAACGTCGAGTCGTGGTGGTGGTGGATTCAGTCGCGGCGGCGGGCGGGGAGGAGGAGGGCGGAGATAAACCCGGCTTTAGCCTCAAACCCTATTCGTGAAACCATGAACATCTCAAACAAACCATTGATCACGGCTGTTCCTGAAGCAGTTTCGCTCCTTCAGACCGCGGGTCTGATTTTGGCATTGGCGCTAACCTTTTCGTCCACCATCCATGCCGGAGACGCGGGAAACACCGGCAGACGGTTCGCAAGTCCCGAGCAGGCCGTTGCGGCTCTCCGGCACGCCACGGCTGCAGCCGACACCAACGCGCTGAGGGACGTTTTGGGCCCCGGAGCCGAGGATCTGCAAAATTCTGACCGGATTCAGGCAAGGACTGAGCTGGAAACGTTCAGTTCAGCTCTGGCGGAGACCAACCAGCTCGTGCGCATTTCGGACACACTCTTCCTTCTCGAAGTGGGTGATGACTTGTGGCCATTCCCGGTTCCAATCGTGAAAAAGGATGGCGGTTGGTTCTTCGACACCGACGCCGGGAAGGATGAGCTTCTGAGCCGTCGTGTGGGTAAGAACGAGCTCACGACCCTTCCAGTCATGCGCGCCTACGTGGACGCACAACGCGACTACGCCAGCAGTGACCACGATGGGGACGGGGTTTTGGAATATGCCCAAAGGCTCGTCAGTTCCCCCGGCAAAGAAGATGGGCTCTACTGGCCGCCAGCGTTCGAGGGAGACGAGAGCCCGCTCGGGCCGCTGGTGGCTTTTGCGCAGGCGGAAGGCTACAGCCCGGAGCTGCGAGACGAAAACGAAGTCGAGCGCGGTCCGTACCATGGTTACTATTTCAAAATCCTCGGCCGGCAGGGCAAGCACGCGCCCGGCGGAAAATACGACTATGTGATCAACGGAAACATGATTGGCGGCTTCGCCTTGGTCGCATGGCCCGCTGAATACGGCAGCTCCGGTGTCATGACCTTCATCGTAAACCAGCAGGGTCGGGTGTACCAAAAGGACCTCGGCCCAAAGACCTCGAAACTGGCAATCAAAATAAAATCCTATGACCCTGATCCAAGCTGGACCCTGAGCCCGGATTGATTCCATCTCCCAGCATTTTTTCGACTTCAGAAGAACCGCAAGGCGGCGTTGGAACTAATGGCCACACCGTAGTCATTGCTGACCATCACCGAATAGAGGCCATGGTCCACACGATTGCCGCAACTTCGAGCCTGCCTGGCGGCATGCTCCTAATGCTTTCACATAGCGAGCACACATAGCGGACCTGTCCCTCTATTCAAGCACATAGCGGACCTGTCCCTCTATTCACACCTCTATTCAATTCACAACCTCAGCCTCTATTCACAACCTCTATTCATGTCCCCCCGTCCCTATTCACCTCGGAAAATAAAGAAGGGAAAATAAAGGGACAGGTACATAAACAAGAAAATAAAGGGTACATAAACAAAACAAAGGGACAGGTACATAGTTGTGGGTAATGGGGAATTGCAGCGCCCCGAGAGGAGCGCCATGGGCTTGTTGAGGTTCGAATGATTGAAAACGGCGCGCTCGATCCTCGCGCGCGCAGAAAGATTCCCTGCCAGGAACAATAGCTCCCCTTGGCCCACCCTCTAATCTAACTGAGAGCGGGCGTTTGTCGGCGGGTTATTGGATGAGGAGAATGTTTTAACCGCGCGGGGGTCCGCGTCCGCCGCGGGCTGCGTCAATGGGACCCAGCACGGCCGGTCGACTGATGGGATCGCGTTTCAAATCCCGTAGCACATACAGGTCTTTTGACTCCACCCCCCGCATCCGGCGGGCTCCATCCTTGCGTTTGGGCCCAAAGCGATGGCGCGCCTTCTCAAACACCTCGTTGACGTAAGCTCGTGAGCCCATCACCAGTCCATCCACAAAATAGCGCACACGCAGTCGGACGTAATCGTTGAGCGCCACGCGGCCTTTGCCCCGGAGCACCTCCAGGACTGCTTCGGGCGAAAAACCTCGACGCAACGGCCGGCCTTGAGCGTCGGTGCCTTCGTTCTGTTCTCCTTGGACCATCAGCCAGCTCCGGTATTGGTCGAGGGCTTGCTGGAGAGTCAAACTTTCCGGGCTGACTCGTTGTGCGCCGGCGATGACCCGACGCACAGATTCCTGAGCCGCGATATCACCCCGGCAGGCCCGGGCGTAACCGCACCAGCGATAGGTTGCCGGATCATCGGTCAAACCAGCGCGGAAGGAGTTGAGATCGATGTAGGCGGCCATGGCCGCCACGGCCTCCCCTTCGCTCTGGACCAACACGCTTTTAAAACGTCCTTCCCACAACGTGCCCACGCGGCCATGGGTCTTGTTATACCACTGGCTGAAGCGCTGCTTGAGCGACTTCATGAAGCTGCTCAAGTCCCACATGCGCACCAAGAAGCGTTGGCGTAACGCTTGAGCAGCTTCGTGCTGTTCCCGTTGGCGGAACAACTCCAGTTGTTGACGGGTGGTTCTGCTGCCCGGACTGCCGGAAAGGGCTTCGATTCGGCTCAACAGCTCTTCGTCGGTCAGTGGGGTTTCGGGGGCTTTGGGCACCAACAACAGCAGATGGAAATGATTGCTCATCACGTTGTGGGTGATCACGGTAAGCCCGCAGAACCTGGCGTATTCGTCCATGAACTTTTCGAACTGATCCCGCTCCGGCTCCTCCAGCAAGAATTGACGATCCACGATTCGGCTCATGCAATGATAAAAAGCATAAGCCGGACTGCCGGGGGCTTTCATGCGTCCTTGGCGCACGCCCACAGCAAACATCAACCCCCTGGCCCAGACAAGCCTTCTTTGCTTTCACAGAGCGGACCTGTCCCTTTATTCACATTTGTTCTCGCGAGCTTACGTCAACGAGGTGTTTGAGCCGTTGCGTCGAGGTATGGCTGCCGAACCCTGATCGTTTCAGCACGGAGAGAGAAAATCTGGGGGGACGAGCTCTATTCCGACTCCATCCGAATGGATTTCGGTGGTGCGAGGGAGCGAATCCATGGCTCCCGACCTTTGAAGTTTTTGTGATTCTGGCCTTGTGCCAGTGGCCATGGCCAGGCATCGCCATGAGGCCTGGCCGCATGCTGCTAATGTCCGTCTGCGACCAGGACCCAGTCATTGAAACCGTCGGCATGGCCCGTTGCTGGATAGGATAGTGAACGGTCAGAGGCTTTGGCCTCTGACGACGCGATCATCGTGTAACTCCCGCTGGTGGGATCATACCACCGCAGCTGCACCTTGCTGCCTCTCGCGATTTTCGTTGTATCAACGATGACGAGTCGGCTCGTTGGGAAGTAGACCAGCGCAGCGCGGGATGAATAACCAGAGGCTGCCTGATCATCACCGCTGCCCAGACCGCTTTTGAGGAAAGTTCCAGCATCGGGCTTCCAGGTGGGATCGGTCACGTAAGCATCCAGGATTATCCAGGTATGTTTGGCGTCCAACTGGGGCGCTTCGCTCAGGATATTAAGCCAGCCAGGGCCGCCGTCAAAAAGTCCGGTCACCCCAAACGGCCACCACTTTTCGTGGCCGAAGTTGATGCCAACCGCGCCGCGGATGAACGTGGCGTAGTTTCGCTCGCGTAACTCCTGGTTCTGTTGATTCTTATAGTGTGGTGCGTTCACATAGGGGGGTTCGATGTCGACCACGGGATAGATGGCCGCCCTGGCCTGGTTATAGACCTTGTCGAACTGCTCAGCGGAGCTGCTGCCGTAATGGTAGATCGTGTCAGCGCTTTGTTTGAACCATTTATATCCATCGGTGCCTTCGGCTGATATGAACTGGTCAAAGGAGGTTGAGCCATTGGCTGGCTCAGCGATGATCAGACGATGGCTGGCTCCTTCAGCATCTCGAAGCCCATGGAAGATGGCATCCAGACCCAGAGCAGGTCCCTCGTTGTAGCGCCATTTGAAATCACCCATGACATGCCACACGATATTTGGGTAGCTGGCATAGCGGGTGGCGACGGCCTTTCCAAAGTTGTAGGCATTCGTGGTTCCGGCGGCGACCAGATCCGGCACCGTTCCGGTATTTCCCCAGCTCATGAAAAACGAAAAGACGACGGTCATCTCCAAGCGAGTAGCCTCGCGCATCACCCAGTCCATCGAAGACCAAGCCGGGCCCAGGGATGAAGCGTATGGTTGAGCGCTAAAAAACCTCTGGCCGGCTTTGTTCTTATATCGATCGCCAAAGCTGTCATTCATATGGACACCAAAGGGCGACACCGTGATGGCATTAAATCTCAGGGCTTTCAGACCTTCTAGAGCCTGCGTAATCTCGGCATCGGAACAGTTTTGCGACATCGCCCAGGACGACATGGTTTTCAAGAGATAGATCTTGCCGGTCTGGTCGATGAAGCGTCGGTTGGCGGTGCTTACCGGGTAGGCAAAACCGCCCGAGCCCCTGTTCAGTCCGGCCTCCAGCTGGACGGTCCGGCCGGCGCTTTCAGCTTCTGCCGCCATAGCCGTCGTGGTCCCGAGGAAAGGCTGAATCGCCAGCGCCGCAACCATTGGAAGTGAGAAGATACGTCGAAACGGGAATGCGGCACACGGACAGGCGTTCTTGCTGCCATCGGAGGATGGCCACTCCTCTCCAAGAGTTTGTCGTCTCATAGGCTGAAGTGGAGAGAGCCATACCCTTTTTCAAGCAGCCAACCAAGGGGAATCATCTCCCGCCGACCAGGCATCCTTGGCGAATTCTACATTTGCCGCACGGACACGTCCGACAGAAAGCCAAAAGAAAGGCTGCCTTTCGGCCAAGGCAATTGAAAGTCGCCTTGGGCCAAGGCAATTGCGATGTTTTGCGCGTGGACATTATGTTGAAGACCTTATCGATCATTGGTTACCTCGGAATGATTGGCGGTTTGCTCGGTTTGCTGGCTATGCGGACTCTTTTCTCATCCTCTCCACTCGTCATCTCGACGCAGGTGTTGGCCCTTGTGCTGTTGGTATGGGCGCGGGTCACCTTTGGGCGGCGCAGCTTTCATGTGGTGGCTGATCCGACGGAAGGAGGCTTGGTGACTGGCGGACCCTATCGGTACATTCGGCATCCGATCTACGCAGCGTTGTGCCTGTTCACTTCGGCGGCGGTAGCGGCGCATTGGTCTTGGAGCGCCGGTTTGTGCGGTGGAATGGTTTGGGGCTGCGCGATCCTACGAATCTTCTGCGAGGAGTCCCTGATGGTGGCACGATACCCCGAATATGCTCAATACGCACTCACGACTTGGCGCATGATCCCTTATGTTTATTAAGCCTTCCACAAGCAAATCGAACAACGCAAAACCCGGCAGGATTCGCGAGCGAAGAGGAACCGACCCGTGCGCCTCCCAGTCGGTTGCAGAATGAGAAGCACGATCCGGGCGGAGCGACCCGGGCTCGCGAGCAACTGGAACGCGAGCGCCGGGGTCGCTGGTTGATTAATTTGTCAACGTTCGTGTGGATGACCGTTGGCTGCTGGTTTCAGGCTGCCGAACAATCCGTGGCTCTCGTCGAGCGGACCCGAGGCGAAAAAGAGGGTATCGGCGCTTCCAGCGCGGCCGTCATTGCCGAAGCTCAATCCCCAAAGACCTTCGATTTGAATCGGACGTTGGTCTTTGAGAAGGCCGTGGAACCTGCCGTCCAGCCCGAAGGTCATGATCGTGCCGTCTCCGAAATTACCCACCAACAAGTCGCCGGCGTGTATTCCAAAGGTGAGCGGCGCTAAGGCCACACCCCAGGGCGCGTTGATCTGGGCCAAGTGGCCGCCCGCGTCCGTCCCGGTTGCGAACCGAGTGAAGGCTCCGGTCTGCGGGGCAAACGCGTCGATCAGTCCGCGGCCGCGGCCCGGATCTTCGTCACCTTCCGTTTGATCGCGTTTGGCGAACATGACGAAGACCATGCCGTTGACTGATTGAACGTTGAAAGGCGCGTACCCGGCGGGCGCGTTCGTGTCGGCGAATTGCGCGATGAGGCTGGAGTTCGTGCCATAGGCGTCGACGGTGCCTTCAGCGAAATTGGCGGCCAGGAGGAGCGGGCCGTTGGAGTTGGTGGCAATCGTCAACCCCGTGTAAGCAGCGCCTGGGCGCGCGGCCAGCGTTTCCGCCGTCGTGCCCAACGCGCCGCGCCAGCCGGAGATGATTCCGCTCAGGCTGGCAAACAGGAAAACGTCGCCGTTGAAGCCGCCTTTGTTGTTGCCGACCACGCCGGTGGGAGCGCCTCCGGGAATCGTGACTTGCAGGGTTTGCTTGCTAACAAGGTCCACCCCGTTGGGGACGTTGGTCACGGCGTAAAGCGTTGCTAGGCCGGCCGCGTTATCAGCCACCCAGAACGGGCCCGTGCCGCTAAACGTCACGCCCCAGGCGTTGACCAGGTTGGTGTCCTGCCCCTGCGCCACGCCGGCCAAGTCCGACACCAGGTTGGCCTGGCGGTAATGCGTGGCGGTCGAGCGGTAAAAGAAGTACTCCGACGTGTAAGGCACTGGCCTTTCTTCGTCGACGAGCGCGCCTGGCTCCACAGGAGCCACTCCCGCGACCGTGTTCACGCGCTGCACATAGCTCAAGGGGTTGAGGACCCCACGCCCCTCCTCAGAAATGGCCCGCAGAAGCACCCATGGAATCGCCGTCGGGTCTGGGGTGCAAGCGTCCACTCTCTGTGCAATGACCCTGCTGCCGCTGGTGGTTTGCCAGGCCACCCCTGTTGGAGTGCCGAAATGTTTCCCCACTTCCCTGCGGTGCTTGGCATCGGCGTAGAGAGTTGCTTCGGGCGCAACGAAGATCCAATTCGTCCCGTTCCAGCGGTAGGTTTGAACTCCCACCGCGAAAACGTGGAAGACGAGCCGGTTGCCCTCGGGCACGGCAATGCGATCGCAGGCGGCTGGCAATTCGGGCCCGCCGGAGCCGTGGGCAGCTGGCGTTGC
>Ga0247664_1000123_pt1 | contig 19432 bp, 14 predicted proteins | sample CNK05_metaG_FD_182715 | JGI IMG/M metagenome (GOLD analysis project Ga0247664, IMG submission 182715) | Soil microbial communities from Purdue University Martell Research Forest, Indiana, United States - CNK05 | ecosystem: Environmental > Terrestrial > Soil > Temperate forest > Bulk soil...
GGCCGGTTGGTTGGAGTTTCCAACCACGAAATCCCCAGGCGCGGCCGGGTGTTGCCCAAACGCATCGCCTTCGACAAACCAGCCCCGGTAATCGCCCAGGTTGAAATCGACGAACACACTTTCGTCAGGGCCGAGGCTGGAGGCCGTGACGGGAGGGTCGTTGGAGTTGCTGGTGGACGCTGGTGCCGCGGGATCGCGGAGTGCGCCGATCCAACGTTCTAACCGGCCGGGGTCCACTTTAAATTGCTGGGCAATGGTGTCCCGTTGGGCTGGCGGCGCCAAAGCGGCGCCGGCGGCGGCCAGGTAAGCGGCGAGCGTTTCATCGGCCTGAACCCAGGACTCCGCCACCGCGGCGCGGATGCGGATTTTGCCTTCTTGCAGTTGCCTGACGAGGGTCTGCTGGTCGGCTTCGGAGTCGATCGAGCGCTGGGCATAACGGGAGCTGCTCAAGACGCCAAAGAGAGCGTAGTAATCCTTGGTGGCGATCGCATCGAATTTGTGATCGTGACAACGCGCGCACGCCACGGTCAGGCCCAGGAACGTTTTGGAGAGCACATCGATTTGATTATCGATCAGCTCCGCCTCGTGCAGCCGCACGTCCACTGGCGAATGATCCCGTTGCCCCAGCCAATAGAAAGCCGGGCCGATGATTGATTCGTTGAAGCCCTCAACGGGGTGTCGTCGTGGTTCGGGCAATAAATCGCCGGCGATATGTTCCAGCGCGAATTGGGGATACGGCACATCTGCATTGAAGGCGCGGATAACGTAATCGCGGTAGCGCCACGCGTTGGGGTTGGCGTAATCATACTCGTGTCCCAAGGTCTCGGCGTACCGCACCAAATCGAGCCAGTGACGCGCCCAGCGTTCCCCGAACCGGGGCGACGCCAGCAATCGATCGACGATGAGGTTGTAATCGTCTGGATTGGCCAGGAGCTGATCGATGGCGCTGGCGCTTGGTGGAAGGCCGATGAGATCAAAATAGAGACGCCGCAGCAGGCTCCGCGGATCGGCGGGAGGCGCCGGCCCCAGCCCCGCTTCTTCCAGGCGGTTCAGGATGAAATGGTCGATTGGCTGAGCCGGCCAGGCCCGGTTCTTTACTTCCGGTGGCACCTGCGCCCGCACCGGTTGCCAACTCCAATGTGCCCGCCGCCGCTTTTCCAAATCGAACGATGGCTGCTTGGAAATGGTGGTGGCCCCCGACGCTTCCTCCGGCCAGGGAGCCCCCAGCTTGATCCAGGAAACCAGGTCTTCGATCTTGTCGGCCGCGAGTTTGTTTTTTGGCGGCATTTGCAGCTCGGGATTGCCATAGCGAATGGCTTCCACCAACCGGCTTTTGTCCGGGTGGCCCGGAACGATGACCGTCCCGGTCTCGCCTCCGGCCAGCAGCCCGGCCCGGGAATCCAGACGCAAGCCACCTTTGAGTTTCTCCGCGGTCGCGCTATGGCATTGGTGGCAGGACTCCACGAGGATGGGTCGAATTCGTTTCTCGAAAAGCTCAATGGTCTCCGGCGACAATTCCGCGGGTTGGATGGGCAAATGGAGCGTGCTGAACGTGAGCAGGGCCAGAAGACGGAACAGGCGTGGATGGGCCAGCGTGCCGGCCGGACGAGGCCCGCGGAGGAACCGTTGCCGTGTCTCCACATGGATTGCCGCCTGGTCGTTCATCATCGCAGTGGCGGATCCGCGAGCGGTTTTCCGTTTGTTTGCAGGATCTGAACCTCATGGATGCCGTGCGGGCCGGGCTCGCTGAAGGTCCAGACGACGTTCTTTTCGGGAGTAACCTCCAGGAGCTTGGTCTGCCGGGCGCCGATCCCATACGCGCAGATCACTGTGTTTCCATTCGGCAAACGTTGCCCGCCACAGGCGTCCTTGATGAGAGGTTCACTCAGATCCTTGTTGGACAATTCCCAGATGGTTTGGCCTTTGGCATCGACTTCGATGGTTTGGTTGCCGTAGGTGCAGTTGATCAGGGTATGCCCGTTCGGCAACCGGATGGCCGTGAAAGGCCAATGCGGTGTTTGGACTTCCCAGACCACCCGGCCAGCGGCGTCATATTCGCGCACAACTTTGTCGAACAACTGTGGCACCAGATAATTTCCGTTGGCCAACTTGCGGGCCATGCGGCTTTCCATGTGGTGATTGGTGTTCTGACAACGCAGGGGAATCTCCAGGTGCACCTGGCCGTTGCGATCGATCTCCAACAGGCGTGGCTTGGCGCCCGCTTCGCTGACCAGGAATTTATCATCTGGCAAAGCCTGGACGGTATTCACTTCGGCCTGAGTTCCTTTCCATTCGAAAAGTGTTTTTCCTTCGCGAGTCAGCTCGACAACCCCACCGCCGGGGAACTCGTTTCCCTTGGAGACCGCAAGCAGCAGGTGGCCATTGGACAAGACCCACCCATCCCGCGTGCTGCCAGGATATTTCCAGATGGTTTTGCCTGAGCCGTCGACGATGCGTGTTTCGGTGCCGGTGGCCAGAAAGACATGCGTCAGTCCGGTGGGATCGGCGCTAGTTGCCCCTGGAGTCTCAGGAGCTGAGACCAATAATAATATGGAGATGGAGAGGGACACGGCGGTGAACCGGGTGAACATCTTCATAGGCGTGCGGCAGGTTAGCGCACAGAGCGGGCCGGTATCACGCACAAAAAGCCCGGCCGCCGACTGTGGGAACGTCTTCTGTTTGAGCAGCTTTTGGGCGGAGACGGAGCCCGCGTGCGTGGCTGGTGATCATGGTTCGGTGGCTGCTTTCCCAGTTGACGCTCTTAACAGCCGGCCCGTAAGGTAGCCGCCATTACCGGCCCGGTCCGTCTTGGGCCTGCGGACAGAAAAGCCTATGCCTGAAGGATATTGCGTAAAGTGCAAAGCCAAGAAGGAGATCTCGGACGCGGTCGAGGAAACCATGAAGAACGGCCGCAAAGCCATCAAAGGCAAATGTCCGACCTGCGGCACCGTCATGTTCAAAATCTTGGGGGGCAAAGCCGGCTCGGTTTCCGGGGCGGGCAGCGCACCGGCTTCGTCTTCCACGCCGGCTGGTTAGTTTCAGAAGATTGTTGACTCTATGTCTCAGCAACTCGCTTACGTCATCATTACGCCCTATACCCTGTCCAAGTCACGGACAGGTGGCATCCTGGCCCGGCTTATCACTCGGACGGGTATGGAACTGGTTGGCGCGCGCATGTTTGCCCCGAGCCAGGAGTTGGTAAAACTTTATTCCCAGGCCATCGTCTCGGCGGCTGACCCGCAAGATCGCCGCATCCAGGAACTGCTCCGCGATTATATCCTCGCCAACCTTTCCCCGGATCCCAAAACCGGTCGGCGCCGCCGAATGATGATGCTCCTGTTCCAGGGCGATGACGCGGTGCGCAAAGTCCGCTCCGTGATCGGCAACATCAGCCTGGATCGCCGTGGCGGCGAGACCATCCGTGATACGTATGGCGACCTGATCCTCGACGAAAGCGGGAACGTGCGCTACTTCGAACCCGCCGTGCTCGCGGCTCCCAACGTGGACGAGGCCCGGCAGAAACTTCGCCTATGGACGGAGTATTCGGACAAGGATGGCGGCGTGCTGGATGACACGATCCCGTATGGTCCGGGCGACAAACCCCAGCGCACGTTGGTCCTGATCAAGCCGGACAATTTCCGATTTCCCACCGGCCGCCCCGGCAATGTGATCGATTTCTTTTCGCGCACCGGCCTTTACATTGTGGGCATCAAAGTTCATCGGATGAGCGTGGCCGATGCCATAGAGTTTTACGAGCCGGTCAAGGAAGTGCTGCGGACCAAGCTGAAGGATGTGGTGGCGCATCGGGCGAAAGCCGTCTTGGAGAAAGAACTCAATTTTCCCATCCCCCCTGCGGAAACGCAGCAGTTAGGCGAGATCCTGGGCCCGCTGTTCGGGGAGAACCAGTTTGAAAGCATCGTCAAGTTTATGTCCGGACGCACCTGCAGCGATTGTGAGCCCGCCCGTCGCTCCGAACCCGGCACAGAAAAGTGCATCGCCCTCGTTTATGAAGGGGTCAATGCGGTGAACAAGATCCGCGATGTCCTCGGCCCCACGGATCCCTCCAAAGCGCCTCCAGGCTCCATCCGCAAGGAGTTCGGATCGAACATCATGGTCAACGCCGCCCACGCCAGCGATTCCGAGGAGAACGCCAAACGCGAAATCGGCATCGTCCGCGCCGGCGAAAACACGTTCCGCGCCGTCGTCGAAGGCTTCTACGGGAAATAGTCTCAGTCCTACAATTCCACCTGCATGCCCAGTTCCACCACGCGATTGGCTGGCAGATGAAAGAAGGTGGTGGCGGGCTGGGCGTTGCGGGCCATAAAGGAAAAAAGCATCTTCCTCCAGCGCGCCAACCCCGGGCGAGCCGAAGCGAGGATGGTTTCGCGTGAGAGGAAGAAGGTGGTGTCCTCTTCGCGCACGTTCAGCCCTTCCAGGGCGCACCGGCGCAAGACCTCCGGCACGCTGGGTGTGTCCAGGAATCCGTAACGTCCAACGACCCGATACAGGCCTTCGCCAAGCGCTTCTACGCGCAACCGTTCGTCCTGCGAAACGTGGGCCAGCTCGGTCACACTCAGGGTCAGCAGCAACGCCCGCTCATGCAGCACGCGGTTGTGTTTCAGATTATGCAGCAGCGCCAGCGGCGTGCCTGTGGGGTTGCCGCTCATGAACACGGCGGTCCCTTTGACTCGCGCGGGCGGATCGCCGGCCAGGCTCTTGACGAAAAGATCCAAAGGCAAGACGGCGGCGGCAAGGCGTTCCCCGAGCAATTTCCGGCCGGCCTTCCAGGTGGTCATCACGGCAAACAAACCAAGCCCGATCACCAAGGGGAACCAGCCGCCATGCGCGATTTTGACTGCATTGGCCCCGAAGAAGGCCAGTTCGATCAACAGAAACAGGCCGCACCAGAACCCTGCCTTGGCGACACTCCAATCCCACAGCCGGCGGGCGGCAAAGTAAAACAGGACGGTGGTAATTGCCATGGTCAGCGTGACCGCAATGCCATAGGCCGCCGCCAACCGGCTCGAACTTTGAAATCCCAGCACCAAACCGCAGCAGGCCAGCAAAAGCAGCCAGTTGACCAACGGCAGATAAATCTGGCCGCGCTCTTGTTCGGACGTGTGCCGGATTTCCATCCGCGGCAGGTAGCCGAGTTGCACAGCCTGTTTGGTGATGGAGTAGGCGCCTGAGATCAGCGCCTGTGACGCGATGATCGCGGCGGCCGTCGCCAGCCCCACCAATGGATAAATGCTCCAGGCGGGCGCCAGCCGATAAAACGGGTTTTCCGCAGCCGTCGGATCGCTCAAAAGCAGCGCCCCTTGCCCAAGATAATTGAGGATTAAAGCCGGAAAAACCACGGCAAACCACGCCCGCCGAATCGCCCGCGCCCCAAAATGACCCAGGTCCGCATACAGCGCCTCCGCTCCTGTCACCGCCAGAAACACCGAACCCAACACCACAAAGGCCGCGCCACCTTGTTCCAGCAGGAAACGAATGGCGTGATGCGGGCTAAGGGCTTGCAAGATTTGCGGCGCGCCCCAGATGCCGCGGATCCCCAGCGCCGCCAAGGCCACGAACCAACAGAATGTCACCGGACCAAAGGCCCGGCCGACTCCGCCCGTGCCATGACGTTGCACGGCGAATAATGCGATCAACACCGCCACCGTCACGGGGACCACATAGGAAGTGAGAGCAGGTGACGCCACCTCGATTCCTTCCATCGCACTCAGGACGGAGATCGCGGGCGTGATCATGCCGTCTCCGTAAAGCAGCGCCGCCCCAAAAACTCCCAAGGCCAACAACCAAATGCGCGGCCGGATGGGTCGGGCGCCGGGCTGCTTGGGCGCTTCCCCGTAAGCCAGGGCCAGCAAAGACAGCACCCCGCCTTCGCCGCGGTTATCAGCCCGCAGCACAAAGGTGAGATACTTCACGCATACGATCCCAATCAACGACCACAACACCAAGGACAGAATCCCTAGCACATTGGTCGGGCTCGGGTCCATGGCGCGCGCGCCGTGAAAGCATTCACGGAGGGTGTAAAGCGGGCTGGTGCCGATGTCCCCATAAACCACGCCCAGCGCCCCCACCAGCAATCCCGCAGTTACTTTGCAGTCCGTTAATTTCGAGTCGGTCAGTGGCGTTTTCACTAATCAGCGGCAGGCGCTTTTGCGCGCGGCCGCGGGAGCAGAGCAAGGCAATAACACCCGCGGCCACGCTTACATGCGTGCCAACGTTTTGATTTTGAGTCTGGGAGAATTGGGGGACCCGCCATGAGCGGCCCTCGAAGTTCGCCCTTCCAATTGCCGACGAGGTTAGCTGACGGGCTCGGCCTTGAAAGTGGCCTCGGCGCGATGCTCGCGACCGTTCGCCCCATCCACACGCCGTAGCGCGTGGTACTTGGGTCCCCCGCATCCGGCCTCAGGAAGGAAGCCGGAATTAGGCTGCGGCCGAGACAGAACCACAGCCCGGCCGGACTGTCAAACAGGAAGCCGCTTACTCCGCTTACTTCCAGCCGGCCAGGACCCGATCGGTCATATGCAGCACCGTAGCCGGATAAATGCCGAGATAAAGCATTCCGGCGATGCAAACGCCGAGGGAAATCTTGGTCGGCCAGGAAACGGGGAGCGGCGTGAGATCCGCAGGCGGATGTGCCCAATAGATCGCCCGGATGACCCCGAAATAGTAGTAGAGCGAGATCACGATCCCAACGATCGCCACTCCGATCAACCAATAGTAAGTCGGGCCTTGCTCGATGGCGGCACGCAGCAGCAGAAATTTCCCGAAGAAACCGGCCAGAGGCGGGATACCTGCCAGCGAAACCATGGCCAGGGTCATGGCGGCGGCCAGGGTGGGCGCGCGCTGATGCAATCCAGCCAGGGCGGAGAGATCTTCAATATCAGCCTGGCGCAGCACCACGCAAAGGACCGTAAATGCCGCCAGGATGGTGAAAAGGTACCCGCCAAGATAATAGAGCACGGCGGCCTTGCCGGCGTTGCTCAGGGCGGCGATACCCAGCAGGATAAAGCCGGCGTTGGCGATGCTCGAATAACCCAGCAACCGTTTGAGGTTTCGTTGCGGGATGGCGCAGAGACTGCCGTAGAGGATGGTGATGGCCGCCATCGCCATGAGCAGACCGCGCCAATGACTAACCAAGTCCAGCGGCAACGCGCTAAAGAGCACGCGCAGAAGCATGACGAACCCAGCCGCCTTCGAGCCCACGGCCAAAAACGCAGCGACGGGCGGCGGCGCTCCCTGGTAAACATCTGGCGCCCAGATCTGCAGCGGAAACGCCGCGATCTTGAAGGCCAGTCCGGCGATCAGCAGCAGCAACCCGACCAGAAAAACCGGCTGGCCCGCCAATGCCGTCGCTTTCGTGGCTAATTCGGAGAAACTCATGGTGCCTGAACTTCCGTAAACCAGCGCGATGCCGAAGACCATGAACGCCGAGGCTAACGCGCCGAGGATCAGATATTTGATACCGGCCTCCAACGAGCTGAGCCGGTTGCGCTGGAAACTGGTGAGGATATAGAAAGTGATCGTGATCAATTCGATCGACACAAACAACATCGCAAAATCGTTGGCGGAGGCGGCAAACATCATGCCCGCCAGGGCAAACAGGATCAGGCTGTAGAATTCAGATAAACCCGCTTCGATGTGATCGGCGAACTCCGCCGACATGAGCAATACCAGAACCGCCGCCGCCAGAAAGATCCGTTTGAAGAATAAGGCGAGCTCGTCCAACACATAGCTCTGCCCAAACGCGAACTCGGGCAGATGATAACTCAACTGGCCACTCTGGAAGGTTAGAAAGAACGGGGACCGGACAAAACTCGAGATTAGGATCAACCCCATGCCGAGAGCCGCCAAATACCCGAGCTTGCGCCGGTTCTCGCGCGGCATCCACAGATCCAACAGCAGCATGCCCAGCGCGAAGATCAGGACCGACACCTCCAATTTCAGCAACGATACGTTGTTCATGATCGCGCGCTCAGATCTTTCCACCGCCCGCCGCGGATCCACCAGGTTTCTCCTCCGTCATGAACCGGCGGCCCGGGGTTTTCTTGTCGGGTTGACCCGTGGCCAGACGGACAATTCGTTCTGCGCTGGGCTTGATCTTGTCGGCCAGCGATCGCGGCCAGAACCCAAAAAAAATCAGGCCGGCCAGCAACAACACGAACGGCGTGCGGCGCCAAGGGGTGGCGTCCACCAGCTGCGCCCATGCCTCCGGGGTTTCGCCATGCAGAATCCGGCGCACGGCTCGCAGCATGTAGACCGCCCCGATCACTAGACCGCCCCAGGCGGCCGCCAACACAAACCAGCGGGCGTGGCCGAAGGCACCTTTCCACGCTCCGAACATCACGGAGATTTCCCCCACGAAATTGGCGAACCCGGGCAACCCGCATCCAGCCAGCATGGCCATGAGCAAAGCCGCTCCCACAAATGGGAGCTGGCGCAGCAATCCGCCCAGTTCGTCCATATTCAGAGTGCCGGTTTGCGCGCGCAAATAGCCACTCAAGCCGAAGGTGAGCGCCGCCAGCAAGCCGTGGGCGATCATCAGCAGGATTGCTCCGGTGACGCCGATCAGATTCAAGCTGGCAATGCCGAGGAAAACGAAGCCCATGTGCGCGACGGAGGAATTGCCGATGAGTTGGTTGAGGTCCCGTTGGCGCATCGCCACCCAGCCGCAATGCAAGATGTTGCCCAGGCAAAGGCAGGCCAGGACAGTCAACCACGGGCGCGTCCCCGCCGGCAGCAGGGGCAGGGCAATCCGAATCAGGCCATACAACCCAAATTTTTTGAGCACGCCGGCATGGAGCATGGCCGTGGCCGTCGGCGCCGCGGCGTAGCCGAGGGGCGCCCAGGTATGGAATGGCCATAACGAAACGAGGATGCCAAAGCCGAATAGCAACACGGGAAAGATCCACTGCTGCACCGCCATGGGCATCGGATTATCCTTGAAGTGGGCGGTCAAGGCCACCAGATCAAACGTGCGTTTGTCCACTGGCACCTGCAGGTAGAGCGCGATCAACCCAACCAATGCCAGCAACGCGCCGGCGCTTAAGTACAGCGCCATCTGAAACGTGGCGTAGTTTCGGTTTTCGCCCCGGCCCCACACGCCGATCATAATGAAGGTGGGAATGAGCGCGAACTCGTGAAATGAATAGAAAAAGAGCAAGTCCAACGACGCAAAGGCGCCGAAGATCCCGCCGATCATCACGAGCAAAAGAAAGTAATACGATTTCTCCTGCGTCTTGATCTCCCAGGAAACGCACACCGCCGCAAACGCCACCAGGGCCGCCATGAAGATCAGTCCCACATTAACCCCGTCCACCCCCACAAAATAATTAATGTCCAACCCCGGAACCCAGCGGATGCGGGTCACATACTTATAACCACCCGCGCCGGCCTCGGCGCCTTCGAATCCGAGAAACACGCTCGTGGCCAGGAGCAAGGTGCCCAGGGTTGTCCCCAGCGCGATCGAACGGATCAGAAAACGGTAGCGGGCTGGAATCGGCACAATGACCAGCGCGGCCAGCAGCGGAAGCAAAATGATGCAGGTCAACATGCCGTTCAGCGCTTCATTTCAGGGCCAACACAATCAGCACCACGACCCCCGCCACAAACAGGAACGCGTAGGTCTGCAGATTGCCTGTTTGCGCCAGGCGCAGGGCGCGCCCCAGGATTTCCACCGTGCCGTGCAGGCCGCGCACGAACAGGCCCGCAATCAACCAGCGATCAAGACAGTCCGCCAGGGCCGCCAACGCCTCGTGCGTGATCGCGATGAGTCGGTCATACAGTTCATCGAACCGAAACCGGTCGCGCATCAAGCGCGATAACATCCCCAGCCGCCCGGGCAGCGGATCCTGCTTGGCGCCCCGATATAAAGAGTAAGCAAACGAAAGCCCGAACAGAGTCGCGCCCAGCCCGCACAACGCCGCCAAAGGCGCGTGCGCGAAGGGAGCGAACATGGCTTCCAGGAAACCGCCGGTGCCCGCCGGTTCGCCTGGTTCAAACTGCCGTTCCAGATAACCGTCCAGCGCCCAAAAGCCGGCCAGCGTGCTCGCCACGGCCAGCACCACCAGCGGCCAGGTCATCACGCCGGGCGATTCGTGCACGTGCCCGGCGGAGTCGGAGCGCGCTTCATCGAAGAAAGCCACCAATAACAGGCGCGCCATATAAAAGGCCGTCAAAAACGCCACCGCGATCCCCAGCATGAACAACGGCGCGCTGTGTTGTGAGGCGGCAGCCAGAATCGCGTCCTTGCTGAAAAAGCCGCTGAACGGCGGCACCCCGCACAGAGCCAGCGTTCCCACCAGAAAGGTGCGATACGTGATCGGCATGGCGGCCCGCAGACCGCCCATCCTCCAGATGTTTTGCTCATGATGACAGGCGTAGATCACGGAGCCTGCCGCCAGGAAGAGGAGCGCCTTGAAGAAAGCATGTGTGCTCAGGTGATACATCGCTGCGGTGGGCCCCTGCAGTCCCACCGCCATCACCATGTAGCCGAGTTGCGACAAGGTGGAGTAAGCCAGGATCCGTTTGATGTCATTCTGTTGCACCGCAATTAACGCGGCCAACAGCGCGGTGATCCCTCCAATCCACGCGATGATGTCCAGCGCGCTAATCCCATCCAGGAAACTCAAGGGCCCAGGCCAGACGCGCTGGTCGCCCAGCAGGAAAAAGGCCCGGCACAACATATAAACGCCGGCCGCCACCATCGTCGCCGCATGGATCAACGCGCTCACCGGCGTCGGCCCCTCCATCGCGTCGGGCAACCAAACATGCAACGGAAACTGCGCACTTTTGCCCATTGCTCCGCAGAACAGAAGCAAGCCGGCCAGCGCCGCGAGCCCCGCCCACGCTTCCGGCGGCGCCGTGTTCAGGCGCGTGCGTAATTCTTCGAAGCCGACGCTGCCTAGCGTCGCCCAGACGAGAATGATCCCCAGAATGAATCCAAAGTCTCCCAGGCGATTGGTCAGAAACGCTTTCTTGCACGCATCGGCCGCCGCCGGTTTGGCATACCAAAACCCGATCAACAGATAACTGGACACCCCCACCAATTCCCAGCAGATGAACATCAACACCAGATTGTTGGCCAGCACGATGCCCAGCATCGAAAACATGAAAAGACTCAGGCCCCCAAAGTAGCGGCCCAAGGCGGGGTCTTCTTTCATGTAACCGTACGAATAGATGTGGATGGCGCTGCCCACTCCCGTCACGATCAACAACATGAGCAGACTGAGTCGGTCGAGGATCAAACCCAGCTCCACTTTGAAATCACGGATGGCCAGCCAGTCTCCAGCCACCGTGGAGACGGACGCGTTATGCTCCAGGGTGTTTCCCAGGAGCAGGAAAAGGCCCACGCTCAACACGAAGGAGACCACGACCGCGGTGATGGAGAGCCGCGCGCTCAACCGTCCGTCGCGGCGGGTGCCCAATCCGATGACGAACGCCGCCAGCAGCGGCAGAAAGAGGATGGGCCAAGCCAGGTGTTCCGGATGAAAAGAGTCAGGGTTCATCGCTTCACAGTTTCATCGTGGTCAGGTCCTCGGCGTGGGCGGTCTGGCGTTTGCGGTAGAGAGCGACGATGAGGGCCAGGCCGACGGCGACCTCGGCTGCCGCCACCGTGATGATAAAGAACACCATGACCTGGCCGTTCAATGTGTTCTGGTAACGGCTGAACGCCACCAGCGCCAGGTTGGCGGCGTTGAGCATCAACTCCAGCGACATGTAAATCACCAGCAGACTCCGGCGCACGATCACCCCAAGCGCCCCCAGGCAAAACAGGACGGCGCTCACCACCAAATAATGTTCCAGCGTCACCTGCATCAGGGCAGCTCCTTTTTGCTGAACAAAATCACTCCGACCATCGCGACGAGCAGTAACACCGACAGGATCTCAAACGGGAGCAGGTAATTCTCAAAGAGTAGATGACCCAGCCTCGGCGTGGAGCCTTCCGCCTGTGGAGTCAGGCCGTGCCCCAACCCGGATTGCGTGATGGCCAGAATGGCAATCGCCGCCAGCGCCGTCACGACCAACACCCCCGCGGCCGCGGCGAAGGTCTGCAGCCGCCGGCGGGCCTCCTCTTTCAGGTCGAGTAACATGATCACAAACAGAAACAACACCATGACGGCGCCGGCATAAACGAGGATCTGCACCGCCGCCAGGAAGAAGGCGTGAAGCAAGACAAACAAGCCGGCCAACGACACGATCGACAGCAACAGAAACATCGCGCTGGTCACTGGGTTGCGGCTGAACGGGTTGGCCACCACCAGAAACCCGCACAACAAGGTTAACCCCGCGAAGAAATAGAAAAAAAAGTCGTCCATGCGTCACTCGTTTTTCCACTTCTGAATCCCCGCATGGGTGCCGCCCAGAGCCAGCAGCTTCTCCTTGTTGTAAACCATCTCCGCGCGCGACAGACCGGTCAGGGAATAATCCTTTTGCAGGAAGATCGCTTCCTCAGGACAGACCTCCTGGCAGAAGCCGCAGAAAATGCAGCGAAGCATGTCGATCTCGAATTCTTGCGGCATCTTTTCCGCCTTGGGCCGATCGGCCGGAACGCCCTCCGGTCCGGGCGGTGTGATCTTGATCGCTTTGGGGGGACACACGAATTCGCAGAGCTGGCAACTCACACATTTGGTTTGCCCTTCCTGATCGCGCACCAAATAGGGCGCGCCCCGATAAGCAGGACCCACCGTCCAGGGCACCTCCGGATAATAGCCGCCGGCCACGCGTTTGGCCGCGTTCTGTCCCTTGACCAGGGTGCGCCAAAGATGGCGCGCGGTAATCTTGAATCCGCCGGCAATCGACGGCAGATACAACCGCTCCCAGAAGCTCAATTTTTCTCGTTTAACAATCATTTCTCAAATGCACGCACCACCAGCACCGCCGGCCAGCCTGGTCGCGCGCGCCCGTGACGCCGCCGAATGTTCAGGCCGCCGTTCAGCCGCTAGGCCGCCCGCCACCACAGCACGATGGCTGTGACCAAAATGTTGAGCAAAGCCAGGGGGATGAAACGACGCCAGCCCAGGTCCATCAACTGGTCATAACGAAATCGGGGCAACATCCAGCGCACCCAAATGAACACCACCATAAACGCCAACATCTTGGCCACGAACACCGCGATATGCAGAAGGCCTATCGCCAGGCTGCTGGTTCCGGCCGGCGTGCTCAGCCCCGGCAACGTCCACCCGCCCCAAAATAAAGTCACCATCATGGCCGAGCTCGCGATCATGTTTGCGTATTCGCCCAGGAAAAACAGCGCGAACTTCATCGAGCTGTATTCGGTGTGATAACCACCCACCAGCTCGGTTTCCGACTCCGGCAAATCAAAGGGAAGCCGGTTCGTCTCGGCGAATCCTGCGATCATAAAGATGAAAAATGACACCGGCGAATAAAGCACCAGCCACCCGTTCTCGGCTTGCCACCGGATCACTTCGCTCAAGTTGAGGTTGCCCACGATCAAAAAGATCGGAATGACGCTCAGACCCATCGCGATTTCATAGGAGATGAGCTGGGCGCTCGAGCGGATCCCGCCCAGAAACGGATACTTCGAATTGCTGGCATAACCCGCCAACACGATTCCATAAACGCCCAGTGACACGATCCCGAACGTGTACAATATCCCCACGTTCAAGTCCGCAATCACCATCTTCTGACGCCCCAGGTTCGACCCGAATGGAATCACCGCTAGGACCAAAAAGGCCGGGATCATCGTGATGGCCGGGGCCAGCCAGAAGTAAGCTTTGCGAACGTGACTCGGAGTGAAATCTTCCTTGAGCAGAAACTTCAAACCGTCGGCCAACGGCTGGAAGATTCCCCAGCGCTGCAGTAACCGTCCTACGACCGGGATCTTGAGAGCCAGCGGCGGAGCCGTCCGGTTGGGTCCCACCCGATCCTGAATCCAGGCGGAGATCTTTCGCTCCGCCAACACCGCGTAGGCGACCATCGTCAGCACCGGCACGATCACGCATACGATCTTGACCAGCGCGAAGAAAAGAAAATTCCAATCCATGGACTATTCCAGTGCGGAGTGCGGAGTGGGGAGTGCGCAGTGCGCAGTGCGCAGTGCGCAGTGGGGAACGCGGAGTGCGCAGTGCGGAGTGCGCAGTGCGGAATGCGGAGTGCGGAGTGCGGAATTCCCGTTGCCGCTTTCCGTTTTCGGCTTTCCGCGTTCAACCCGCGTCGGGTTACCTCGGCTGCTGCTCTCAATTGGAGATGAGTTCATGCATCAAATCGGAACACTGGCGCCGGTGTCGCCCAAGCCGGCCCAGCTTAGCCCCTGAAAGGCCGGGATCTCTGCCGCCATCTGGTTGAAGAGCCCTTCCATATTCACAAACCCGTTTTGGCCCGTGACGTTGTAAATCAGGTCATGGAGGAATTCCCATTCCGGCCGGGCCTCGCCCTTGGGTTCGACCGCTTTGAAGAAGCGTTGGACGCGGCCTTTGCCGCTGGTGAAGGTGCCCCGTTTCTCGGCTGGCGCGCAGCCGGGCAACAGATAATGGGCAGCGGCGGTAGTGGCATTGGGAAGGATATCGCTCACCACCAGCAGCTCAAGCTTTCCCAATAACTCCGCCGGGATGCCGTGGCGCGTCACGTCTTCGCCAAATACGATCAGCGTTTTGATCGTGCCGCGGCGGATGTCGTCCGCCATCCGCGGCAGGTTTGAACCCATTGGATCGGCCGCCAGCCCCAGCAGACGGGCGCCCTGGCCGTTGGGATTCTTGTCGGCCGCCACCAGCAATCGATCCGCCTCACCCAGGCGCGGCACCGAGTCGGTCAACGCGCCCGTTCTTTTGGCGAGCTTGGAGAGGAGGAAAAGTTCTTCGTTGGTTTGGCGGGCGGAGGCGACCACGGCGACGGAGCCGGCCGGAGCGCGGCGCACGCGCTCGGCGATCTCATGCAGGGCGGTGGCCCAGGTGCCGCCCTGGCCCTGGTTCCGCACATGGGTGAGTCGATCCGGGCGCCCGATCCACTTGTAATTCAAACGGCCGTAATCGCACATCCAGCAGGAATTGACGGCATCATTTTGCCGGGGTTCGTACCGATAAATGGTTCCTTCCCGCGATCCGATGGTAACGTTGCAGCCGGTCGCGCAACTGGTGCAGACGGATTTGCTTTCCTTCAGGAACCAGACCCGCATCTTGAAGCGGAAATCTTTGGAGGTCAACGCGCCGACCGGACAGATGTCGACGGTGTTCAGCGTGTAATTGTTGTCGAACTGGGTTCCTGGATAAGCGGCAATCGTGCTGTGACTGCCCCGTTGGATGATCCCGATCTTATCGTCTCCCACCACATCGCGGGTGAAACGGATGCAGCGCGTGCAGAGGATGCACCGTTCATCATCGAGCATGATGCGCGGCCCCAGCTCGACGGCCTTGGGCTTGCGGACTTTGTCCTCCACAAAGCGGCTTTGCGACTGCCCGTAGTCGATTGAATACTCCTGCAATTTGCATTCGCCCGCCTGATCGCAGATGGGGCAGTCCAGAGGATGATTGATGAGCAGGAATTCCAGGACTCCTTCCCGCATTTGTTTCACTCCGGGTGTGTCGGTGTAAATCTCCATCCCGGGCGAGACGGGCGTCGCGCAAGCGATGGCTGGACGCGGCGATTTGGCGATCTTGGGCGTGCCATCGGCGTTGATCACGGGCTTGCGATCCGGGCCCAACGCCGGCGTGCCGAACTCCACCAGGCACATCCGGCAGTTGCCTGCCACCGGCAGCTTGGGATGATAGCAATAATGCGGTACATCCACCTTGGCCAGTGCGCAGGCTTGAATCATCGTGGTCGCCACCGGCTTGCCGGTCTGCGGATCCGGCATGGTTCTCGGCACCGAGATGGTCCGGCCGTCCACGCTCACCGAAAACGTTTCCACCGGAGCCGAAGCGTTTTTTTCAGTTTGACTCATCGAATCTCGAGAGCGGTTAGTGGACGGCGCCGGCCAGGGGGGCGGCTTGGGGTTGCACCGCAGGCCCGCCGTGTCCGGGCTCCGGCGCGGCCGCGGCCGCGGCCGCCGTCGCTGCTTGGGCTGCGCGCGCTTCGTCCGCGGCGCCGCGGGCCACAAACTCATCCTTGAACTTGGCCACAAAACTCTGCACGGGCCAGGAACAGGCTTCCCCGAAAGCGCAGATGGTGCGGCCGCCCGGGATGTTATCGGCGATCTTGAGGAGATAATCGGCATCCTGGGCCCGGCCTTGTCCGTGAGTCAAACGCTGCAGGGCTTTGCTCATCCAGAGGGATCCTTCGCGGCAAGGGGTGCATTGGCCGCAGCTCTCATGAGCATAGAACTCGCTGATGTTGGCGAGCGCCGCGACGAGATCGGTGGAATCGTCCATCACGATGATGGCGCTGGAGCCGGACATGGTGCCGGCGGCCATGAGCGAATCGAAGTCATAAGGGAGATCCAGCACGTCGACTTCGGTCTCGGTTTCCTTGCCGTCGGGCCCGCGGCGTTTGAGTTTAAACTTTTCGCCGGCCTTCAGGACTTTGGCTGAGGATCCGCCGGGGATAATGGCTTTGAGCCGGCGGCCTTCCCGCAGTCCACCGCCGAAAGCGGGGTCGTGGATGAGTTCGCCGAGCGTGACTTTGCCGACTTCAATTTCGTAGTAGCCGGGTTTGCGGACGTGGCCGCTCAGGCTGACGATGCGGGTGCCGGTATTATTGGGCGTGCCGAGCCGGGCGTATTCCGAAGCGCCCATCGCCACGATGTGTCTCACCTGGCAGAGCGTTTCGACGTTGTTCACGATGGTCGGACACATCCAGAGCCCAAGCACGGCGGGGAAGTAGGGCGGTTTAATGCGAGGGTACGGGCGTTTGCCTTCGAGCGATTCGATCAAACCGGTTTCTTCGCCGCAGATGTAGGCGCCGGCGCCGCGATGGACATGGATCTCCAGATCGTAGCCGCTGCCGAGAATGTTTTGGCCCAGGAAATTCCTGGCTCGTGCTTCCTGCAGGGCCTGGTTGAGGATGCGGGCGCCTTCGGTGAATTCGCCACGGATATAGATGTAGGCCAAGTGCACGTCGTTGGCGAAGCAGGAGATGATCATGCCTTCCAACAACTGATGCGGATCCTTGTGGATGATCTGGCGATCCTTGAATGTGCCCGGTTCGGATTCATCCGCATTGCAGATCAGATAAATCGGCTTGCCGCTCCGCCGATCTACAAAAGACCACTTCAGGCCGCAGGAAAATCCCGCCCCGCCGCGGCCGCGCAGCCCGGACAATTTCACTTCCTCACGGAGCTGTTCGGCCGCAGTGAGCTTCTTGCCGTCGGCCAGTTCGCGGGTGGGCAGGGTGAGGACTTTGCGGAGGATTTCGTATCCGCCATGGCGCAGGTAGCAGTCGAGATCCCTGGTGTAGCCGGGGGCGTCGGCGTGCTTGAGGACCAGTTTATATTCCTGCGGCATAGCAAACGGCGATCAGCTGCTTGACTCTCCAATCGAATTGGTTACGGTGTCGGCTGCGCCGGATTGCCCGATGGTGTAACGGTAGCACAGCAGACTCTGGATCTGTTTGTCATGGTTCAAATCCATGTCGGGCAGCCAACGCTCCGATTTTCGATTTGGTAATTCTTTGCACGCGAATTGGGGCCATGAACCTACACGCAAAAGAGCCCTCACCCCCAGCCCCTCTCCCACTCGCCTCGGCGAAGCCTCCGGCGTAGCCAGGGTCGGATGGGAGAGGGTGGCCGCAAGGCCGGGTGAGGGTCGGTTCGACAATCGACAATCGGCATTTGGCAATTGAGTGAGCCTCCTTACGTCGGCTGCTACCTGAGAGGGGCGTTTCATGCTTTCTGGTTGTGGCCGCACTGGGAGAGGATCTCATCGGCTTTTTTGGGGCTCACCGCTTCATAGAACTTTTCATCGCACATCATCACCGGCGCGGTTCCGCAGCTGGCCAGGCACTCCACGTACTCCAGGGAGAATTTCCCGTCGGCCGAGGTCTGCAGACCGTGCCCATGGGCCGGCAACCCCAGTTTTCGGCAGAAATGCCCGTGTAATTCCGCCGCGCCGCCCAGGGCGCAGCTGAGCGTGCGACAGACTTTGATCACATGCTGACCGGCGGGTTGCTGGCGGAACATCGGATAGAAAGTAACGAGCTCGTAGAGGTTGATCGGCTGCAGCTCAAGTTTGCCGGCCGCCCAGGCGATGGCCTCCGGTGAAATCCATCCGAAATGGTCCTGGAGGGCGTGCAGAACCATGAGGGCCGCGCTGCGCTTTTTGTCCGGCGGATAATGGGAAAGCACCTCGTTGATTTGCTGTTCGACCAGGATGGGCAGGTTGAAGGTCATGGCTTGGCGCTTAGCGATCGCATTCGCCCATCACGAAATCCAGGGAACCCAGGATGCTGACCACATCACTCATCATGTGCCCGGGCAACAGCGCCGGCAAAATGCTCAGATTCACAAACGAAGGGCTGCGGATCTTGAGACGATGCGGTGTGCCACCTCCGCGGCTGTTGATGTAAAAACCCAGTTCGCCCTTGGGATTTTCCGCGCCGCAATAGATTTCGCCGGGCGGCGCGTTGACTCCTTGCGTGACCAGGATGAATTGGTGGATCAGTTCCTCCATGCTGGTGAGCACCTTCTGCTTGGAGGGCAGCACGACTTTGCCATCGTTCACGTTGATCGGTTCGCCGGCGGCGTTGTCAGCCCCGCCCGGTAATTGATCGAGGCATTGCTCCAGCAACCGCACGCTCTGCCGCATCTCCTCCATCCGCACCAGGTAACGATCGTAACAATCGCCTACCGACCCCAACGGGACATCGAATTGAAGCTCCTTGTAAATCAAATAGGGATTCGTCTTGCGCAGATCATGGTCCACGCCGCTGGCGCGCAGATTGGGTCCACTGAGCCCGTAATCGATCGCCATCTCCTTGGAAATAACCCCCACGTCGCGGGTGCGATCCACCCAAATGCGGTTGCGCGTCAGAAGTTTCTCCGTCTCCTGCAGGTTTGCTCCCACTTCCTGGAGAAACTTGCGGCATTGCGCGACCCAGCCGGTCGGCAGATCGCGAGCCAGCCCGCCGATCCGGGTATAGCTGGTCGTGAACCGCGCTCCGGTCAGGGCTTCCGCCAGGTTATAGATCTTTTCCCTCTCGGTGAAGGTGTGCAGAAAAACCGTCATCGCCCCCACATCCATGGCAAAAGAACCCACGCCCAGCAAGTGGGCCGAGATCCGGGCCAGCTCGCAACAGATCACGCGGATGAACTGACAGCGCCGCGTCAGTTGTTGGTCCAGGCCGAGCAGTTTCTCCACGGCCAAAGCGTAGGCCACGTTGTTGGCCAGCGGCGCCAGATAATCCAGCCGATCCGTATAAGGAATAAACTGGGTGTAGGTCATGTTCTCGGCAATCTTCTCATCTCCTCGATGCAGATAACCGATGTCCGGCATGGCCTTGGTGATGATCTCTCCGTCCAGTTCGAGAACGA